>JAEEGL015580701.1_pt1 | contig 15939 bp, 11 predicted proteins | sample 9134231 | NCBI WGS metagenome assembly JAEEGL01 (sample SAMN16246548, study PRJNA631951) | gut metagenome | biome: gut microbiome; feature: rumen; material: fiber-attached | host: Bos | place: Iran: Karaj | collected 2018-10 | reverse complement strand
AAGCTGCCGAATTTTAAAACACCCTTGCTTAAAGCAAGTTCAATGAATTTTCTCTGATATTCCTGCATTTTTAACCTCGAAAGTTTTCGCACATCTTACATTATTATTACCGATATTCCAAAACAAAAATGTTGTTTGCAAAAGAGCAGTGCAAATGCGTAAAATGTTCGTCAAATAGAGAATATAATCAGTAGAAAGAGGTAATTATGGCTGAAATTTCAAGCATGACCGGTTCATCAAACAGAATCATCAACACCGACAGAGTAAACATCAGCATTGATATAACCTCCGTTAACAACCGCTTTCTTGAAATTTACCTCAAAATGCCTGATCAGCTGAGACATCTTGATTCAAAACTCAGAAGCATTATTCAGGAAAAACTGACCCGCGGAAAGATTGACTGCTATCTGTCCTATGCCCTGAATGCAACAGACTCTCTTAACATCAATCAGGATGTGCTTCATGCGCTTGCCGGTGCAGTATCAAAGATTAACAAGGAGCTTCCACAGTCCAATGTCAACGCTCTTGAGATTCTTAATTATCCGGGTGTGATAAGTCAGGAAGGCAATCTTCAGGAGATCATAGATGAGGAGATTTTAAGAAACTTCTCTGAGGCGATTGATACCCTGAAAGAAAACCGCAGAAAGGAAGGTATCAAATTAAAGGATGCCCTGATCTCACGCCTTGATAAGATTGTCGAGCTGACTCAGATTGTCGGAGCTCAGCTTGAAAAGCTTGTTGAGATTGAAAGAGAAAGAATCGTAAGCAAAATCAGCACTCTGGATGTAAACGTCAATCCGGAAAGACTGGAACAGGAGGTTGCCCTGGCAGCCCAGCGAGCAGATGTCAGAGAAGAGTATGACCGTCTTCTGGCCCACGTTAAGGAAGTTAAAAACATTCTGGATAAAGGCGGTATCTGCGGAAAACGTCTGGATTTCATGATGCAGGAGTTCAACCGTGAATCCAACACTCTGGCCTCAAAGGCCTCCAATCTTGAGATCACCCAGGTTGCTGTTGAACTGAAGGTGCTGGTTGAACAGATGAGAGAGCAGGTTCAGAACATCGAATAGTTCTGGCTCTTTTAAGTAAAAAATAATTGCGGCTAATCCTGAGGTTAGCCGCTTTCGTTTCTACAGAATGTTCTTTAGCACTTTACCGTTTCTGTAGGATGCCACCACGGCAGAGTATAAAGGCCCGTCAGAGTATCGCAGGAAAGAAAACAGAATTAGATATAATTGCCCTGACCTAAGGCTCGAACCGCCTGAAGCAGACTTGCAAAGACAACAGGCACACCTTCAACGCCCTTCTTCTGTATAGCATCTACCAGAAGCAGTGCCAGTCCCGGTTTTGACTTACGCTTAATTGCCATATCAATGATTTTATCAGAGGTCAGGCCTTTGCGCAGCTGACTGTTGGAGGAAACTCCTGCGGCAATTCTGAAAGTCTTCTCATAGCCCTGAGAATATAGATAATGTTCAATGTCCTTCTGAGGAATGACTGTCAGGTGACGGTCTCGACGTTTGTTAGGAATAAAGTTTAGAGCAACCTCGGCATATTTCTTACCCGCCTCATCTCCGTCTGTCAGTACATGGAAGGCAATTCCCAGCTGAGTTGCTACCTTCATCAGAGGCTTTAAGCCACACTGGGCAAATTCAATAATTCTGATACCCTCACAGGCCAGAGATATCCCCAGAATTGAGGCAATCTGGGTTAAAATCCAGACCTCAGTCTCGCCTTCAACCAAGATCCAGGTTCTGGCAAAGAAAGCCATCGGTCTGTTCATTCGGATATGGAAGGCAATACGTCTTAAATCATCATTGTTAAGGGATGAGGATTCCGGATCAATCTGGAAACAGACCGTATCGTAAAACTTTCTGTGTAAACGTCTTAAAGACTGTAATGGTACGGAGGACAGCAGATCACCGCTGTTGGTGGTAACAATCTTCTGGGTTGCTGTTACCGAAAGCAGAGACCAGAAGGACAGCAGCAGCGAAGGATGGAAACGGGACTCAATATCCTCGATAATCATGATTGGCGAGGCATTCTTGTCTAAGACCCGATCACCCTGAGAGAGAAACAGCGCAGAGGCGATATAGGTCAGAACCACCTTCGATCTTGTAAGACCGGGAGCTGTCAGCATATTTCTGATGGAGGACAGGGATTCAAGGGAAATCGGACTTTTTACGATTTCATCAATGTTTCGAGGATTTCTCCTTACTGAATCGGTATCGCCATCCTGATTATAGTTACCAAGATATTTATCCAGATAGGCAGTAAACATCTTAAGCAGAGAGGCTACATTATCCGAGGAGAGATCGTTGTCGTTGAAGATGAGAGAAGCCATATGGGAGATCTTCTCTCCCTTCTTGCTTTTTGAAGTTCGCTTGGTGTCCATACGACTGTCACGAAGTCTGAATACCGGATTCAGACGGATAATCGTATAGAAGGCTTCCTCGTAATTCTCGGTCTTTTTAAAGCTGGCATTATTTTTATTCACCAGATTGTGAATGGTGACAAATTCATCCTTTTCTTCACTGTAGAAAGCCACAATCTGCCAGTGAATGTAGTAGGCACCGCAGTCATCAAAATACCAGAAAGGCTTTAGGGCAGGATGTGATTCCGCATAGCCTGCAATTGCACTCTCTCTGAAATAAAGATCAATGTGTATGTGATTATCGGTCTTTTTGAACACATCCTCCTCTTCCTGATGTTTGTAGGAGGAGATAAAACGGTTGATTTCCGAAAGAAAATCGGCAGCATTATTAGAAGAACCTGAAAGCTGTTCATTCATGATGGACTGAGCTTTCTCAAGCTTGTCCTTTTTATACTGCTCAACCGCCTCGGCCTCGAAGGATATAGCCTTGCGTCTGGTTACTCTTTCAACCAGATTCTCCCTTGGAAAAGTATCATAGGACTTGAGTTCTACAGGAACATAGAGATCTTTCTGTTCAAACTGACAGAGTTTTTCGCCCTGACCCAGTACCATCCACAGGGCGCGTAGGAGAGATGTCTTACCCCAGTGATTCTCACCGATAAGAACTGTGCTGGTATCTTCAAAGTTTATGGATAATTTACGGATACCACGGAAATTAACTACTTTAGCTTTTTCGAGATACATGCAGTTTCCTAGTACATACCTACTACTAAAGGTAAAGTAGAGTGAAAATCAAAGCAATGAGATAAAAAAAAAGCCATGATAAAAATCACAGCTTTTTTTCTGAAATTTAGTTCTTAAACACGGTGCCAGGTTGTACCCTGTGGACCGTCCTCAAGCTCAATGTGCATTTCCTTAAGCTTGTCACGGGCAGCGTCTGCACGAGCCCAGTCCTTTGCCTTGCGGGCCTCGTTACGCTCCTTGATTAAAGCCTCAATCTCGGCTGTATCATCATCACCGGCACCTGAAGTCAGGAACACGGTTGGATCCTGCTCTAAAATACCCAGAACTGATGCCAGCTGCTTCAGACGACCGGCCAGATACTGAGCATTTTCACCTGATTCCTTGTTGATCTGTTTTGCAAGATCGAACAGAACAGAGATGGCACCAGGAGTATTGAAATCGTCATCCATATACTCCTTGAACTTTGCAGTGTACTCATCTTCAGCAGTCTTTGGCTCAAGAGGAGTGGTATCACGCAGAGTGGTATACAGTCTGTTAAGAGCTGCTCTGGCCTTGTCCAGATTTTCCTGAGAATAGTTCAGAGGGCTTCTGTACTGTCCTGACAGCAGGAAGTAACGTACAGTTTCAGCATCATAGGTCTCAAGAACGTCACGGATGGTGAAGAAGTTGTTCAGTGACTTGGACATCTTCTCCTCGTTGATCATAACCATACCGGAGTGCATCCAGTAGTGAACATATGAGGAATGATGAGCACAGCAGCTCTGGGCAATCTCATTCTCATGGTGAGGGAAGATCAGATCTGAACCGCCGCCATGGATATCAAACTCGGCACCTAAGTGCTTACCGTTCATGGCAGAACACTCAATGTGCCAGCCTGGACGACCTTCACCCCATGGAGACTCCCATGCAGGCTCACCTGGCTTTGACATCTTCCACAGCACAAAGTCCAGAGGATTGTGCTTGGTCTTGGCAACTTCAATACGGCTTCCGGCCTGCAGCTCATCAATCTTCTGACCTGACAGACGACCGTATTCCTTGAAGGAGTCAATGTTGAAAACCACGTCGCCATTGTCTGAAACATAGGCATTGCCGTTATCAATAAGCTTCTGAACCAGAGCAATGATTTCCTTGATATTGTCGGTAGCGCGTGGCTCAATATCAGGACGCTTGATATTCAGGGCATCAAAGTCCTTGTGCATTTCAACAATGAACTGCTCTGCCAGCTCTTTGGCAGGAATACCGCGCTCATTTGCTCTTCTGATAATCTTGTCATCAATATCAGTAATGTTTCTGATATAGGTTACATCGTATCCTGAATAACGCAGATAACGTACAATCACATCGAAATTAACAAAAGTACGAGCATGACCGATATGACACAGATCGTATACGGTAACACCGCATACATACATGCCAATCTTGCCTTCGTTAATAGGTTTGAATTCCTGCTTGCTTCTACTTAGTGTGTTGTATATTTTTAACATTTTCTATCTCTGCGTTCCGTCCATTATCCTCTGAGATGAAGATCATGACGTATGGTTCGGGACTAGGTTCTGCCCGGAAAACTGATTTATATTTACAAATGCCGTGGATTATATCATTTTTTTGAGCCTATATCACCGAAAAGGGGGCTTCTAATCCACTATCTGCCATTTTTTTTCGATATGGTGCACTGCCTATTAATAGAACCAAAAACATCAGTCACTTTTCAGAAGATTTATAGAAAAAATCCTTTATTTTTACCTTTAAACAGGCGAAAAGTTCAATAAAACTGTTAAAAAAGGCGCATTAGTTGTAAAATGCAACAAATTATTTTCATAATCTGATTAGAGAGAACTTAAATGATTACTTTAAAAACTACCCTAGGTGATATCGTTATTGAGCTTGACTACGATAAGGCTCCTAATACCGCTAAGAACTTTGAGGACTACGTTAAGTCAGGTTTCTACAAGGGAACCATTTTCCACAGAGTTATCAAGGGCTTTATGATCCAGGGTGGCGGTCTTGAGAAGAACATGAACCAGAAAGAGACCAATGCTCCTATCAAGAATGAGGCTGACAACGGTCTTAAGAATGATCGCGGCACCATTTCAATGGCTAGAACCATGGATCCTCACTCAGCTACCGCTCAGTTCTTCATCAACACTGTTAACAACGATATGCTGAACTTCCGTTCAAAGGATCTGAACGGCTGGGGCTACTGTGTATTCGGTAAGGTTGTATCAGGTATGGAAGTTGTAGACAAGATCGAAGCTTCAAAGACCACTACCGTTTCCTACTATCAGGACGTTCCTGTAGAGACCATCGAGATCTTAGACGCTACCGTTGAGGCTTAATCTCGGATAAGAAGAATCAGACATGGCAACTTTCATTATTGCAGATCTTCATTTGTCAGAATCTCAGCCGATTCTTACAAATGCACTTTCAAATTTTTATGAAAGAAACACTATCCTTAATGACAGAGTCATTATTGCAGGAGACATGTTTGATTTCTTCGTAGGTGTTGATCCTAATTCCGCTTTTCAGCAGAAAATACGTGACATCATCACTAAAGCCAAGCAGAGAGGTGTAATCACCATGTTTCAGGCAGGAAACAGAGATTTTCTGCTTGATGAATCTGCTGCTGAATATTTCGGAATGAAGCTTATCAAGGATTTCTATATCCTCAACACCTCAAAAGGCAAGGCTCTTTTACTGCACGGAGATCAGCTCTGTCTGCATGACCGTTCCTATCAGACCTTTAGAGCCTTTGCTAAAAACAGATTCATCCGTTTCTGCTTTATGATGCTGCCGCTGAGCATGCGTACCGCTATTGCTCAGAAGATCCGTAACAAGAGTCAGGAACAGGAGAATCGTAGCGCAGAATATTCCGAAAAGGTTCTGCAGAATCCGACTGTTAAAAAGGCCGGAGCAACCTTCCTTCAGAAAACCGGCTGTACCCTTCTGATTCACGGTCACTTCCATGTATTCGGAGGTGAACAGAATGCCTTTGGCGAGGGGCTAAGCCGATTAGGTCTGGGCATGTGGGACTCCCACTACAGTTACATTAAAATCGATAGAACTGATTTCAAGCTTGTGCAGAGAGCCATGGAAAAGAACTTCTAAACCAGTGGATACGGTTAAGAAATTCTTTAGTTTATCATTCAGTTTTATTTATATATGAACTCTCATCTTTTGCCTTCAGATACTCTTTGATTTTAAAAGCACAAAAGTATGGAAAACTATATACATTGTTTGCGTGTCCAATATTAAGGTCACCAAATTTTATACCGTAGGAAATATCACTGTATTTCTCATTTTTGATTAAAGCCGATAAAGACTTCGATTGCTCATTGTTAGATTTAACTTCAACAGGAATAAGATTATTCTTGGTTCTCACAAAAAAATCTTCTTCAAGCGTAGCATTTTCCTTTTTGTAATAAAACAAACCTAAGCCCTGTTTAACAAAAGCTTCAGCAACAAAATTTTCATACAATGCACCTTTATAGACCCCAAGATTTCTATTGACTCGAAGATCATCCTGAGCTTCCTCGTCTAGAGCAGACACTAGTAATCCTGTATCCGGATAATATAACTTAAACTTGCTTTCCTCAACATTGCCTTTTAAAGGTAATTCAGGATAGCGCAGACAGTTGCATTCTGTTATAACTCCTGCATCAATCAGCCATTCAATACAGCCAGTATATTCTCTGGATCTTGCATTCTTTTCGATCTTATTAAACTGAAACTTCTTGTTTTCTTTCGCTAGCTGGGCAGGAATACTTCTATATACACTAATAATTTTGGTTTGATCTAGGCCATCAGCATACTTTCTGACATCTTCCTCATAATCTAGTCTAATCTGATTCTGAACATCAAGTATTCCAGAAAAAGTTCCTGTTTCAATATATAGCTTTACAACATCCGGCATTCCACCTAGAACACAGTAATCCAAGAAAATTCTCTTGAAAACAGAAAATTCATTGTCGTTAAATGGAATATTGGAAAGCATATGAGACAAAACTGAATCGATCTGCTCCTGATTATAGCCTTTAGCCCAAAGAAACTCTTCAAAATCCATTGAATGCATTTCATAGTCGGTTTTAGAGCCAACACTGTTGCTGTGAATTTTCCTATAATTGATCCCCAACATTGAACCACTGCAGATGACATCATACCTTCTATCTAGTCTAAAAGATTTAAGAGTTGTCGCTACATCTGGATTTTCCTGGATTTCATCAAAAATAATAATCGTTTTGTTTGGAACAAATTTTAATGTTGGAGCAACTAAAGAAATATTCTTAATAACACTTTCAACATCATACCCATCGGCAAGAATATGCTTATACTTCGTTTCCAACGCAAAATTGATATATACAACATACTCATAATTACTCTTGGCAAAATGCATAATTGATTCTGTTTTGCCAATCTGTCTAGCGCCTTTCACTATTAAAGGTTTATGTTCATGATCCTTCTTCCATCTAATAAGGAAATCATCAATTTTTCGTCTGTAGTACATTTAAAAAACTCCGTTATACACCTGCATCAAAAGAATTATATTCAGCGAGAACTTTCACACTTGAAGAGGAGCTTTATAAGTATCCTATCACATTTTATGAGGGTCTTTGAAGTCTTTTCTCACATTTCATGAGTGTCTTTGAAGTCCTTTCTCACATTTCATGAGTGTCTTTGAAGTCTTTTCTCACATTTCATGAGTGTCTTTGAAGTCTTTTCTCACATTTCATGAGGAACTTGTATCGTTCTCACATGAAAAAATGAGCCTCATTTTGATGTTCTTTATTGTTAAAACCTGATTTAATGAGCATCAGCCCAGCTTGATGACACTCCAACGCCTACAGTTAGAGGAACTGTGAGCTTAAAGGCATTTTCCATAATTTCAGTGATTTTGGTACTGGCCTCCTCCACAAAATCATCCTTAACCTCAAAGATAAGTTCATCATGAACCTGTACGGTCATTCTGATGGTATTCTGTGGCAATGATGAAATCCACTCATCCAGTCGTACCATTGCAGTCTTAATGATATCTGCGGCACTTCCCTGCATAGGAGCATTGATGGCAGCTCGCTCTGCAGCCTTGGACAGCATTGCATTTGAACTGTTGATATTGGCAACACTGATATGTCTACCGATAATTGAAGTTACATAACCGTGTTCGTGGGCATAGGCCTTTGTCTCTTCCATATATTTCTGAACACTTGGGTAACGTTCAAAATATCTCTGGATGTAAACCTTTGCCTCTGACATACTCATGTGAGTCTGTCTGGTAAGACCAAAAGCCCCCATGCCGTACATCAGACCAAAGTTTGTAGCCTTGGCATGTGATCTTTCCTGAGAGGTAACCTCATCAATACTCTTTCCTAAAACTTCAGCGGCGGTTGCTCTGTGAATATCCTGTCCTGCCAGGAAGGCTTTTCTGAGATTTGGATCTTCACTGATATGGGCAATCAGTCTCAACTCAATCTGAGAATAGTCAGCAGCAATAATCTTATATCCCTGCGGAGCTATAAAAGCCTTACGAATCATCTTGCCCTCTTCAGTTCTTGCAGGAATATTCTGCAGATTAGGATCAGAGGAGGACAGTCTTCCGGTTACTGTTCCGGTCTGATTGAAGGAGGTATAGATTCTGTTGGTCTTAGGAGAAATCAGAGTCTGCAGCTTCTCGGTATAGGTGGAGATAAGCTTGGAAAGGCCTCTGTATCTTAAAACCAGATTGGCAATATCATAATTAAAGGCAATCTGCTCTAAAATATCCTCAGCAGTTGAATACTTGCCATCCTTAACCTTCTTTGGATAAGGAATTTTCAGATCCTCAAACAGCACTTTTCCAAGCTGCTTAGGAGAGGCAATATTGAACTCCTGCCCTGCTGAAACGTAAATCTGCTTCTGAATCTCCACAAGTTCCGTCTTAAGATTACGGTTCTGGGCTTCAAGCTCCTTCTGAGAAACATAAACCCCTTCAAGCTCCATGTGATAGAGAACCTTAAGAAAAGGCATTTCCAGTTCAAAGAAAAGCTTTTTACTGTTCTCTGAAGCAAAGAGCTTTTCTGATAGAGTCTGATACAGACGGAATGTGACATCAGCATCTTCAGCGGCATAGTTACATACTGTTTCTACAGGCACTTCACTGATAGGTATTTTTTTCTTATCGCCGGTGATTTCCTTGTAGGTAATTGTTCTGTAGTTCAGATACCTTAAAGCAAGATCATCCATATTCATGGCAGAGGCTGAATCAAGCAGATGAGCCATAACCATGGTATCAGCGTAGACTTTGTCTATCTCAAAGTTCTGATAATGAAGAACCAGCAGGTCAAACTTGATGTTATGACCGATAATTTTTACATCAGAGGAATTGAGAACCGGCAGCAGTTTCTCTCTTACCTTATCGAGGCTCAGACATTTTGGAACTCCAAGATAGGTATGATTTAAAGGAATATAGTAGCCCTCGTTGGCCTCAACTGATAAGGACATACCCACCAGAGTGGCATCCTGCGGCATCAGAGAGGTAGTCTCGGTATCCAGGGCAACCAGTCTTTTTGTAAGAATTCTGGTACAGAGCTCATCTAAAACCTTCTCATCCGTAACCAGAATATATCTGCCGTTACTGCTCTTATAATCAGTTGGAGCTGAGGTAAAGCCGGAGCTCTCCTCGGCTGCTGCTGACACCTTGGAAAAATCAAACTTCTGAGTATTTTTCTGCTCACTCTGAGGAACTTCCTTTTTGAGATCTGCAAGCAGCTTGGTGAATTCAAGCTCGGTATAGATGGAGATTAGCTCATCCTTATCCGCAAGAGGCGGAGTAACCGCATCTATCTTCAGAGGAAGATCCAGATCGGTTTTGATGGTTGCAAGCTTATAGGAGAGTTCAACCGTCTCAAAGGACTCTTTGTATTTCTCGGCAAAGGTCTTTGAACCTCTGAAGGACAGAGTGGCAATCTTCTCAAGATTATTGAAGATATCATGAATACCGCCCAGCTCGTTTATAAGAGTAACCGCGGTCTTGTCTCCAACTCCGGCCATGCCCGGAATATTATCAGAGCTGTCGCCCTTTAAGGCCAGAAAATCAATGATATGTTCCGGCTTAACCCCAAACTTTTCAACAACTCCCTTTGCATCTGTATAGATATCCTTCATGGAGTCATAGAGAATGACATTATCATCCACCAGCTGAGCCAGATCCTTATCACCGGTACAGATTACAGTCTTGATACCAAGCTTTGAGGCATCTCTGGCGTAGGTACCCAGTACATCATCTGCCTCAACTCCTTCAACAGATACTAAAGGGAAGCCCATGGCCTTAACAATTCTGTGAACATACTCAATCTGAATTCTAAGCTCATCCGGCATAGGAGGACGATTAGCCTTGTACTCAGGATACATCTCGTTTCTGAAGGACTTGCCCTTGGCATCAAACACTACAATGAATTTGGCGCCACTGAATTTTGTAACTAAACCGCCCAGCATTCGGGACAGGATCATGGATACACCGGTTGGAATACCCTTTGAAGTGGTAAAGGATTTTGGAGCGGCATAAAAGGCTCGGTATAAAAAGGAGGAACCGTCAACAAGGATTAAAGGAAGATTTTCTGTCATAAAATATTACGAATTGGAGTTTCACCTTAAAAAAGTGTGTAAATTCGTCTCCGTTCTCTTAATTTTTCTGTTTTTACCAGCATTATTATAACTTTTAAGAAAATTTATAAAAACGGACAAAACTCAATATTGAAGATTTTTGCGATTTTTTCTTAAAAATGATGAAAAATTAGTGATTTTTTGAAGAAATTGAAGAAAATTTTTTAATTTTAAGATGAAATACTTCCGAAAAACGGAAGTATTTAATAGAAGATTGAGTGGAAAAAAAGAAACTATTAGTCGGAGGTCTTTTCCTTAACGTAATCTACACCATCGTTAAACTTATCCTTGGTGTATTCGGCGCCTTTCTGAACCTTGTCCTTGGACCATTCATAGCCGTCTACTGCCTTGTCCTTGGTATAGTTTGCGCCTTTTTTTACCTTATCAGCGGTCCAGTCGTAGCCGTCTACAACCTTATCTTTTGTATAGTCATAGCCGTCAGCTACCTTATCCTTGGTATAAACAGCACCTTCGGAGATTTTCTCTCCGACCTTTGCGCCTTTTTTCTGAATATTTGAACCTATTGCAGACATTTTGTCGCCTAAAGTCTCATTTGAGGAGGAATTGTCTGCCGCAAATGAGGAAAAACTGCATACTGCAGCTGCAAGAACTAATATTTTTGAAGCTTTCATACTCATCCTTACAAAAATACAAACAACATTTCTGAGTATAGATCCGGATAATTAGCATCAGGTTAGATCCCAAATCTGAGACCAGACCAACATTTTTCTAATCAATGATATACTAATAGAACAGAAGATTCCTAATTTGAGATACCATTTAACAATTGCGTTATAAGTGAGTATTTTTCCTAAGACACCGGTATGCTTGAACAGTACATTAAAAATTTTGCCAGCGAATATCTTGAGATAAAAAAAGATTATCTGGATCAGATTTCCTCTGACGATGGAGTATATGCCATCGACATCAACGACAGTCTTATCTGTACCATTGAAGAAAAGACCTACGAGGATACCTATGAATTTGCACTGACCGTAGCCTTCGGAAAGGAGGAAGAGCCAGAACAGCTTATCAAAAAACTGCATACCTGGTTTTCAAGACTCAGACTCACCCCATGGAACGGAATTGCCAGAATAATCACCTCAGCTGATGAGCTTACAGCTGGTTTGCATGTTGAATTCAGTGTACTTCAGATCCAGAAAAAACAAGAACTTTTCAACCGCTGGGTGCATTCCTTTATGGACAGTGCTTTTTATATATTCAGCGGAGACAGTAAAACCTTTGAGAAGATCCCTTCGCTGATGACAGAAGATATGTCCTCTGACTATAAAAATCTGCTTAAGAGCATTGATCTTACCGAGGATCAGCTTTACGAGAATTTCAACAGAATCTCTTTTGCCGATTCCTTCAGTACTGTCATTGACTATAACAAAAAAGCAAACATGGTTATGTTCTCAAATTCCTTTAACTTTAAAGGTAATGACAGACAGGCGCTTGAGGTTATCGGACAGAATTCGGTTCTGCCAAAGAACATTAGCTTTACCTATGAAAATCATACCCTCTATCTTCAGCAGACGCTTGAACCAGCTGCAGATCCATCAGATAAGGTCTATCAGGCTCTGTCCAGACAGCAGCAGATCTGTGAGGAAATGGAGAGAGTACTTCTGTATAGTGATGACACGTCTGCAAACGATAAGGATCTTCTAAGCATGATGTCTTCAAATCTAATGTTCATCTGAGCACAGGCAGGATAACAACTTAATTCTCTACATTATCAACACCTTCATTTCATGTAGGTAAAAAACTATTAACATTTTTATCTGCATCACATTATTTTCTTATTTTTACTACTATCATTAATACCTGATATAAGTAGTTTTTTGTCCTATTTATACCCAGATTTCTGAATATAAAAAGAATAAGCAACTGAAGGGGAAAAAAATGTCTGATCTGAATAATCTTGGCAATCTGTCAATGCAGAATCTGCAGCAGTATGACTTTTCACAGAAGACCGACCTTGTAGACAACAAAACAATGGATGATCTTCTGAAAAATGAAGGTGTTTTCTCTCTTGATGATTCCGGCAAGGTTGTAGTAATAAGCAGCCAGAAAAAACTGCATAACTCCTTTTTCCGTTTTATAGGAGGTTTATTCAGCAGCAGCTACAAAAACGAACAGAATACAATTGAACGCTCACGTATTCTAAAGAATAACGCCAGCTTCAATAAGATTCTTCGCGATCAGATTATCAAACTGCAGGAAAGCAAGACAGGATCAACCGAATTTGCCAAGAGTAAGGCAAATATGCTTACCTCCTGTATCGAGAATTTATTCAGTAAGAACGAAGAGATTACAACAGATAAAATCAATAAAACAATAAAAAGCTACAGTAAGGCTACCCAAAAGATTGGCATGCGTTCCACAGCCACAATGACCGCAAGTGAAACCGGCAATGGAATCCTTTTCAAAGGACAAAACATGAGCCCTACCGCCTTTATGAAAATACTCATCAAAAAAGAAGGCGCACCTGAACTTGACGGCACTATGTTAGGCTCCTCTATTATGTCACGAGCATTAAGAAATCCTGATGCCTTTGCATGTATCGGAAAACAGCAGGAAGCACAGAACATACGTAATCTTGTATTCCAGGGCAAAGTATCCGAGGAACAGGAGACGGAGATTCTTAATAACCTCTGCAGTATTCTCAGTGAAATTAAGAATAGAATGACTTCCTCTGCCATGTCTGCCCTGGAAAACGGTAAAGATCCGGTGGCAGTAGCTTCCAAGCTCGAATACATCTATCAGAAGTTATCTGATAAGTTCGATCCTGCAAACGAGGATCAGCAGGACACCGTACAGAAGATGATGAATCTGCTTACAGACAATACCTCGCTTATAGATGCCGCAGATAAAACTGCTTATAAGCAGATACCTAAGGAATTAGAGGAAAGTTACAGCAAACTCAAGCAGGAACTTCCTTCACTTTCAGACAAACAGCTTGGCTGTGTTATCAGTATGCTGACAGATGATGGAACTAAAACACTCAAAGTAAAGAATGTTGAAAATTACATAAAGGCTGTAAAACAGGAATACTCTAACTATAAAGATCTGATGTTCGAACTTAATCAGGTAATACATAGAGGCGAATCCATATCTGTACCACAGCGCATGAATCAGCTAAAAGATCTGGTTGAACGTATTAACGGAGGCCCTATTCAGGATAAGGAGACTATCAGCAATATAATCAGACCTCTGGTTCATTATATGGCTATTACTGAAACGTCAGAGGCTTTGGGCTCGCTAGATATTAACGCAATTGGACATTTATACAATCAGACATTAGATGCCATCGAAAATAAGATTCCTACAGAAGTGGATGTAGATGAAGGTCCTTATTACCAGAATCTCAACAACACCCTGAGTACCTTTGTGGTTCTGAGTGAACAGATAGGAATGTTCATTAAACCTTTAACCAGTAATGGAACTGGTGGTATTGACATTGTTCCTAATGATGCAGAGTCCAGTGCCAAGGCGGAGAAGACGATTGACGACTTACTGATTATAGAATCAATGAATAGTCCAGATAACAAGGAGTTAATTGATTATGCTGTCGGCTTCTTCCCTGAAAGAGCTCAGAAAAATGCAAGAAATCTGCTTTCACTTTTATTAAGGGGTGATGCGGTTAAATGTAATTCTATTGAGGAATTTAACAGCAAAATTAAAGATCGCCTGACTGTCTACACCAGTCAGCTTACGAAATATCCAAAGCTGGCTGATGCTCTTGATGAATCAAGCTTTACCAAAGAGAAGCTTCAGAACATGTTCAAGTTCATTTTCGAAGGTGAACATTCTGAAATGAAAAAAAGCTTTTTAGAAGACGTACAGAATAATAAATTCAGACCTGACGGAATGCACGAGGATTGTCCTCAGGACATTAATCGAATCATGTTAAGAAAGATTAACGGTACTGATTTAGCTTATGTTGATGGTAACAACAGATTCAACACAGCTAATCAGATGCTTGATGAATTAAAAGTACAGAAAGATTTTAAGAAATTCCTATCTCTGTACACAATGCAGGGTGGCTTGTCAGCTATGATAGCTACAAGCCTGATGGCACCTGCTGGCGCCTCTCTGAACGATAAACTTCCATCTATGGCAGAAGCTGAGGAGAGTGGAGTATTCGGATACGAACCATTGTTTGAACATGATATTTCTGTTAAAAACGGTATCCTGACCATAAAGTCAAATTGTAGAATTGAAACTCAATTAGCGGATAAAAAGAATATGCCAGACAACCTGCCACATAAGGGAGGCATCGTGATTCACGATGGTATGCAGTTCACTATCCAGATTGATATGAATCAGGGTGTTGATAAAGACGGATATCCAAAGAGCATCAAGTATCTGTCAGATGAATCTGTCGCTTAAGGCTGACATCTGAAAAACAACAAAAAACCTTCCGAAATTTCTTAATTCCGGAAGGTTTAATTTTGAGAACAGCATCAGACTCTGAGCTTGATTAAGCCTTAGAAGGTCGCCCTCAAAGAAGATTCAGGCAAAATAAAGAGGCAGGCTACAACTGGACTGCCACTGTTTTACCTGAAATACCTCGCAAATAAGCGGCTACTCATTGTCATCCTCAGGCTTGTTCACCTTGTTTTCCATTTCTTCAAGTTTCTGTATATCCTCATCAGAAAGTTTTAATGCAGCCTTAAAAATAGACAGTAGCTTGTATTTTTCAATATCTTCCTCTTTATCTCTATTTTTAATGGCATTCATTTCATTCTGAACAAAACCAGAAAGCTCGTTAATAAAAGATTCATTGTGGAATGCAGGTATTCTGTTAACATGATTTCTCATTATTTCTGGATTCTCAAAACAGTACCTTAATGCAAATCTTATAAGAGCAACATTCTCTCTTGAAAATTCAGTGGATTTGCCTTTACACATGTCAATTACATTTTTTACATAACTCAACTTTTGCAGTTCAATATTAACTGATAAAGGTTATAAAGATGCGGTCTAGCACCACATTTAAACAACGATTTCTAGTTAAAATCGAAACGCAAAACTTGAGTAAATAATTAAAACCTGAAAGTAGGCTAAAGGTCACTTGTTAAATATTTAGGTGAACCGGCATATATTATGCTTTGGCTGTATGATTCAGTTCACCGTAGTAACCGATATTCTCCAGAAACATTCTATCGCGTTTTGTTGTTTCTGTT
>JAEEGL011574625.1_pt1 | contig 15939 bp, 9 predicted proteins | sample 9134231 | NCBI WGS metagenome assembly JAEEGL01 (sample SAMN16246548, study PRJNA631951) | gut metagenome | biome: gut microbiome; feature: rumen; material: fiber-attached | host: Bos | place: Iran: Karaj | collected 2018-10 | reverse complement strand
GAAGCACAATGGTCTGCAAATACAAATACAAAATACACGGTTGAACATTACAAAGAAAATTTAGATGGAACATATCCAGATACAGCTACAGAGACAGAAAATAAGACAGGAACAACTGGCACTGACACAGCAGCTGTAGCAAAAGAATATACAGGATTTAAAGCAAAAGAATTTGAACAATCAACAATAGCTGGAGATGGTTCTACAGTAGTTAAGATATATTATGAAAGATTATCTTATGTAGTAACATTTGTAGATTTTGATGATAAGTTCATACTTTCTGGAGATTACAAGTATGAAACACCAGTTGCTGATATTACTATGCCAGATAACCCAACAAGAGAGGCAACAGCAGAGTTCACATATACATTTGAAAAATGGACTCCAGATATGGTACCAGTAACTGAGGACGCTACGTACAAGGCACAATATACAGAAACAAAGAATAAATACTTAATTAAATTTGTAAATGAAGATGGAACAGAATTACAAAGCGAAAACTTAGAATATGGTGAAACTCCTGAATATAAGGGAGAGACTCCAACTAAGGCAGCTACAGCACAATATACATATACATTTAAAGAATGGACACCAGAAATTGTTCCAGTAATTGGAGAAGCAACGTATACAGCAACATATGATCAAGCTTTAAATTCATACTTAGTAAAATTTGTTAACTATGACGATACAGTTCTACAATCAGGTGATTATGATTATGGAACAACTCCATCATATAGTGGAGACACACCAACAAGACCTTCAGATAATAGCAACTCATATACATTCAGCGGATGGACACCAACAATAGTAGCTGTAACAGGCGAAGCTACATATACTGCAGAATATACTGCTGAACCAATTAATATGAAGGTTACAATTGATAGCAACTATCCAACATCAGATGGTAAGAAAGCAGAACCAGGAAATACATTAGTTCTTTCTGTTAAAGCAGAGCAATTAAATCCTGATCAAAATGTAACTTATCCAAAGGAAATAACTCTTACTTATAAAGTTGAAGATAGAAATGGTGACCTAGTTGCCAATGCTCTATACTTCCCAGAGTTCCCTAGTGGTGTTGATGCAACAGTTACATATAATCCTGAAACAAAGACATACACATTGAAGTGGCAAGCACAAGAAGATGGAGATACAGTTGATATTAGTTCAGTTATATCTACATCAGTACCTGCTGGTTCTCATATCAAAGTTGAAACAGAGGGAGCTACTTTAGAAGTTCCAATAGATATCGCTGTTGAACAAACAGTAAAAGTATTAAGACCTTCATATAAGAATGTAGTAATGGTATTAGACGTTTCAACTAGTATGAAACTATGTATATCACATAATGACCACAATCCTTATTACTTAAATTCAAATGGTTACCACGTAACTGGTGGAAACATATATACAAGTACGGCAGCATGTAGAGATTGCGGACTATTGCACTTAGAATATGGTGCGGTAACTTGTTCATATCATGGAACAAATAGTATTAAATATGATGAAGAACGTTCAACATATTATTGTAAGGAATGCTCTGATGAAGACATTTATGAACAAAACAATGGAAGAATGAGATGTATATATCATAATAATTCAACTATTTACTATGATGAAGGTAATGAAAATTACTATTGTAGTTCAGATGTAAGTAGCTGGATTAATATGGAAGACCCTACATGTACTGTACATGGATCAAGCGCACGTATTTATACAGCAGACGGAGTACAATATTGCTTTGATTGTGCTCTTCTATATAATTCAAGAGTTAAAGCTATGAAAGAAGCAGCTACAAACTTTGTTGATACTATTATTACTGATAAAGGAGATAATGAACAAATTAGTATAGCAATTGTCCCATTCTCTTCAAGTGCTTCAGTTGCAGGTAACACAGTACATCAAGGAGTAACAGTAGATGAAGGACTAAGTACAGTTAAGAGCACAATAAATGGATTAACTATGTCATCAGGTACAAATTACGAAAATGCAATTACTGTTGCAAATGGAGTATTTAATGGAAATGCAGTTTATAAGGGAGACAATGTAACTAACATTTTAGTATTCCTATCAGATGGTGCTCCAAATCCAACAGTAAGTGATGCTACATTAACTACTTTGAATGCAGTACCTAAACTTGAGAAATTTGCTATCGCATTTGGTATCAAGGGTGATGACGCAACAGAAATTAAGCGTATTACAAATAGAGTATATGAACCAAGTAGTGCAGAAGAATTAGCAGAAGTATTTGAGAGCATTGCTTCACAAATCACAAGCATGCAAACAGATGGCGGAGATTTAGGAGCAAAGATTACATCAGATAGTATTTACCCTGTTAAACTTTCATACAAAGATGCTGATGGTGTAGCTCAAGGACCAATTGTATGTTCAAATGCAACTACATTAGCAGATAATCACGTTACATTTGAAGGCGAAGGAGAAAATAGAGAAATTGTTTGGGATATTTCACAATATCCTGGATGTACAAACTTCGTTATTGAAATAGGTTCTGCTGAACCATCAAGAGGCGTTAGACTTCTAACTAAATCAAGAGCTTTAGATGTTCCTTCAACATATAAAGAAGTTTACTTTGAATTCACTATTAAAGGTGAAGAAGTAGAAGAAATAATCGAATATACAGATTATATTGAAGAAATAGTTGAGTATATTGATAAGTATGCTATCGAAGAAGACGAGGAAGAAGAGATTGAAGCCCCTGTAGAGGACAGCAACGCTGTCCACAGCGGAGACAAAGTCGAAGCTTCTGGTGAAGTTGTAGCTGACAATAGCGCTGTTCAAAGTGGCGATAAAGTTGAATCTTCTGGTGAACCTGTAGCGGACAGCAGCGCTGTCCACAGCGGAGACAAAGTTGAAGCATCTGGTGACCCTGTAGCGGAGCACTATAGTGCTCCATGCGAAGGCGAAGCCGAAGCAAACAATGAAACTGAAAAACCAGTTGAAGCTGAAAAAGAAGTTGAAACTGAAAAAGAAGTTGAAGCTGAAAAAGAAGTTGAGACTGAAAAAGAGGTTGAAACTGAAAAAGAAGTAGAGACTGAAAATGAATTAGAAGCTGAAAAAGAAGTTGAAACTAACGGAGATGACGTAGCGGAGCACTACAGTGCTCCATGCGAAGGCGAAGCCGAAGCAAGCAATGAGACTGAAAAACCAGTTGAAACTGAGAAAGAAGCAGAAGCTCCTGTAGCGGACAGCAGCGCTGTCCATAGCGAAGCCGAAGCAAACAACGAAACTGAAAGCAAAACTGAAACAAGCAAAGAAGCTGACACAGAAAAAGAGGAAAAAGCTAGCAAAGAAACTGTAGCGGACAGCAACGCTGCCCACAGCGAAGATAAAGCCGAAACAACGAGCGAGTCTAAAAGCGAAGCAAAAGCAGAAGTTAAGGCTGAAAAGCCAGCCGAAGCTGAAAAAACAGAATCTTCTTCTGAAGAAGCTGCATAAGTAATAATCAAAATAGTATCTCAATATAATTTGAGATACTATTTTTTTACTTTAAACCTATAATATGCTTGAACATTAGACGATATAATGCTATATTAGCAAGGAAACTATTACTACTATATTATGTGCCTTTTCTGTAGAAAGGAGAAATTACTATGAAATGGAGATTTCAGCATACTAGGATAAAGGATCCAGAGGATGCAATAGTAACCATTATTCATGGAGAGAAGAGCATTAACGTACTAAAGGATCAGCTAAAGGGATATCTATTCTATACTGCTAAAGAGAAATCTGACACTACTCTTATGGGAACGGCTAAAAAGGCGTATTACAATGCATTCGAATGGATTATAGCGAATATGTTCAGGATAATTGGCATACAACTTTATGAAGACGGAGAAATAAGGCTAAATATCATACCATCTCAAATTGTTGATGGAAAAAGGTGTATTCTATTGAAGCGGGATATTATAAAAGATAGAAGCCTAGATAATGCCTTATATATGAGCCTGTTTGACCTTATCTATGGTAAGCCAGATGTAGATGTAATCAACTAATAGGCGAGCTTTGCTCGCCTATTAAATTTTTTTAAAATAATGCTTGACATAACTTCATAATTATGTTAATATAACAAAGGTGACTGAACAAGCCAAATGGTTATTCATGTATGAATATAACAGTATTGATGCCTGTGTGGCGAGGTGTTGATACGTGATGATACTTTTTGTATTATATTTGCAGCCACAGGACCAGAAGGAGGAAGCAGATGCACAGCATCTACACCCTGCACCTGAGCCCCGACGAGCAGGCGTGTGCCGAGGAGTTCCTCGGCACGTTCGACGACCTCGTGGTCGTCACCGCCGACAAGGACCGGACCACCCGCGCCGAGACCCGCAGGCGCAACGCCAAGGGGAACGCCTACACTTACGGTGTGGCCGGCAAGACCGGGACCTATCACCGGAAGTGTGAGATCCGCCGGCTCCAGAGGGAGCTCCCGGACCTCGTCTACCGGACCCTGGTCCATCAGGGACGGCTGGTGTCCCCCAAGGAGGAGAACCAGTGGTACCATGACAGGCGCCGCTACGATGCTCGCCACTACGAGGGGCCCCGCCCCTCCCGCCGCGCCAACAAGCTGATGGCCCGCATGGGCATGGACGGCTACGTGGCGCAGCAGCAGGTCGAGGTCCGTATCTCCCGCGAGGAGACCAAGGCCTGGGCCGAGCACGACGCCGTCCTGGCCCGTCAGGAGCACATGGCCATCGTGGCCAAGCCCTGGCAGGTCGAGATGATGTGGGAGGACTACGAGTCCACCCGCATCTGATACCCCATCATCGGGGAGCTGCCTGCAGGTAAGTCCCTGCCAGAGGTTCTCCCCACAACGATTGACAAGCCGCACGACCGACAGAGCACCGTGAGTTTTCGGACTCACGGTGTTCTATTTTTTTGCCATATATTTAGCACTCTGCTATTGACAGTGCTAATAGTAGTATTATAATTATTATGGAACGTCGTAAAGACACCATAATTTTTTTATTGAAAGGAAGCGCAGTTTATATGGCAAAAAAGCAGTTTAAAGCAGAAAGTAAGAGATTACTTGATTTAATGATAAATTCAATTTATACAAATAAGGAAATATTTTTAAGAGAAGTTATTTCTAATGCTAGTGATGCATTAGATAAATTATACTTTAAATCACTTACAGATAAATCACTATCTGACGTTAAGCAAAGTGATTTAAAAATCAAAATTGTTAGAGATAAAGAAAATAGAACACTTACTATTAAAGATAATGGTATTGGAATGACCGAGGAAGAGTTAGAGAAGAACCTTGGAACTATTGCTCAAAGCGGTACACTGAAGTTTAAAAATGAACTAGTTAAAGATAATGAAGACAGCAAGCAACAGGTAGATGAAGACAAGATGTCATTAATTGGACAGTTTGGTGTTGGTTTTTATTCGTGCTTTATGGTTGCGAGTGAGATTAGTGTAGTTTCAAAAGCAGCCGGTAGTGATAAGGCCTATATTTGGACTTCTGCAGGAGCCGAGGGGTATTCTATTGAAGAAACCTCAAAAGACGAAAGAGGCACAGACATTATAATTAAGCTAAAAGAGGACACTGAGGACGATAAGTATAGTAGATATTTGGAAGAGTATACTATAGACAATCTTATTAAAAAATACTCAGATTATATTAGATATCCTATTTTAATGAATTGCGAGAAAAGAGTACCAAAGCCTAAAGATGATAAAGACGGCAGTAAAGAAACAGAGTATGAAATTACAATAGAAGAACGTACTTTAAATAGCATGGTTCCTATTTGGAAAAAGGATAAAAAGGACATTAAAGATGAAGAGTATAAGAACTTTTATATGCAAAAGTTCATGGACTTTGATGAACCACTTAAATGGATTCATACAAAAGTTGAAGGACAGTATTCTTACTCAACATTATTATATATTCCATCTCATGTGCCTTATGATTATTTTTCAAAAGACTTCAAAAAGGGATTGGAGTTGTATTCAAATGGTGTTCTAATTATGGAACATTGTGAGGACTTGCTTCCAGACTACTTTGGATTCGTTAAAGGACTTGTTGACTCAGAGGACTTATCTTTAAATATTTCAAGAGAAATACTTCAGCAGGATAAGCAATTAAAAATAATAGCTAAGAATATAGAAAGCAAAATTCGCTCTGAACTTGCAAGTATGTTAGAAAATGATAGAGCAAATTATGAGAAGCTATTCAAAGCTTTTGGTATGCCAATCAAAATAGGAGCTTATGATGGATACGGAATGAACAAAGATAAACTTAAGGACTTACTATTATTCCATTCTACTCATGAAAATGAAGTTCCGCTTAATAAAGAAGATGACAAGAAAGAAACATACAAATCAGATTACACAACTTTAAAAGAATATGTTTCTCGTATGAAAGAAGATCAGAAGGAAATCTACTATGGCTCATCAGAAACAATAGATAAGATAAAGATGCTTCCTCAAGTTGAAGCTGTTATGGATAAAGGATTTGAGGTATTACTTTTAGACGAAAGTGTCGATGAATTTGTACTTCAAATAATGGAAAACTATGATGGCAAAAAGTTTGCAAATGTTAGTGCAAATAGTATAGACTTAGATACAGAAGAAGAAAAAGAAGCTCTTAAAAAAGTAAATGAAGAAAGTAAAGATTTGTTTGGATTCATGAAGGATGCGCTTGGCGACAGTACTATCAAAGAAGTAAGATTTACCCATAGATTAAAGAATCACCCTGTGTGCTTAACTTCTGAAGGAATTGTTTCTGTAGAGATGCAAAAAGTATTAAATGCAATGCCTGACCAAGGAAATCAAAATATTAAAGCACAAACTGTGTTGGAAATAAACGAAAAGCATCCAATTGCTGAGAAACTAAAAGAGATGTTCAAAGCAGATAATAAAGAAGATTTGAAAAAATACACAAAGTTATTGTTAGATTCTGCTAAACTTATAGAGGGATTACCTGTTGATAATCCAACGGAATTATCTAATATTATTTGTGAGTTAATGGTTAAATAATAATTATGTTATACAAAAGAAAGGAGATGGTGTTTTATGAATATGGAAAAACTTACGAAAAGCTCAAAAGAGGCACTATATAATTCTCAAAATGTTGCACTAGACAATAATCAACAAGAGATTAAGCAGGAGCATCTATTACTTGCAATAATCAATATTAAGGATAGCTTAATATATGAGCTTCTTAAGAATTTGAATGGCATGAATATGGAAGCTTTTACTGGAGATGTTGTTAAAGCCATAGAATCTCTTCCGAAAGTATATGGTGATAGTACACCAAGCCAAGCTTATGTTTCACAAGAATTAAATGATGTGTTGAGCGTAGCAGAGAATAAAGCTAAATACATGAAAGATGAGTTCGTTAGCGTTGAACACTTGTTTCTTGGATTAATTGAAGTAGGAAATAATAATATTAAAGGCATTTTTAATAAGTATGGTATTACAGAAGATACATTTTTAAATGTGCTTATGAAAGTTAGAGGTAATACTAACGTAACTTCAGATAATCCAGAGGCAACATATAATGTTCTTGCTAAGTATGGTCAAGATTTGACGAAACTTGCTAGGGAGCAAAAACTAGATCCTGTAATTGGAAGAGACGAGGAGATTAGAAACGTCATAAGAATTCTATCTCGTAAAACAAAGAATAATCCATGCTTAATTGGTGAACCAGGTGTAGGTAAGACGGCAATCGCAGAAGGTCTTGCTTTAAGAATCATTAGAGGAGATGTTCCAAACAATCTTAAGGATACAACCATCTTTTCACTTGATATGGGAGCTTTAATTGCTGGTGCGAAATATAGAGGAGAATTTGAAGAAAGATTAAAAGCAGTTCTAAAAGAAATCAAAAAGAGCAATGGTAGAATAATTCTATTTATAGATGAAATTCATAATATAGTTGGCGCAGGTAAGACAGAGGGCGCTATGGATGCAGGAAACCTACTAAAACCAATGCTTGCACGCGGTGAACTTCATTGCATTGGTGCTACAACGCTTGATGAATACAGAATGTATATTGAAAAAGACCCTGCATTAGAAAGAAGATTTCAACACGTATTGGTAGACGAGCCTACTGTTGAAGACACAATATCTATTTTGAGAGGTATTCAAGAGAGATATGAGATATTCCATGGTGTAGAAATAATGGATAGCGCAATAATTGCTGCAGCGACATTATCACATAGATATATATCTGATAGATTTTTGCCAGATAAAGCGATTGATTTAATAGATGAGGCTTGTTCACAAGTTAAAACAGAGATGAATTCTATGCCTATAGAGCTTGATGCCCTTCAGCACAAAATAATGCAGTTACAAATTGAAGAAACTGCGCTAAAGAAGGAAAAGGATGAAACCTCATTAAAACATTTAGAAGAAATTCAGGCACAGATTATGGAAGACAAAGCTAAGTTTGACCTTATGAAGGCTAAATGGGAAAATGAAAAGAAGTCAATTGGAAGATCTCAAAAGCTTCGTGAAGAGATTGAAAAAGTAAATAGCAAAATTGAAATAGCTGAAAGAAAATATGACTTAGAAGAGGTTGCAAGGCTAAGATATGGTGAATTGCCAAAGCTAATGAAAGAACTTCAAGAGGAAGAAGAAAACAATAAAAACAAGGAATACTCATATTTAAGAACATGTATTACTGATGAAGAAATAACAAAAATCATTTCAAAGTGGACAGGAATTCCAGTTAGTAAGCTTGAGCAAAGTGAAAGAGAAAAGATTTTAAATCTTCCTGATATCTTACATAAAAGAGTAATTGGACAAGATGATGCGGTTAAAAGAATCTCTGATGCCATACTTCGTTCTAGAGCTGGCATACAAGATTCTAAAAGACCAATTGGTTCATTTATGTTCCTAGGACCTACAGGTGTTGGTAAGACTGAACTTGCTAAATCGCTTGCCGAGTGCTTGTTTGATGATGAGCACAACATGGTTAGAATTGATATGTCAGAATATATGGAAAAATACAGCGTTGCAAGGCTAATTGGTGCACCTCCGGGATATGTAGGTTATGAAGAAGGTGGACAGCTTACAGAAGCGGTTAGAAGAAAACCTTATTCTGTTGTATTATTTGATGAAATTGAAAAAGCTCATCCAGATGTATTTAATGTTCTTTTACAAGTGCTAGATGATGGAAGAATCACAGATTCACAAGGCAGAACAGTAGATTTTAAAAACACGATTATCATTATGACATCAAACCTTGGCTCGGAGTATATTTTGGATGGAATTGACGAAAATAACCAGATTACTGAAGAAACTAGAGGTCAAGTTGCGATAGAATTGAAAGAAACATTTAGACCAGAGTTTCTAAATAGGTTAGATGAGATAATAATGTTTAAGCCGTTGAATAAAGATGATATATCAAAAATTCTAGACCTTCTAATAACTGATTTGAATAGAAGACTAGAAGATAGATTAATCAGATTATCGCTTACAGATGGTGCTAAAGAGTATTTACTAGAAAATGGCTATGATCCGATGTTCGGAGCTAGACCACTTAAGAGATTCGTTCAAAAATCTCTTGAGACTTTAATAGCTAAGGAAATCGTTGAGCAAAAGATAATATCAAAATCAGATGTTACAATCGACTTTAAAGATGGCGAATTGGTCACAATAGTTGAATAATACTAAAGAAATTCAATAGTTGGGTGAGCGGTAGGCTCGCCCATTTTATTGCCTTTAAAGTTGCCTTTTAATGCTTCTTTTTTTGTTTTAATATAGTACAATACCAGCCTTAATGATATAATATCTTTGTTAAAAATATGAAAGAGGGGATTTTGATGAATTTACCAAATAAGTTAACATGTTTAAGGATGCTACTAGTTCCAGTATTAGTAGTCATAGCATATTTACCAATCGAGGGAACGGTTGGATTTATACCAATTAAAAATCTAATATTACTAGCAATCTTTTGCATTGCCTCAATAACAGACTACTTTGATGGTAAAATAGCTAGAAAAAATAACATGATTACTACTTTTGGAAAATTTTTGGATCCAATTGCAGATAAACTTTTGGTAGTTGCCAGCTTGCTTATATTAGTAGAATTTAGGATGATTCCAGCTTGGATTGTAATCATAACTGAGGCTCGTGAATTGCTTGTTGCAGCATCAAGAATGCTTCAAGCCAAAAAGGGAAATGTAGTCGCTGCTTCTTGGTATGGTAAAGTTAAAACAGTTTCTCAAATGATTGCTATTATTCTTGCTTTCTTATGTGCAACATCTTTCTTTGCATTTTTAGAAGGCCCAGATGCGATAGTTTATGCAAATGTTATGGATGAAGGAGGACCTAGATTATTCCCAGGCGGAATGGTTCAATATGTTTTAAATTTATTAATGAGCGTTGCAATGTGCGTTTCACTTGTTGCATCTGTGTTCTCAGGCTGGGATTACATTAAGGCATCTAAGGATGAAATCTTAGAATCAAAATAAAGGAAAAAATTATGACTAAAATCGAAAAAGATTATAATGAATTAAAAGATAAGATTAATTACTATGCAGCAAAGTATTATAACGATGATGATCCGGAAATATCTGATTTTGAATATGATATGCTTATGATGCAGCTTCGTAATATGGAGAAAGAACATCCTGAACTTATTGCTAAAGATTCACCAACTCAAGTTATTGTTGCTAAAGGAAAGGTAAGTGAGAAGTTTAGCGAAGTCACTCATGAAGTTCCACTTCAAAGTTTGCAAGATGTTTTTGACTTAAATGATATTAATGACTTTATAAATAGAGTTTCAAAAGAAGTTGAAAATCCATCATATTGCGTTGAAACAAAAATTGATGGTTTGTCAGTCTCGTTAGAATATGTTGATGGTATTTTAGTACGAGGCTCTACACGTGGAAATGGCCTTGTAGGAGAAGATGTTACAGAAAATCTAAAAGTTATTAAAACGATTCCCTCTAAATTAACTGAAAAGGTTACGATTACCGCTAGAGGTGAAGTATATCTTCCTAGAGAAGAATTAGAGAGAATAAATGAAGAACGTGAGGCACTTGGTGAAAAGATATTTGCTAACTGCAGAAATGCTGCAGCAGGCTCTCTTCGCCAGCTTGATTCTTCTATTACTGCTTCTAGAAATTTAAGCGTTTTTATATTTAACATGCAAAAGATAGAAGGAAAGGAAATTTCATCTCATCATGAGTCAATTGAATATATGAAAAAACTTGGAATGAATGTTATTCCGTATTGTAAAAAGTGTAAGACTATAGATGAGATTTATTCTGCAATAGAAGAAATAGGAAACTTAAGAGCATCGTTACCTTTCGATATAGATGGCGCTGTTATAAAAGTTGACGATTTAAAACAAAGAGAGGAACTTGGTACTACTGTTAAAGTTCCAAAGTGGGCTGTAGCCTATAAGTATCCACCTGAGAAAAAAGAAACAGCTGTTAAAGATATTGTGATTCAAGTAGGACGTACAGGCGCACTAACACCTGTTGCAATCTTGGATCCTGTGCCAGTTGCTGGCTCGATTATTTCTAAAACTACACTTCATAATGAAGACTTTATTAAGGAAAAAGACATTCGCATTGGAGATAGAGTTTATATTCAAAAAGCAGGAGATGTTATTCCGGAAGTTGTTGAAGTGCTAAAAGACAAAAGAAACGGAAAAGAAACATCATTTAAAATGCCTAATAAATGCCCTGTATGTGGAGCTCCTACAGAAAGAGTAGAGGGCGAAGCAGTAGTTAGATGTACTGGAATAGAATGCCCTGCGCAACTATTTAGAAGCCTTGTTCATTTTGCTTCCAGGGATGCCATGGATATTGAGGGCTTGGGACCTGCAGTAATAGAGCAGTTATTAGATGCCAAACTTATTTCTAATATTGCTGACATTTATTCTATGAAGAAAGAAGACTTGGTTGCTCTTGAAAGAATGGGCGACAAGTCGGCAGATAATCTTATAAATGCAATTAATAAGTCTAAGTCAAATACATTAGACAAGCTAATTAATTCTTTTGGAATCAGACACGTCGGCGGAAAATCTGCAAAAATAATTGCACAGAACTTTGCAGATTTAGATGCGATATCTAACGCAACAATAGAAGAATTAGCTGGCATTCACGAAGTCGGACAAATCATGGCAGAGAGCATATGTGAGTTTTTTAAAAATCCTCAAACGAAAGATTTAATTAAAAAACTTAAGAACGCCGGTTTGAACATGAATGGAATGCAAATTGAGTTAAAAGACAGCCGCTTTGAGGGGATGACATTTGTTCTTACAGGCACTCTGCCTACACTTGGAAGAAAAGAAGCTTCAGATATAATTGAAAGCTTTGGAGGAAAAGTATCTGGCTCTGTCTCTAAAAAAACTACTTATGTTCTTGCTGGTGAAGAAGCTGGTTCAAAGCTTACTAAGGCTCAAGAGCTAGGGGTAACTATTATTAATGAAGATGAATTCAATAAGATGATTAAATAATATATTGCAAATAGTAAAAGGGGAAAGGATTAGCATGAAAAAGAAACGTAAGCTTTTTTGCGAGATAAATCCTATGTGCTATGAAATAGCGCTATTTAAAGAGTGTAAGAAAAAAGACTTTAAGGATTTATTACATGGCAAAAAGTTTGCTAAGCACAAGCAAAGTGAAAATCTTGAATATATTTGGAAAGGACATTGCAAGATTTTACTTAGAAAACTACTAAATGTTGATATGAAATTGCAAAAAGGGAAAGCACAGAACTTAAAGGTAGCTGGAAAATGTATTGATGGCATAGTTTTAAAACCTGGTGAAGAGTTTTCTTTTTGGAATCTAGTTGGCAGACCTACATATAAGAAAGGTTATGTAGATGGATTGTATATAAATCATGGAAATATGGGAAAAGGTGTTGGTGGAGGAATATGTGCAATGGGTAATTTGATCCATTGGCTTATTTTGCACACACCACTTGAAGTAACCGAAATGCATCATCATTCGGATGCTCTTTTTCCTGATGAAAAAAGACGAGTGCCTTTTGGGACAGGTGTTTCACTTTGCTACAAAAATCTGGACTACAGATTTAAAAACAATACAAATGGTGATATACAACTTAGAGTTTGGCAAGATGAAACTATGATTTATGGAGAGATACGTTCGTCAACGCCACTAGACAAAATGTATAAGATTGTCGAAGAGGATAATCACTATGCTAAGGATGAAGATGGAGTATTCTATAGAAATAGTAAGGTATACAGAGAAACTTATGATAAAGAAAGTGGAAAGCTTCTTAATAGAGAATTAATATTAGATAATCACTCTAAAGTAATGTATGATTACAGCTTTATTCCACAAGACCAAATTCGTTCATAGTAAAAGAGGTTATAATGTTACTAAATGATATTTTGGAAAATTTAAAAGCATATTCAAGCGAAAAGTGCTGTAAACATGATAAACAGTACACCTATGGAGAATTTTACGAAATTGTTTGCAAGGTTTATGAATTAATTAAAGATGCACCAAAAGATAAGCCGATTGTTGTGTATGGCCACAAAGAGGTTTATATGATTGCATCTTTTCTAGCGTGCTCATTTTTAGGCATTGCGTACGTTCCAATAGATAAAATGATGAGTAAAGAACGCGTTAAATTCATCATAGATTCTGTAAATCCTTCATTTATAATTGGAGATTGCTCTGTGAATGGAGATTACAAAACAATTTCTTTTAATCAGATTGAGGAATATTATAATTATGAAGATATAGTTAGAATTGATATGAAGCCTGAAGATGTTTACTACATCTTATTCACATCTGGAACTTCAGGAAATCCTAAAGGAGTTATGGTTACATATGAAAACATTGATTCATGTGTTAAATGGTTAAAAAGGATATCTGGTTTAGAAAGTCACATAGATAATTATACTATTTATAATCAGGCTGTTTTTTCTTTTGACTTATCGGTAGCAGATATATATTTAAGCTTAGCAACTGGTTCAAATCACTATATTGGAGAAGATATATCAATTCTTAAATTTCAAAAGTTATATGATGATTTAAAAACTAGCAATTCAAACATGATGATTCTTACACCATCTTCAGCAGAATTAATGGCAACAGATTATCAGTTTAATCAAACACTTATGCCTCATTTAAATCAAATATTGTTTTGCGGTGAGAGATTGACTCATAAATTGGTTGATAAGCTATATCAAAGGTTTCCTGACATTAAGATTATCAATTCTTATGGCCCTACTGAGGCGACATTTGCTGTGACAAGTATTGATATACCAAAAGACTATAAAGACATTATTCCTATAGGTTATCCTAAAGATGATGTTGAAATTTTAATTGTTGATAATATGATTCCTAAAAGTGAAGGCGAAGTTGGAGAAATATTGATTACTGGTAAGAGCGTAGCCAAAGGATACCTTGACGATAACAACAATTCAAAGTTCATAATGTATAATGGCAAAAAAGGCTATCTTACTGGTGACTTAGGATTCTATAAAGACAATAAGTTATATTTTGTTTCTAGAAAAGACACACAAGTAAAATATAAAGGATATAGAATTGAACTATCTGATATAGAGAACAACATTTTAAGTATTGATGGCGTTAGAAATTGCAAAGTGAAAGCAGAAAAGTCAGATAGTGAAGAAGTGAAGAGAATTATTGCATATATTGTTTTAGAAGAGAATGCAGATGCTTCAAAGATAAAAGAGTCAATATCTAACAAGTTGCCACAATATATGATTCCGACGCTTCAATTTGTCGATTCACTTTCATTGACTCTTAATGGTAAATCAGAAATATAAAATGGAAAGGTTGGGCTGACATGGATAATTATAATGAAGTATTAAATATGGTAATTGAGGAAACTGGGTGCGAAGAGTTGAGGACCCAAAAGAATCTTGATTTAATAGAAAACGATATACTTGATTCGCTTGCTTTTATTAACCTTATAGATAATCTAAGCCTTGCATTTGGAATAGATATACAGCCTACAATGGTAACTGCTGACTCTTGGAGAACAGTGGAGAATATAACTAAGATGGTTAATGATTTAATCGACAAAAGTAGATAACGTATAAGTTACTATACACCCGGCTATTCATAAAAAAATAATAGTTGCAAAGTTATAAAAACCTGTTATAATAAGACTTGTAAGTCGAAAAGACTTGCAAGTTTTTTATTTTGAATATTTGAGTGTAATAGTAAAGAAGTATTTAAAATATGCTGATATATAGCCAATTTTTTAAAGTATTTACTTGATTTCTCGTAAGAGATTTTGAGTATTTTTTTATGCTCAAAAAATTCAAAATATGTCCTCGAAAAAAACTTCTAAAAAAGTGATTTTTCTTGTTGACAAAGCATATTCTAAATGTTAATATATTTAACGTCACTTGAGAGAATGCATTTTCAACGAAGCTCGAAAGAGTATTGAAATTGCCACTTTCAAAGCGATTTGAATATTACATTTAGTGATATTTTAAGAAGTGAAATTGTTAAACGCATTACACTTCAAAAAAAGCACATTGAAAAGTAAACAATGAGAGTAAGAGAAAACCAAGCGTAATTCGTGAAAACGAAATTAGAAACAAATCGTACTAAAAGTACAAATAAAACCAAGAGTATGGATACTCAAAAAGAACTAAAAATCAGAGAGATCTGATTCGAATTTAAATTTGAGAGTTTGATCCTGGCTCAGGAGAAACGCTGGCGGCGCACATAAGACATGCAAGTCGAACGGAATCCAGCCGAATGTTTACATGAGGCGAAGATTTAGTGGCGGACGGGTGAGTAACACGTGAGCAACCTACCTTAAGGAGGGGGATAACATTGAGAAATCAGTGCTAATACCGCATAATACTACGAGAAGACATCTTCATGTAGTCAAAGGAGTAATCCGCCTTTAGATGGGCTCGCGGCTGATTAGCCAGTTGGTGGGGTAACGGCCTACCAAAGCGATGATCAGTAGCCGAGCTGAGAGGCTCAACGGCCACAT
>JAEEGL011254701.1_pt1 | contig 15939 bp, 14 predicted proteins | sample 9134231 | NCBI WGS metagenome assembly JAEEGL01 (sample SAMN16246548, study PRJNA631951) | gut metagenome | biome: gut microbiome; feature: rumen; material: fiber-attached | host: Bos | place: Iran: Karaj | collected 2018-10 | reverse complement strand
TGCGGAAATCCGCAATGTCAAGGTAAGTTTATAAACCGCCTAGACCATTTTTGTGGTAAAGCCGGTTTAGATATAAAAGGGCTCTCAATGGCAACTCTCGAGAAGCTTATTAATTGGGGCTGGATTTCTAGTTTTGTAGATATATATAAATTAGAAAACAAGTCAAATATATGGAAAACCAAGGCCGGTTTCGGTGAGAAGTCGGTGGAGAGGATCTTGAGAGCCATTCAAGATAGTAAAAACACAACTTTAGATGCTGTAATTGCGGCAGCCGGAATTCCTTTAATTGGACGTGCTGTAGCAAAAGAGTTGTGCAAATATATAAAAACATATGAAGAGTTTAGAGAAAAGGTTAATAATCGATTTGACTTTACTCAATATGATGGATTTGGCGATATAATGTCTGCATCAATATTAGATTTTGATTATACAGAATTAGATGAAGTTGTATCATATGCTCTTAATATTCAACAAAGAGCAAGTGAAGAAGAAAGTAATTCATTAAAAGGTTTAGTATTTTGTATAACAGGAAAAGTTCATACTGTAAAAAATAGAGATGAATTAAAAGGTCTAATAGAAAGTGCGGGTGGAAAAGTTGTAGGGTCTGTTAGTAAAAATGTTAATTATTTAATTAATAATGATAATACCTCAACATCTAGTAAAAATATCGCCGCAAAAAACCTTAATATTCCTGTTATTACAGAAGATGAATTAAGGTTAATGATTTAATACTTTGATACTATGAAAAATTTTAATTATAATAATAGTATGAAAGATAAAGAAAAAATAAAAAAGATAGCTCAGGAAATTATGATTCTTGAAGAAAATAATCAATCTACACAGATAGAAGAAATAATTGCGGATCTTTCACTTGAAGAGCTATTAGAAATTGATGAATATATAATGGAACAAAAAATAAAGTCTTAGTTATAATATTCACAGAAAAATAGGTTTATAGAAAAGGAGAAAAAGAAAATGTTAAAACCAAATAGTAAATTAGTTTTTGATTATGTTAAAGAAAACGGAGACAAAAATATTACAGCTAACGATATCGCTGAAGGAACTGGATTAGCAGTTAGAAGCGTAAACGGTATTGTTACATCAGCATTCCAAAGAAAAGGATTAATGGAAAGAGTTCCTGCTGAAATCGAATTAGAAGATGGCACTCATAAAGCAATTAAGCTAATTAAATTAACTGCTGAAGGTGAAGCATTCGATCCAGAAGCTGAAGACGAAGCTGAATAATCTATAAAAAGTTTTAAAAAGATTGAAGGATGCTATTCAATCTTTTTTTGTTAGGAGATTTTATGCAAGATTTTATAACTATATTTTTGGGTATAATGTGTTGTATTCTATTTGTAATATTAGTATTTAAAAAATGAAAAATTTATGAAGTTAATAAAGATATAGAAGATTATAATGAAAATTTAAGAAAAGAAAGAGATTTAATTACTGAAGATATACATACTTTAAATAATTCAAAATTAGAAAAAAGTAAAGAGTTAGAAAAAATAACTGATATTACAAAGGATATAAATGCGGCCGCCTATGACGCATTTACCCAGTATTGTGAGTCTTTAGATAAACAATATTTTAATACTGAAAAAGAATATGATGAAGCTATTGAATCATTACAAGAGGCCTATGATGAAATACAAAAAAACTTAATGGCGGAAACAGATAAAATCAAAAAAGACCTCGAAAAAATTTCATCAACTCGAGCTGCCGCAATGAACGCTCAACTAAAAGAACAAGAAATTAAAAATAAACAAGCATTTTATTGTCCTCAGGTTCCAGAATCTGACCTTAAAGATGCAAAGGTTTTACACGATATAGAATATAAATTAAATAATCCTCGTATATTACGTATGCTAATATGGCAATCTTACTATCAAAAACCAATGAATCAAGTTTGTGCTAATGTACTTGGCGGAAATACAGTTGAAAAAACAGGTATATATAAAATTACAAATCAAAAAACTGATTTAGTTTATATAGGTCAAGCTGTTGATATAGCTACTCGTTGGAAAAATCATGCAAAGGCAGGTCTAGGAATCGACACCCCCGCAAATAATAAACTATATAAAGCTATGGCGGAAGATGGTCTAGAATCATTCTCTTTTGAACTTTTAGAAGAGTGCAGCCGCGATCAACTTAATGAAAAAGAGAGATTTTATATACAATTATATCAATCCGATAAATACGGATATAATAGTAACACAGGTATAAATAAGTAGTTTTGATAACTATTTATTTTTTTTATATAATATAAGTATCAAAGAAAAAGTTGACAAAAAGGCGAGAACACTACAGACTTGACATCAACAAAATTTTTTGGTATAATTATAATGAGAATAATTGTAAATCATAAGATAAATAAAAAAGAATTAGATTTTAGAATTATTTGAAAAGAAAATATTAAGTAAAGGAGAAAAAGAAAAAATGAGAAAAGCACAAAATACAGAACGTATTGAAGGTAGAATTTATCAACATGATTTAACAGTAAAGCAAGTTCAAAACCAAGCATCTGAAAATTTTGGAAAAGATTTTATCGCTGGTAATATTGAAGTTGCTACTGATGAGGAAGGATTAAATGTTATTAAAGTTCATTTTACTTATGTAACAGAAACTAGCAAAAGTGGTTCAAAGAACGCAACTTATGCAACCTTAAAGAAAATTATTGATGAAAATAAAACTTGGGTTACAGTTGGTAAAGATGCAGCTACAAAAGTTAGAATTGATACTGCATTAGCATTAAATGATTTTTATAATAACAATGATGAATTAGTATCTGCAAAAACAAATGAAGGTGGATTTGTAACTATTATTAATGAATTAGGAGAAGAAAAAGAAAGAAACACATTCTCAGTTGATATGGTTATAACTAATGTAACTCATGTAGATAAAGATGATGAAAAGAATATTAAAGAACATGCACTAGTTAAAGGAGCAATCTTCAATTTTAGAAATGATTTACTACCAGTTGAATTTAAAGTAGAAAATGAACAAGGTATTAAATATTTTGATGATTTAGGAGCATCTGGTTCTGAACCAGTTTATACTAGAGTATGGGGTAAGATTATATCTGAAACTAAAACTACAACTCAAGAAGTTGAAAGTGCATTTGGTGAAGCTGCAGTTAGAACATATAGAAATACAAATAAAGAATGGATTATTACAGGAACTGCAAAAGTACCATATGAATTTGGTGATGAGAATATCTTAACTGCTGAAGAATTAACAAAAGCAGCTCAAAATAGAGAAGTATATTTAGCAGATGTTAAGAAAAGAGCAGATGAATATAAAGCAAGCCGTGCAGCAGGAACAACAGCTCCAGCTACAACAGCAACAAAAACAGCAGAATTTAATTTCTAATAGGTGAACCTTATGGCTATAGATTTATTAAATATAGAACCACATAAGGTAAGCCGCAACCTAAAAGGATATTCAGTATTCTTTTATGGAGAACCTAAAAGTGGGAAGACAACAACAGCTTCTCACTTTCCAAAGGCTCTATTACTAGCTTTTGAAAAAGGTTACAATGCAATTCCTGGCGTTATGGCTCAACCTATTAATAAGTGGTCAGAGTTTAGAAGTGTTCTAAGGGAACTTAAAAAAGATGAAATTAAAGAAAAATTTGAAACAATTATTATAGACACTGCAGATATTGCATATGACTATTGCACAAAATATATTTGTGATAATGCTAAAAGACCTGATGGTAGTTTCGGTGTTGATTCAATTAGCGACATTGGATACGGTAAAGGTTATGGAATGGTTGGACAAGAGTTTGATGAGTGTTTAAGAAGTATTGTTCAATTAGATTATGGTCTTGTTGTTATCTCTCATGCAACTGATAAGACATTTAAAAATGAAAATGGCGAGGAATATAATCAAATTGTTCCTACATTAGACAAGAGAGCAACAAACATTGTTTCTAGAATGGCGGATATCATTGGTTATTCAAGAATCGTTGATACTAATGAAGGCGAAAAGACATTGTTATTTATGAGAGGAACCAATAGATATATGGCTGGATCAAGATTTAAATATACTCCAGATTATATAGAATTTAGTTATGATAACTTAACAAATGCTATTGCCGAAGCTATTGACGCACAAGCTAAAGAAGAAGGACAACAATATTTCACAAACGAAAAGAGTAATTTATATTTAAAAAATGAAAAAAATGAATTAGATTTTGATAAATTAATGTTAGAATTTCAAGATATAGTAAATAGACTTATTAAGAAAGCTAATAGTGAAGATGTATTCCAAAGTGAATACTCACCAAAGATTACTCAAATTACTGATAGATATTTAGGTAGAGGAAATAAAGTTAGTCAATGTTCTAGAGAGCAAGTTGAAGCATTATCTTTAATTGTTGAAGAATTAAGAGAATTAGAAAAATAATATAAAGACGCAACTTTAATAGCGTCTTTTTGATTGTTTATAAAATAAATAGTATAATATTATTAGATATAAATATACAAGTCGGGAGGTGCGGAAATGGCTAAGTTACTTGCAAAATGCTACTACTGCGGTGAACAATTTGACAGAAACCAAGAAGAGTTTGTTGCAGTTAATTCACGTAGATATGCACACAAAAAATGTCATGAACAAGCCCAGGCGGGGAAAAGTCAAGATGAAAAAGATTTTGAGGCTCTTTGTAGTTATGTAAAAATAAAATTTAATTATTCAACAGTTCCTGCAAAAATAGCCCGACAAATAACTGATTATAAAAAGGCTTATAATTTCACTTATAGCGGAATGTTAAAAGCTCTCAAATGGTGGTTTGATATTCAAGGTCATACACTTGAGGGAACTAATGGAGGAATAGGTATTCTGCCTTATATATATAATGATGCTAGAACTTATTATTATGGTTTATATGTTGCACAAATGGTAAACGAAAATAAAGATTTAGAACATTATAAAACTAAGGTTGAGGTGGTTGAGATTGCACCTCCGCAAGTTTATGTACAACCGCCGCGTTTATTTGATATAGGGGAGGAAGAAAATGAGTAAATATGTAGATGTTCCAGCTATTGTGCAAGTTATAGGTAATATATATTTAAATCCGGGATTATTAGATAATGAAAAATATAAATTTTATGAAGAAGATTTTCCTAATGAATTTCATAAAATTTTATTTGGTAGTATATTTAATCTTCATGCTCTTGGAGCAAAAGAAATAAATGTTAATACAATAGAAGATTATTTATATAACCGTCCTAAATCTTATGGAATATATCAAAGTAATAATGGACAAGAATATTTACAAAAATTATCTGAGATTATTCAATTATCAACTTTCGATTATTATTATAACAGAGTCAAAAAAATGACTTTATTAAGAGAATATGATAAGGCTGGATTAGATTTAAAATGGTTATATGACCCAGATAATATATTAGATAGTAAAAAGAAACAAGCTCAAGAAGATTGGTTAGATAATACCTCTCTTGAAGAAATAGCTGAAAAGATAGATAAAAAAATTGTAGATATAAAATTAAAATATGTAGATGGTACAGATGAAGAATATGTTCAAGCTGGAGATGGTATCACAGATTTAATTGATAGACTTCAAAAAAATCCTGAAGTTGGATATCCATTATATGGGCCTCTAGTTAACACAGTTACAAGAGGTGCAAGATTAAAGAAGTTATATCTTCGTAGTGCGGCAACCGGTGTTGGAAAGACAAGGGCGATGATTGCTGACGCTTGCAACATAGCTTGTGATGAAATATGGAATGCGGAAACGGGAAAATGGGAGGTTAATGGAACAAAAGAACCAACTTTGTTTATAACAACCGAACAAGAAGTAGATGAAATCCAAACTATGATGTTAGCATTCTTATCAAATGTAAATGAATCTCATATTATATATAATCATTATGAAGGAGATGAATTTGAGCGTGTTATGCACGCAGCAAACCTAATAAAATCATCACCGCTTCATATAAAAAGATTGCCTGATTTTAGTTTGCAAGATATTGAGAACGCAATTAAATATGGTATTCATGAGTGGGGTATTAGATATGTATTCTTTGATTATCTACATACTTCATTAAAGATTTTAGGTGAGGTATCATCTAAGGCAGGAATAAAAGGTTTAAGAGAAGATAATGTATTATTTATGATAGCAATAAGGTTAAAAGACTTATGTAATGAATATGGTGTGTTTATTATGACTTCTACTCAGCTAAATGCAGAGTATACAACAGCTCAACAATATGACCAAAATTTGTTGCGTGGTGCTAAGTCTATTGCGGATAAAATTGACTATGGAGCAATTATGTTACAAACTAGTCAAGAAGATAAAGAAGCATTAAAACCAATATTAGTTAAACAGGGCTTCCCTGAACCAATTATAAAAATGTCCGTCTATAAAAATAGACGTGGACAATACAAAGACATATTATTATGGTGTAAAGCAGATAGAGGAACTTGTAGAATTGAACCAATGTTTGCTACAACATATCAATATGAACTTGTTGATTTGCCTGATTTAAAGATTAAGATTAATCCTAGTATGTCAGCAAGTGCATTTTAGAAAGGGGATGTGCGGCAATGGATGATAAAGAAAGATTAGAAGAAATAAAAAATAACTTATCTATTGACCAAGTATTTGATTTATTAATATCATTAGGTGCGGATCCTGTAATGAAGGACGACTTAATAATGTGTAGAACCATCTGTCACGGTGGAGATAGTCATAAATTATATTATTATGATAATACAAAATTATTTCGTTGCTATACAGAATGTAGTGATACTTTTGATATATTTCAACTCGTGGTCAAAGTACAATCAACCGGTGGCCGCACATTTTCATTACCTAAAGCTGTCAACTATATAATTAATTATTTTAATTTAAGCGTAGAAACTAAAAATTTTCCAGACGATAAGGATAAACTATCTGATTGGCAAATTTTAAATAGATATGGTAAAAATTTAAAAGAGGAGGATAGCGAAAGAAAGATAGAAATAAAATTTTATGATGATAAGATTTTATCCTTTCTACCACGTCCCCGCATTTTACCATGGGAGGCAGAAGGCATAAACAAAGACGTTATGAGTTATCATAACATATGTTATAATCCTTCTTCTCAAGCAATAGTCATTCCTCATTATGATATAGAAGGAAGACTTATAGGAATAAGAGAGCGTACATTAATAAAAGAAAATGAGATATATGGTAAATATAGACCAATGTATCTTAATAAGCAAATGTATAATCACCCGCTTGGTTTTAATTTATATAATCTTAATTACAGTAAAGAAAATATAAAAAATACCAAGAAAGCAATTATTTTTGAAGGTGAGAAAAGTTGTCTTTTATTCCCTAGTTATTTTGGACAAGAGAATGATATATCTGTGGCTGTATGCGGCAGCTCATTATCTAGTTACCAAGTTCAATTGTTATTAGACCTTGGGATTGAAGAAATGATTATTGCTTTTGATAAACAGTTTCAGCAACTCGGTGATAAAGAACATTTAGGCTGGGTTAAAAAATTAAAAGATATTAATAAGAAATATAGTAAATATATAAAAATTAGTTATATTTTTGACAAGGAAAATCTTTTAGGTTATAAAGATTCTCCTATCGATAGAGGTAAGGAGGTATTTTTAGAACTTTTTAATAAAAGATTTAGTTTGGAGGAGGAATAAAAATATGAACGATAAACTCGAGTTATGAATAAAAACTTGAGATAATCCTACGTTTACGTTCTTTGGTTGAGTAACTGAAGCAGGTCAATATTCTGCTCTAAGTCAACTTGATGAAAATCAAGTTAAAGAAGCTATTATTATAACTCGTGAAGCCAATGATCAAATTCGTATGATAAATTATCGAGACTATGAAAACAAAGGCAAGGTGAGATAAATGAAATATAAATTAATTAAAGAAGTCGATCCAGCCCTAAGTCCTATTCAGCAAATATTGTTGAATAGAGGTATTAAGTTAAGTGATATGCATCATTACTTAAATACAACAGACGCAGATATTTTGGACGCGGAGATGCTCGGTTCAGAGAGCATCAAAGCGGCCGCTGCCGCATTAATTACAGCAGTTAATAATAATTTAGAAACATTAGTTTTAGTAGATTGCGACTGTGATGGTTACACATCTTCCGCAATACTTATAAACTATTTATACGATCTATTTCCATCTTTTGTAACAAATCATTTAAAGTATTATCTTCATGAAGATAAAACACATGGTTTATCAGATTGTATGGACTACATAGAAAAAAATGATTTTAAATTAATTATTATACCTGACGCTGCAAGTAATGATTATAAATATCACAAAATATTAAAAGAAGAGGGTCGCACAATTATTATTCTAGACCACCATGAAGCACCAACAGTATCTCAAGATGCTATTGTGCTTAACAATCAATTAAGTGATTATCCAAATAAACAATTATCAGGAGCTGGTGTCGTATGACAATTTTGTCGATATTTAGATAAAATACGTGGTGGACATGAAGCCGATGAATATATAGATTTAGCCGCTTTAGGAAATTGCGGCGATATGATGAGTTTGCGCTCAATCGAGACTAAACATATTATAATCAAGGGTTTCCGCAACGAAAATATCAAGAACCCATTTATATATGGTATGGCAGAAAAAAACTCATATTCATTAGGAAATAAGATAACTCCTATTGGAGCAGCATTTTATATAGTTCCTTTTGTTAACTCGATGGTTAGAAGTGGAACTCTTGAAGAAAAAGAAATCTTATTTAAATCAATGCTTAAAAATGAAGCGTTTAAAATGATATTATCTAATAAACGTGGACATAAATTAGGTGAAGAAGAAAAATTAGTTGACCAAGCATTAAGAACTGCTGTTAATGTAAAAAGTCGTCAAACAAGAGAACAAGACAAAGGTATGGCTTTAGTAGAAGAACAAATAGAACAAAATAATATGATGCAACATAAAGTATTAATATTTTTACTTGAGCCTGGTCAAATAGATTCTAACATTGCGGGATTGATAGCTAATAAAATAATGGCTAAATATCAAAGACCAGTCCTTATGTTAACAAAATGTGAAGTATTAAATCCTAATACACAATTATTATCAATGCCACCAAAACCAGTTTATGATACATATTATCGTGGAAGTGCTCGCGGATATTCTAAATCTGGTATCGAAAATTTTAAAGATATATGTCAAAATACAGGGTTGGTAGAATATGCGGAGGGTCATCAAAATGCATTTGGTATTAGTATTAAAAAAGAATATATTGATAAGTTTATAGAATTAACTGATGAAGCATTAAAAGATTTACAAAGTGAACCTTTATATTATGTTGACTATATATTTAAAGGTGTTGATGTAACTCCTGAAACTATATTAGATATAGCTAATTTAAATGATATATGGGGTCAAGATATGGATGAGAGTTTAGTCTGTGTAGAAAATCTTAAAGTAACAAAAGACAATTTAACTCTTATGAGTCCTGATAAAAAGCCAACATTAAAAATTACTTTACCAAATAAAATAAGTTTTATTAAATTTGGTAGTTCACAAGAAGAATATGAAAAATTATTAAGTGATGGATATATTGAATTAAATATTATTGGCAAATGCAATGCTAATGAATGGATGGGAAATGTTACTCCTCAAATCCTTGTAGAAGATTATGAAGTTATAGGACAAAGTAAATACAATTTTTAATTGATAAACAATGAAAAATATTATATAATATATATGAAAGTGAGGCGACAGAAGTGATTGAGTTAAATGAAAAACAGCTTGAAGGTTTAAATTTGGCAGTAGCAAGATATCGTAATGGAGAAAAGACAACTATCATTTCTGGATATGCGGGAACTGGAAAATCAACTCTAGTTAAGTTTATCATCGCCGCGCTAGAACAAGATGATATTGACCCAGAAAAAGATGTAGTATATACTTCATTCACAGGTAAAGCAACACAGGTTTTACAAAAGAAAGGGAATAAAAATGTAAGTACTTTACATAAGTTATTATATGAATATTTCCCTCGAGCAGATGGGACTTTCTTTCGTAAGCCTGTTGTAAATATTCCTTATAAAATAGTTGTTGTGGATGAATGTAGTATGGTGCCTAAAGAATTATTAATGCAATTATCAAAATATAAAGTACATATAATATGTTTAGGAGATCCAGGTCAGTTACCACCAATAAACAAAGATGAAGATAATCATTTGCTTGACTTTCCGCATGTATTTCTAGATGAGATTATGCGTCAAGAAGAACAAAGTGAAATTATTAAATTAACAATGGATATTAGAGCTGGTAAACCTTTAAACCATTTTAAAGGTCAAGAGGTTCAAATATTAAATAAAGAAGAATTAACAACAGGTATGTTACAATGGGCTGATCAAATTATTTGTTCTACTAATGCTACAAGAGTTGCATTAAATAAACAAATGAGAGATTTGTTAGGTCGCGGAGATAATCCTGAAGATGGAGATAAAGTAATTTGTTTAAGAAATTATTGGGATGTATTAAGCGAAGATCAATCTCCTCTTGTGAATGGAACAATAGGAAAATTAAAAAATAGTTTTGAAAGTGCTGTGCGAATCCCCGCATATATAACTGGCGGCAGATTATCACAAATCAAAACTATTAATGGTTCATTTGAATCTGATGATGGAATAACTGTATTTAATAATTTAAGTATGGATAAAAAAATGATTTTAGAAGGTGAGCCTACTTTAAATATACGAGAAAATTTTAAATTAAGCAAAAATAAAAAGTATGCAGGAAGCATTCCATTAAGTTTTACTTATGGATATGCCGTTACTTGTCATAAAGCACAAGGTAGTGAATGGGATAATGTTTTAGTTATAGAAGAAGGATTCCCATTCAGCAAAGATGAACACATCCGCTGGTTATATACGGCGGCAACACGTGCAGCAAAAAAATTAGTCATTATAAGAAAGGATTAGGAGGTATAATTAATGAATAATAAGTATGAGATAAAAGGTGTTATTAATGATAGATGGGCAGTATGGTATAAAGACTTTGATAAAAAAAGAGGTAATCGTATTGGTGTTTATAAAATAGTTGATTTATACTCTGGAACAAGAAAATGTAGATTTGCATTTAGATACAAACCAAGAGAAGGTCAATCACAAGAAGTATCTGATTCATTAATTATATCTAATTGCATTGGTAATTTTAGTAAGACCCCTTATTTAAACCCAAGAGTTAAAGCTAAGGGCGGCAGACGTAGCTCATTTACGTCAATGTAGGCGGTCGCCGCATGAAATTAAGATTATCATATTTTTATCAAATTCGCAATTTTAAACCTAATATGATACCAATGTCTACAGCTATGTCAGACCCAGCTTGGTATCACGATTTTAAAGATAAAGACTATATTTTTACAGATAAACGAGGAATATTAAATGGACTTCGTCTTCATCCTATAATAGTTCAAGGTAATAATGGTTCTTGTGGATGTCCTTGTGAAGAAAAAGACCCAACAAGATGTCCTTTTGTAAGTAACTATGAGCATGAATTAGAATTAATAGACCTTCCTAAAATGATGAAGGGTATTACAGATTTTTGTAATAATTACTGTCAACAAAATAATATTAAAGAAGAACCTATTGCAGTTTTAATAGTATATGAAGCTCCTAATAACCCTTGTAGTGAACGACACAGTTTAATTAATTATTTTAATAGACATGGAATAGAATGTAAAGAACTAGACTACCCTATCAGGTAGTCTATTTGATTTCTATTATTTTTTATGGTATAATATATATAGATAAATAGTGAAGGGAGAAGTTGATATGAGTAATAGATTTGAGGTTCATTCGCATACACATTATAGTAATTTAAGATTATTAGATAGTATCAATCGACCAAAAGACTTAATCAACAGAGCTATTAAGTTAGGGTTGTCAGGAATAGCAATCACAGATCATGAATGTATTAGTTCACATCCAGAAATTAATTTTTATCAAAAAGAAATACAAGAAACTCATCCTGATTTTAAAATAGCATTGGGAAATGAAATATATTTAACAAATACAAGAGACAATGGACAAAGATATTATCACTTTATTTTAATAGCAAAAAATAAAATAGGTCATAGAGCATTGAGAGAATTGTCTTCAAGGGCCTGGATGAATAGTTATTGGGATAGAGGATTAGAAAGAGTTCCAACTTTAAAAAGTGATTTAGAAGAAATATTAGCAAAATATCCAAATAGTTTAATTGGAACAACAGCTTGTCTTGGTGGGGAATTAAGTGTTAATACATTAGAATTAATTAAATGTGAAAAAACAAATGATACAAGTGGTGCGGCAATCGCTCATAATAATATTGTTGAGTTTTTATTATGGGGCAAAAAAGTTTTTGGAGAAGGCAACTTTTATATTGAATGTGCTCCAGGAACAAGTCGTGATCAAGTGTTAGTAAATAAAAGATTTCCAGCAATAGCAAAAGCATTTGGTTTAAAAATGGTTATTGGAACAGATGCACATTATCTTAAAAAAGAAGATAGATATGTTCATAAAGCATACTTAAATAGTAAGTTTGGTGAACGTGAAGTAGATGAGTTTTATGAGTTTGCATATCTTCAAGATAATAATGAAATAATAGAACACTTAAAAGCATCTGATTTTAGTAATGAATTTATAGATGAAATGTTTAATAATAGTTATGAAATATATAATAAAATAGAAAATTATAGTTTAGCACATGCGCAAACAATTCCGCATGTTGAGGTTAAAGATTATGAAAAGCCAAAGTTAGAAAGTCAAGATTTTATAGATAAATATCCAGTATTATATAGTATGGAGATGTCTGATGATAAAATAGAAAGATATTGGATTAATCAATGTTTTAATAGATTAAAAAAATTAGATAAATATAATGATGAATATTTAAGTAGATTAAATGAAGAAGCAGATATAAAAAGAACAATTAGTGAAAAATTGGGTACAAATATGTTCGCATATCCGGTAACATTGCAACATTATGTTAATTTGTTTTGGGAGTGCGGAAGTATAGTTGGCGCAGGTCGTGGTTCAAGTTGTTCAGGTTTAAATCATTATTTATTAGGTATAACTCAGCTAGATCCGATCCAATGGAATCTTCCATTCTGGAGATATTTAAATAAAGAGCGTGTTGAGTTAGGAGATATAGATTTGGATTTGTGTCCAAGTAAACGTCCTAAGATTTTAAATGAAATTAAAAAAGAAAGAGGACAAAATTTTAAGGCGGAAATAGATGATTTAAGTAAAAAGAATCTTGGTTGTACATTAATAGCGACATTTGGTACAGAAGGTACAAGATCAACAATATTAACTGCTTGCCGCGGGTATCGCAGTGAAGAATATCCAGATGGAATTGATGTTGATACAGCACAGTATTTAAGTTCATTAATCCCAAGTGAAAGAGGTTTTTTATGGTCGTTAACAGATGTTATAAATGGAAATGAAGAAAAGGGTAGAAAACCTATTAAATCATTTATTAATGAAGTAAATATGTTCCCTGGATTATTAGATGTTATGTCTGGTATTGAGGGTTTAGTAAATAAAAGAAGTAGTCATGCATCAGGAGTTATTTTGTTTGATGAAGATCCATATGAATTTGGTTCATTTATGAGAACTCCAAAAGGTGAAGTTATCACAGCATATGATTTGCATATGTGTGAAGCATGTGGTATGACAAAATATGACTTCTTGGTAACAGAAGTTCAAGATAAATTAGCAGAAGCAATTAAGATGTTGCAAGATTATGGAGAAATAGAAAGTGATTTAACATTAAGAGAAGTTTATGATAAATATTTTCATCCAAATGTTTTACCTATTGAAGATGATAAATATTGGAAAGTTCTTCAAGAAAATAATGTTTTAAATATCTTTCAATTTGATAGTGATGTTGGAGGTCAAGCCGCAAAGAAAATTAAGCCAACAAATATAATGGAAATGGCGGATGCAAATGGTTTGATGAGATTAATGACCGCAGAAAAAGGTCAAGAAACTCCAATGGAAAAATATATTAGATTTAAAAATAATATAAATTTATGGTATAAAGAAATGGATAGTTATGGTCTAACAAAAGAGGAACAAAAAGTGTTAGAACCATACTTCAAGAGTTCTCATGGTGTTCCACCAAGTCAAGAGCAATTAATGAGAATGTTAATGGATAAAAATATTTGTAACTTTACTCTTGCGGAAGCGAACGCCGCACGTAAGATAGTTGGTAAGAAACAAATGAATAAGATCCCTGCATTAAGACAACAGGTATTAGATCAAGCGTCTAGTCCATGTATGGGTAATTATATATGGAAGTGCGGTGTTGGTCCACAGATGGGTTATTCATTTAGTATTATTCATGCTCTTGCATATAGTTTTATCGGTTTTCAAACTATGTATATAGCGACAAGATGGAATCCAATATATTGGAACACAGCGTGTTTAATTGTAAATAGCGGAAGTCTTGAAGAAGATAGTGATTTTGAAGAAGATGAAGATGGATATATAGTTGAGAAAAAAGAAAAATCAACAGATTATAGTAAGATAGCAAAAGCATTAGGAGATATAATTAATAAAGGAATTAAAGTTAGTTTAGTTGATATAAATAGGTCAGATTATAGTTTTCAACCAGATGTAGACAATAATGAAATATTATTTGGTATGAAAGCATTGAATAATGTTGGAGGTCCGATTATTGAACAAATAAAAGCTAATCGTCCTTATGCGGGAATTGCAGATTTTATGGCAAAATGTCCATTAAATAAAAGTGCAATGATTAGTTTAATTAAGGCGGGTGCATTTGATAAAGTAGATAAAGAAAATGCGGCAGCCGCACATGTTGAACCTCGAATCTGGACAATGGTATATTATTTAAGCAAAGTTTGTGATGCAAAAAAAAGATTAACTTTACAAAATTTTAATGGTTTATTGCAACATAACTTAATTCCTAAAGAATTAGATTTTCAAAAAAGAGCTTTTGTATTTAATAAATATTTAAAAGCAAATCAAAAAGTAGGAAAATATTATGTATTTAACTCATCTTGTGAAGAGTTTTATAATAAATTTTTTGATGCAGACCAGTTAGAAGTAATCAATGGTTTAACTTGTATTCTTCAAACCAGATGGGACAAGATTTATCAAGACGTCATGGCGGATGCCCGCACATGGTTACAAGAACATCAACAAGAAATGTTAAAGAAATTTAACACATTATTATTTAAAGAGTCTTGGGATAAATATGCACAAGGAAATATCTCCGCATGGGAGATGGAATCATTATGTTTCTACTATCATGAACATGAATTAGCTCATGTTAATACATATAAATATGGAATAGTAGATTTCTTTGAACTTCCTGTTAATCCTCTTATTGATTCAATGTTTAAAAGAAATGGAAAAGAAATTCCTATCTATCAAACATTTAAAATAATGGGGACAGTTATTAATAAAAATGATACAAGAAACTCAATAACAATTTTAACAACAAAAGGAATTGTAACTGTTAAGTTCACAAAAGAATATTATGCAATGTATAATCGTCAATTAAGTGAAATCCAAGAAGATGGAACGAAAAAAATAACTGAAAAAGGTTGGTTCACAAGAGGAACAAAAGTAATGATAACTGGATTTAGAAGAGATGATATGTTTATAGCAAAAACATATACAAAAACACAGACACATCAGTTATATAAAATAACTGAAATAGATGGCGGCAACATGAAACTAGAACACGAAAGAAAAACAGCCGCAGAAGAATAGGAGAATATATGAAAAAAATAATTGAGCATGGCTTTATGAGCTATATGGAAACTACCTGTCCATATTGTGGCTGTAAGTTTTCATTTGAATGAGAAGATGTAATTAGTCCAACATGAGATACCTATCCAACTTGAAGATATGATAATACGCATATTACAGTTAGTAATGGTTGTGTTACCACAG
>JAEEGL015221386.1_pt1 | contig 15940 bp, 15 predicted proteins | sample 9134231 | NCBI WGS metagenome assembly JAEEGL01 (sample SAMN16246548, study PRJNA631951) | gut metagenome | biome: gut microbiome; feature: rumen; material: fiber-attached | host: Bos | place: Iran: Karaj | collected 2018-10 | reverse complement strand
TGCCGCTCAGCCTGACATCCGTTCGGGTCAGAGCATCGTCTTCACTGGTGCTGCAGAGCACTCTCCATTGCTCTCCGCAAAGACGCTCATCAAGATGAACGACACGCAGATCCTTCTGCCAGGCGTCGCTTATCAGAGCGAAACTGCCGCTAACCTCGCGTTCACGGTGAACAACCAGTTCTTCCAGAACATCGAGGACCCGAACTCTGAGGATGTCATCCGCACGGCGTTCGCTGTGATGAACTACGGCGAGTACAACCCGACCTGCATTGTCCTGAACCCATCGGATGTGAACACCATCCAGGGCGAGAAGGATACTACTGGTCGCAGCCTCAACCTTGTGACTGTCGTGAACGGTCGCAAGTACATCGCTGGCTATCTCATCATCGAGTCCACACAGATTCCTGTTGGCAAGTATTTCCTCGGCGACACCATCAGCGGTGCTTCTCTCGTGGACTACACCAACCTGTCTGTCGAGTGGGCAGAGGATGTGGAGACCAAGCGTCGCAATGTTGTGGCTCTCATCGCCCAGGAAGAGGCTATCCTTGCCCTCTACAACCCATTCGCATTCGCTTATGGTGACTTGGCATCGCTCAAGACCGCCATCACGAAGCCTGCTGCCCAGGAGGAGCCTGAGACTCACACCACAACGACTGTTGTGTACGAGCAGGTTGACGCCACTGGCCAGAACCCTGCAAGCAAGGGTTACTACAAGAAGAATGCGAGTGGTGCCTTCGTAGCTGCTACGGAGACAGAGCCTGCAGTCGACACTACGTATTACACTCGCACGGAGACCGTGACTGAGGTAACAACTGAATAGCCATGAAGAAGACTCTTATCATAACAGGCAACGGCATTGCTCTTGAGCGTTTTGCTCGGGAGCAGCGCCTGCGCTTCAAGAAAGAGGGCTTCAACGTGACTGTCGGTGTTCCTTCCGTTCCTGCCATCGACACGAAAGCGGCTCCTGCTGCTGACGTGAAGGAGGCACCAGCGGAAATTGAGAAGCCTGAATCCGTTGTGGTCGTTGATAGCGTAGAAGTGGAAGATTCCAAGGAAGTGCCAGTTGAGGACTCCAAGGAAGCATCTGCGGAAGAATCCCAAGATGCACCAGCGGAAGACTCAAAGGAAGCACCTGCCGAGGATGTCAAAGACGCTCCGTCTGATGACTCCAAGGAAGCTCCTGCTGCTGACGTGAAGGAAGCACCAGCGGAAGAGAAGAAAACTACGAAAAAGTCCAACAAGAAGTGAGCATGGTACGACTGATAGATTGCACGTATTTCACGAAGGGCGAACGCTTGATTCAGAACGCCCCGATATCTCCTGACCGATGCGTCGATCAGAACGAGATTGCTGTCCGTGACAGCATCAACGGATGGATAGACAGCGTTCAGGAAGGTTTCCTCATCGCCATGATGGGCATCAACATGACGAAGGTTCTTCTCGCCTACCTTGAGGCGAAGGAGATTGCAAGCCAGAGCCAGGGTGAGTCTGATGGTGCAGAGGAGCCAGAAGTGGAGGATGTCGAGACTGACGAGGAACTGGAGTTCCTTGCCAACGGTCTGAAGGAGAGCCTCGCCGACTATGTGATGTACAAGTTGCTCAGAGGCACGATTCTTCACGTCACGAACAAAGGTGCCGTTGTACTGAAGAGTGCGAACGACACCCACGAGAACACGGCACGCCGTCAGGCTTCCGTGTGGAACACGATGGTGGAGCGCAACCTCCGATTCCTTGAGGAGGCGAAGCAGCGTCTGAGCAATTACACAATCTGTTATGTCACGAACATGGTGACTCCTGTCAATGCGATGAACCTATGAAGGGAATAGTTGAGATATTGGGTGAAGTGGTTGCAGGTCTGAAAGAGGACTTGACAATCAGCGTATGTGACGGTGTAGGCCACTGCACAGAGATTGAGAAGCCCGAGGTGAATTACATATTCGGCAACGATATGTACATCAAGGAGCAGCTTGATACGATGAGCAAGTCGCCTCAGTCGGCAGACAGAAAGCCCAAGTTCCCCCTCGTCGCCTTGTTCACTCCTGTCATTGAGAAGCGTGATTCGGCAGACTATCAGATGAAGGCGAACGTCAACATCTTGATAGCCTGCTCATCTCGCCAGGAGTGGAGCAATGAGCAACGCTTGACGACCTCTTTCGTGAACATCCTTCGCCCGGTGTACGAGCGTCTGATGTCCGCATTGAAGTCTGACAGAAGGTTGAACGTCGCCTATGATGGTGTCATTCCTCACACATACAGCGAGAACTACAGCTATGGACGATATGGTGCCTACACGCAAAGCGGCCAGCCCGTGAGCGAGCCCATTGATGCCATCAACGTAGGGAATCTGGAGATTAAAATCAAAAATGTCAAATGCGTAAATAGAAGATTACAATGAGACCAACACGTAACTGTTACAAGGCTGATTTCAATTCGGGCAAGAGTCGTTGCCCTATTGACTACGGCAAGATTAAGGGTGCCATCATCGTCCCTGCTGGCGAGAAGCTCCCTGCGGGTTTCGATGGTGATGACCTCCGTGAGGCTTGCCACGCTGATCTGCCCAACCGCATCTATCCTGTTCTCCTTTTCGTGGAGTACGCGAAGAACGGCGGTGAGCCTCAGGTTAGCGCCACCGGCTATGGCCCCAACAAGGTGACTGGCATCAGTGCCCAGACTGACACCTTCACGCTCGACGGTGTGGACTACGGTCTGCATGCAGAATTGCTGAAGAGCAAGAACGTGAAGCGTGATGTGTACTACTTCGACGAGGACGGTGTGATTTACGGAGTCAATGACGGCACAGACGTGCTGGCAGGCATTCCCATGAGTTGCATCTACTCGACTATCATCCCTCATCCCACTTCGGGTGCTGAGGAGTCTTTGACTGTCAGCTTCTGCCATCTCGACGCAGAGAAGAGCCAGCAGAACTATGACTTCATCGACACCGATATCCGCTTTGAGGATGCGCTCATCGGTCTGACTCCTGTCGAGCTGGTGAAGGATGGTGACAACAAGTACCACATCGTGGAGAAGGTGGGCGGTTACGACCGCACTCCTGAGTTCGGCACCATCATCGCAGCGAACGCTGCCGCTACGATTGACGGTATCACTGCCGCATCTTATTCGAACGGCGCTCTGACGCTCACCGTGACACAAGGTCAAACGCCAGCACTCAAGGCTCCAAGCGCATTGTACGCAAAGGGCATTGAGGGCATCGTTGAGGTATGACGATTGAAGGTGTAACGTTTGTCGATGATGCTGTCAGGTCGATGTCTCGGGAGGAGTTCGTGGAGAAGCACAAGGACTGCTTCTGGCAAGACAGGACAGAGGCTGACAGACGGAAGATGCTTGAAGATGCTTACGATATTATAAGTAGATGAGGGCTGGGCGAAAGCCCGACCCTCTCTTTTTTACATCTTACGATTATGGATTTTGACAAACTTTCTGATGCAATCAACACGGCTGTTGACGGGTTCGAGGATGCTGTCCTCGCTTGCCTTGAGACGAACAAGGGTGTTGTGGAGGACATCGTGCATGAGCAGCTGTACAGCGGTGTGGACGGCAATAATGATTACCTGTCGCCCACCTACGACGATGATCCATACTTCAAGACCCCTGCACACAGCAAGTGGTACAAGGATTGGAAGGAGAGAATCACGCCACCGATTCAGGGTGAGATGCTGTTTCTGCCTCCAAGACCTGTCGAGGTGCCGAACTTGTTCATCATCGGTACATTCTATGACAGCATCAGGACGGAACGGACAGCTGACAGCCTCCATGTGTTCACTGGAGGTTTCCGTGACGGCCCTCTGATTGAGAAGAAGTATGGAGAGTCCATCTTCATGATTGGCATGTCTGGAAAGGAATACTTCAATGAGCATTTCTTGAGGGACTGGATATTGAACTATTGGAAACTTTGTGGGCTATGAGTTGTGCGTGTGAGAGAAAGAAGATGATGAGTGACCTGGAGAGGGTGAGCGAGCTGGCGAGAAAAGCCGCTCGGATGGAAGAAAAGGTGATGGCGGTGTATGCGAGGCATGACGGAACGTATGCGTTCTGCGGTGTGGATGAGTTGAACGGAGAGGAGGTTGTGGAGTACCGGCATTGGCTGTGAGGCATGGCAGAATCATGCCGATTGTTTAGGAATAACTAAACTCAAAAACGATATATTATGGCAGATATAAGAATTACCGATTTGGTTGACCCGCAGGCGATCGAGGACTTGCGGACAGTGAAAACCGAGGTGGACAATGTCCGCACTGCTTATCTTGAGGTCATCAGAGCGACTGCTGAGGCTATCAAGATTAAGGTTGAGACGGTTGGCGACATCGAGAAAATCAACAATGTCGTTGCTGGTGGCATGAAGAAGGCTGAGGAGGCGACTGTCCAGCTGAACAATGCCGTTGACCAGCAACGCCAGATTGTCGGTCAGACCACCAACGTCATCAGCAGGGAACTTGCCGAGATTGAGAAGGAGAACAAGGTGAAGCGTGCCGCATTCAACCAAGACAAGAGCATGCTTGAACTCGCCAAGTCTATCATCGGCTCCAGGGAAGAGAACATCGAGCGTCTTGTCAGGGAGCAGAAGCGGATGAAGGACATGAAGGAGGAGCAGAAGCAGTTGGCTGATGCCGTGAAGAAGGGTGCGATGACCGAACAGCAGGCATACGAGCGTCGTATCGAGATTGAGAGCCAGTACCGCCAGACGAAGGCATCTGTGCAGGAACTGACAAGGGTGCTGAACAACCAGGACAAAGAACTGAATGCCGCAGAGGGCAGTTATCAGCAGTTGTCCCTGCAGCTGGAGCAGTTGAAGATGGCGTACAAGCAGATGACCGATGAGGAGAAGAATCATCCGATGGGCAAGGCGATGAACGAAGAGATTCAGAAGATGGACGCTCATCTGAAGGACTTGGCTGCCGATATGGGTGAGTATCAGCGCAACGTGGGCAACTATGCGATAGCTGCCGGCAATTACGTTGACGTGATGCTGAATGCAGTCGGTGTGAACGGCAAGTTCGGCAATTCGTTGAAGATGCTGGCCACTGCTGGCGGTGGTGACGTCCTCGCAGGTCTGACAACGAAGGCGAAGGCCTTCGGTACCACGCTTGTAGGTTTCCTTGCCAATCCTGCCGTGCTTGCCATCCTCGGCATCGGTGGAACTGTTGCCGCCTTCAAGTGGTGGTATGACTACAACAAGGGGCTGATGGAAGCCACAAGGCTTACGAGGGAGTTCCTTGATGTGAGCGGTGAAATGCTTGTTGACATCCGCAGTGAGATTCAGGCTGTGGCTGACGAATGGGATAAGGACTACAAGGATGTGCTTTCTGCCGTCGATATACTGATGAAGCAGTACGGCATTGACAGCCGTGAGGCATTGGATATCGTTCGTGGTGGGTTCCAAGCTGGAGCGGATCTGTCGGGCAACATGCTGAGTAACATGGAGCGGTACGCCCCCATCTTCAAAGACATGAAGCTGGATGGTAGCGAGCTTGCAGCGGTCCTGGCACAAACTCGTAGCGGTATCTTCAACGAGCAAGGTTTGCAGATGATGCAGATTGCGACGAAGCGACTTGGTGAGATGAGTTCTGGCACGAAGAAGGCACTTGAAGACCTCGGCATCAGTACCGATGAGTGGAACGAGAAACTGTTGAATGGTGAGGCAAACTTCTTCGATTACCTTCAGGAGGTAAGCAGGAAGATTGGAGAACTGCCACGTGAAAGCCAAGAGGTGAGCAATGCGTTCAAAGAGGTGTTCGGTCGCAATGGTGCTGCAGGCGGTATGGAGTTGGTGAAGTACCTGGGAGAGATGACCACGAACCTCGAAGAGGTGAAGAAGGTGACGGGTGAGGTTGGCGAACTTCACGACCAGCACATTGACAAGATGAAGGAACTGAACAAGGAGGTCGCAAAGGTCTTCGACATGACAGACCAAGGATTTGAAGAGGCGACTATTTCCGCAAAGATATTCTTCACAGAGGCTCTTATCGAGATTGTCCGCTACATCGGAAAAGCTGTTGACTGGATGAAGGAGTGGTATGACGAGAACATGCTTGTGCGTGCCGCTGTTCAGCTTGTCGGACTGTCGTTCACTCAGACCTTCCGCATCCTTGAACTTCTGTTCAGGAACACGATGAACACCACCAAGACGCTTGCCAAGCTGTTCCGTGCCGCCTTTGACTTCAACACGCTCCTGTCTTCTCCAGAAGAGTACATGAAGAAGATTGGTGACACGTTCAAGCAGGGCATGACCACGATGGGAAGCAATTTCTCCAAGTTCGGCAAGGATTCTGCCGAGGCTTACGTTAATGCCTGGAACAGCGTTGTCAACAATACTCCTCGTTCGTCTGTCGGTGGTGGAAGTGATGCAGGTGCTTCTTCCTCGTCGAGTGGTGCCGGACTGAGTGGCGGTGGCGATGGTGACAATGACAACAAGCCTACCGTATCGCCCAGCAAGACCGCAGAGGCTAAGAACATGGAAGAGGTGCGTGAAATCATCATGGAAGCCACGAGGAAGACCATAGAGGACAGATTGAAGCTGGTGGAGGAAGGCAGTGAGGAAGAAATGAAACTCTCTGCCCAGTATGCTGAGGCTGAAATGGCAGCTGCTGTTGCCGCTGCCCGTAAGAACTTCGACAATCAGAAGGGAGAACTGGATGCGAGCCTCGCCCAGCGGAAAATCAGTCAAGAAGAGTACGCCAAGGGCGTGGAGATGCTGAATGAGGAGATGATGGCTGCCGAACTTGCTGCAGAGCATGAGAAGAACGAGGCTATCAGTGAGGCGAGGAAGAAGTTTGCCAACGCTGAAATAGGTCGAATCAGCGAGTTTTATGCCGTGCAGAAGTCGTTGAGAGATACCGCCTATGTGGAAGAGGTGACAGCCATTGAGCAGGAATATGCAGAGGGCCTCATCACGAAGGATGAGTACGAGCGTGCCCTGTATGATGCAAAGGTGAGGTACGAGCAGGCTTCTGCCCTTGCCGTGATTGAGTCCCTGGAGAAGCAACTCGACGTTGAGGAGATGACCGACAAGGATAGAGAGAAGGCGATGCGTGAGCTGGCGAAAGCGAGGGCAGACTTGGCAAAGAAGGAGGCAGACGATGCCGTTGCCGCCATGGAGCGAGAAAAGAAAGCTGATGACGATCTTGCCAAGAAGCGTCAGCAGAACATGAGGCGATGGATGCAGGTCGCAGGTCAGGCGATAAGCAAGATTAGCGGTCTGATGGGGGCCATGTATGACGGTCAGATTCAGAAGATAGACGAGGAAAGGGAGATTCGTCAAGCGCACTATGATGAAGAGATAGAACGCATTGAGTCTTTGGCTGAACGTGGTGCCATCTCCACGGAGGAGGCAGAGGCACGGAAAGCGGCTGCAGAGAAGAGACGTTCTGACAAGGAGGCAGAGCTGGAGAAGAAGAAGCAGGAGCTGGAGTACAAGAAAGCCGTGTGGGAGAAGGCTACGAGCATCGCACAGGCTGGCATTGCAACAGCACTTGCCATCACTCAGGCTTTGCCGAACATTGCGCTTGCCGCTGTTGTTGGTGCTATGGGTGCCATCCAGATAGCCACCATTCTCGCAACTCCTATCAAGGCGTATGCCAAGGGTACGGGTGAGAAGGGACACGAGGGCGGTCTTGCCATGTTGGGTGACGGTGGAAAGCGTGAGGTTGTCGTGATAGGCAATTCTGCATGGTTGACTCCAGACAAGCCCGTGGTGGTCGATTTGCCGAAGGGTGCGATGGTGTACCCAGACGTGGAGGATTGGAAGCTCAGTGTGCCTCTTGCAGGGGCTGCGGCACCATTGCAGCAGAATGAACCGAGGACACTTGTTGTGAACGACTACAAGCGTCTGGAGAAGAAGATGGACGAACATAACAGACTGGCGAGGATTTCCTTGAGGTTGCAGGCAGATGCAGCGTATAGGGCAGAGTTCGCACAATATAGGAGGGAATGCTGATGAAAGGAAAGACTGTAAGGCTGGATGAGTTGTGTCTGGCTGAGTTCATAGATATTGCCTGTGGTGAGTATGGCGGCTTGGCAGAACGTGTCGGGTTGCCAGCCTCATCGGAGGAAGTGCAGAAGCTCGCAGCGAGCCTCATCGTGGCTTATCGTGGTGTTGCTGACCCTGTGGGCATGAGGATGTATGTGAGCGAGCATGGCGGTGATGCAAAGGACAGGGCAAAGATGGTGATGTACGGCTTGATGAAGGCATTGGTTGACAATGGTGAGCCTGATGACGTGGAGGAGGTGAAGAGAATCCTTGTCGAGACAATCGGCCGAAGCCGTTGCGGTCGTATGAGTGTAGAGGAATTGTCTGCATTCCTGGGCAAGGAGTCGAAGGGTGTGGAGTTCTCCGTGGAGAGGAAGAAGGCGAAGAAGGGAGCCTCAACGGACGTGCATCGCTCGTCAGATGATGTGCGCCTCGGCTTCGATGCTGAGATTGCATGGGTGATGAGCCATTACAAGATGAGCATTGACACGAGGGTCGTGAGTGCAAGCGTGTACGCCAACCTCGTGAAGAATGCGGTTGCAGAAGTGAAAATGAAACAGAAGGTGAAGAAGTAGTGTGTTTCATAGTTTGGAGATTTAGGTTAGTTTCACCATTGCGCTGTGAAGTGCGGTGGTGTTTTTATGTTTTGATTTTTGCCGTTTGTGTGGTCAAAAGGTGGTCAAAAAAACGTCGAAATGTTAAAAATTAAATATATAACAAAAAAGTTATATAAATGTTTGTTAGTTTCACGAAAAAGCCGTAACTTTGTAGTGTCTTAAAAATAAAGGAAGTATTAACCACTTAAACCCCATTCGAAAATGAATTGGAACGAAATGAAAAGATTAGCCATCTCAAAAGGCTACGAGTTCGTAAGACACGGGAAAAAACATGACATCTACATGCACCCAGTCAAAAAGGACATCTTGCAGATTGAAAGACATTGGTCACAAGAAGTTAGACCAGGATTGATGAAGAAGATTTTAAGTCAGATAGGCGCATAGCCTATCTGACTACCCCAAAAAATAAAGATTGTCAAACCTAAATTATTGAGAAATTATGTTAGTAGCAATAGAAAAACAGAGCGATGGGACTTACATCGCATACAACAAGGAGAGCGAAGATTTCACCGCTCTCGGGTCTGGTGACACCATCGCTGAGGCAAAGGAGGATTTCTTCAACAGCATAGAGGAAATGAAGGAGGTCTATCAGGAGAGCGGAGATGAAGTGCCAGCTGCCATGATGGAGAAGCCCACCTTCAAGTTTGACCTCGCATCCTTCTTTGAGTATTACTCTTTCATCAACGTGACTGCATTCGCCAAGATGATAGGCATAAACGGCTCTTTGATGCGCCAGTACAAGAAGGGCAACACCTATATATCAGATGCCCAGTTGCAGAAGATACAGACTTTCGTGAACAATATGGGCACGGATTTTCAAGGTTTGCGCCTTGTGTGATATGGGGGTGCAGTCCAGTTCCTGCACTACTTCCTTTATTTAAGACACTGACTGGAAGCCTCGGCACATTGCGTGTCGGGGCTTTTTGTTTGTTAGGGGTGCAGTTCCTGCTTGAGGATTCTGCGCCCTTCGTGGATGCGTCGCTGGACGGTTCCCAGCGGTATGCGGAGGAAGTCGGCTATCTCCCTGTATGAGTAACCGAGAGCGTACATGATGACGGGACGGATGCAGATGCTTCGTGTCGAGGCTTGACGGACATGCTGGATGACCTGCTTGGCACGGATGAGGGCATCGGCATGTGCGTGTGTGGTCGGTTCCTTCGTCGGGAAGTCTTCAACAAGCACGGAGAACTTGATTCTGTTGTACTGGTTGATGTAGATGTTCTGCATGACCTTGTAGGCGAAGCTTCTGAATGCGTGGCTTTCGTCGAAGCTGTCCCGTGTCTGCCAGAGTCTGAGGACGGTGTCGTTCACAAGGTCTTGGATGTCATCCTCACCCTTGCAGTACCGTCCAGCCATCTGTCTGAGCCATGGGAGCTGGCTGATGAGTTCACTCGCGAAGTCCATCGTCATTGGCTTGTTCTGTCCGTTCCCTCTCGATGCGGCTCATTTCCCTCATGCGCATGGCTTCCTGCCTCATGGTGTCGATGAGGCTGTCCACGACTTGCCCTCTCACCATCCTGTTGAGGTTGGTGAGGAGTGTTGTCATTCGATCGCATTTCTGCTCAATTCTCTTGAGCTGCCTGGTGATGTTCTTTTTCGGTTTCATATAGGTGTGAATTTAGGTGTTGTTTGGGATTTTGATTACAAATAAGACATTGTGTTTGTTCGGTTAGCGTGTGATTCGTGCTAAACGTCAGCAAATGTTAAGGTGATAAAATGGTGAAGTTTCTGTTTGCACAAATTGTTCAAAATGAAGAACTTTACAGTAGAAATCATTCAAAGAATTGTCGAACTTAAAACAATGAGATTATGAAACAGAAAAATTTCAGAATGAGAGTAATGAAGTATGCGTATCAACTCAAAGAGAAGGACTTCGGAAGTTGGAGCGAGTGTATGAAACAAGCGTGGTCGTTGTACAGACTGGCGTCACGGATGCGTGAAGAGGTGGTTTCTTTCCTCTACCGCAAGACTAACGGGCAGTTCCGCCATGCCTTCGGCACACTGAGAGGTCTGCCATCAGGAGCGAGTCTGAACGGCAAGCGTTTGACCAAGCCAAGCTACAAGACAATGGCTTACTGGGATGTGAAGAAGGAGGGGATGCGATGCTTCAGAGTTGACAGGCTGATAGCAGTCTATTGAAAAAAGTCGGATGAGGCTTTATGGGTTAAGTATGTGAAAAAGAAAGACATGTGAAAGTAGGGTGTTTTCAGGATTGGGCTATGTGGTAGTTCCAATCCTTTGTATTCGTATCTTCGCAACATAAGAAGAAGTTTTTATGTTGTGCAAGTTTTATCTTCATCTTAACTCGTATGTGGTCATGGTCGGTGACGATGACTGCTACGACGTGTCGAATGATGTCACCAACTGGCAGCAGTTGAAGCAGTCGTACACACGCAAGAACCTTGGTGGCGTTGTGAAGAACTATGGCAGCAAGATAGAGTTCACGGGCAAGGCTTACGAGTTGCTTGTGGAGCTGTGGAGGAGCCAGTACGTTCATGCGAGGGCTGCTTTCGCCATCCATGTGATAGACAACAGCTGGGAGTATCACGAGGCTTGGCAGTGTCCTTTGGATTTTGCGACCTTGACCTATGACGGGCACAAGGTGAGCGTGAACTGCACAGAGGTGTCTGCGGCTTCCCTCATCAAGTCGAACGGTGGGACGAAGAGCAGTTACAGCGTGAGTGCGTTGAGGAGTGAGTATCGTCTGCTGTATGATAGGGTGATGTCTTACAATGAAGTGCAGTACGTTCTTACGGGTGAGACCGAGACAGAGGGCGACACTTTCACCAAATGGCATCGTGAAATGAATGACCCTGTTGGGTATGAATCTAACCTCAATTTTCCTCTTTCGAATCTTGGTGGCACGATTGCTCCCAACAATGTGCTTGCACCACAATCACAAGATGCGTATGTAAACTATGGGTGGGCTTCTCCTAAATACATGGCTGAGGCCTCTGGCAGTTGTCTGGTTCACGTTGATTTTTCCGCAATGGAGTTCTGGGTGTGGCATTATGGTCAGTATGATATGCCAGCAATCACGATAATGCTCTACAAATATCACGTCGAGAACCATAGCCATGTTTACAAAACTGTGCTCCTGCAAAAGACGTTTAATGTTGAAGATGGCGAGCACTTCACGCTTGGGTCTTCTTTCGTTGGGGATTTCGAGATGGAGGCAGGCGAACGCCTTGTCTTCTGTATGTGGCCATCAGGAGCGAGTGGCATGGCTTCGATAGCAACCGTATATATGAGCAATGACCACGCGATCATGTCGTGGGCGAGTCGTGGAGAGCCTGTTGACGTTGACGTGATAGAACCTTCTACGCTCCTGCATCGCATCCTTCGCATGGTTGCTGACGGAAAGGCTTACATCGACGGTGAGATAAGTTCCACCATTGGCGGTGTGACGAATACCAGGTTGACGGGAACAAAGATGCTGGCGGCTGAAAGTATGCGTGGCTTCGACGATGCGCAGATACACACGAGCTTCAACCAGTTCGCCTCGTTCATGGAGGCTGTATTCGGGTATGTGTACAGAATAGACAGGCTTGTGCGTGACCGTGTGGACTTCGACAGCATCATCGAGTATTCTGCTGTTGAGGGGAAACTGATTGACGGATATTCAGGAACGGTGGTTGATTCCATCCATTTTGTGAGGAATAAGGGCATGTTTGTCGGTAGGCTCGAAAGCGATGACAAGTATTCCAGATTGTTTGTCGATTACGATGATTATATGCGCATCTTGGAAATGGCTCGTGATGACGGATCATGGACTGAGGTGCTTGAGTTGCCCGTATTCGTCGATGAGGATGGTGTGGCGTACATGTATGACATTGACGCACGTAACCTTCTGGAGTATCACGGAGAGGAGGCTTCTGTGGTTCGCTTCATGCACCGCTCTGACCTTTTCCACAATGAGGTGGTGAAGACGCTGGAGAGCGTGAACGAGTTTGGTTTCTCCGTCGATAAGAGCCGCATCTATTCGGGTGTGAATGTGGGTTATGACAAGCAGGACTACGATTCCGAGAACCGAGGCAGGGATGAGTGGAACTTCGAGAACTACTATCTGACAGGTGTGGAGCTGACCGAATCGAAGTTGGATCTGAAATGCCCATACCGTGCAGACTGCTACGGAATGGAGGAACTTGTGTTGAAGAGGAATGAAGAGGAATCGACTGACAGCGATGAGGATGTTTTCATTGTGAAGTGTCTGGCAAGCACTGATAACGGAAAGTGGAAGATTGACCGCAGTCTGACGATTACCGGCACATACACCGACAGTGTCTTCAATGGTGCTTTCTCTCCTATCTACATGGTTGAGGCTAACCGTGGTTACATCGCTTCGTTCTGCGATGCCTTGAAGCTGTCGATGACTCGTGGCTGCCGTGATGTGATGATTGGGAATGATAGCGTGGCGAAAGATTTCACTTTCCTGGCATCGGAGAGGCTTTTCAAGTGTGGCAAGATTGAGGTGAGCACGGATGACCTCGACATGTCCGAAGACAAAGATGGTCTGATTGAGTTCGTGCTGAACGGCTGCCGATACAAAGGATATCTGCAAAGCGTTGAGCAGATGTGCCAGCATGACGAGGCTTTGGAATATGAACTAATAGAACATAGTGTGACATGTATATCATAAGTCCTTTTACCCCATTATTTTTCCGACCCACGACAGACAAGTTCGGTGCTGGGTCGAAGTACACGCAGACGTGGGCACCCTCTGACCGCATCCTCGTGGAGGTGATCAAGTTCTCCGACGATTACGGCATGGCTGGCATCGATGGCGATGTGCCGACGCTGTACATCAATAACCTTGAGACTGGCGGTCGTGTGACGCAGAACTGGCACACATGGGTCATGAACACTGGCGTGACGGTGTACTGGAGCATCATCAGAGGGCTTCTTCCAGGCATCTACAGCGTGACACTCGGGCAGGAAAGCGAACCCTTCTGTGTGAGCGATGAGGCTGTCATCCTCGAGCAGACAACGCTCATCCAGTATTCGATGGCTGACAACCGCCGCAGACTTGATGGTGTGTTCCTGCTGAACGGCATGAGGAACTTCTTCGATTTCCGAGTGCCTGGAGGCTTCAAGGATGACAACTGGCTGTTTGGCGTGGATAACGAGCAGTTCACGACCCATCTTTATGACGTGCTTGACCTCTATTCGCATGAGCAGGTGGCGAAGACGTTCACGATGGGTGGAAGCATCGGCTGTCCTGTATGGTTCGGTGAACTGCTGAACAGAGCACTGACGTGCAGTTACGTCTATTTCGATGGTGTCCGTTACTCTCGCCATGAGAGTGATGTGCCAGAGGTGACTCAGGAGCTGGAGGACTTGCGCAGCTACATCATCACCCAGAACGTGCAGAAGGTGACGAACCTCGACCCGAATGTGGAGAAGGTGAATGCGCTCTATCTGCGTCGTGTAGGCCTGAGCGTTGACAATGATGACTTTAGAGAGACAACAACTAATCATAAACTGCTAAATTTATAAGATTATGACAAGTACAGAGAAGCAAGAGATTATTGACGCGGTCATTGCCGGACTGCGTTCCAACAGCCTCCAGATAACAGACCTGACAGAGGTCTCTTCTGCTCCTGCTGACGCTTACATCGAGTTGAGCGGTGGCAGACGTATTCAAGTGAGCAACCTTGTGACGGCTGTGGTTGCTCAGCTGGAAGGTGGCAACGTGACATCCACCATGCTTGCCGATGCTTGTGTAACCGCTGCCAAGATTGCCAATGGTGCGGTGACGGCTGACAAGATTGGTTCGGGGGCTGTCGGAACTGCCAAGATTGCAGACGGTGCGGTGACCACCGCAAAGCTGGCTGCTGAGGCCGTGACGTTGGCGAAGATTGCCGCATCCGCCTTCGGCTCCGTTTCTTCTGCGAACACGGGGCTTGTGAAGGGTGGCGATGTGTATCAGGCGATAGCCAGCGAAGCCATCGAACGCAAGAACGCTGACACCACGCTGCAGGAGCTGATTACTGCACTCGGGAATCAGCTTGCCACTATGAAGAGCGGTGGTTCCACCGATGCGATCGAGAACTTCGATGAGGTGATAGCGTTCCTCGCTGGCATTGATGATGATGAGACCCTTGCAGGGATTTTGTCAAACATCAACTCTACCCTTGAGAGTCTTCACAGCGCCGTTTCCCGTTGCTTGAAGTTCGTTCCGTTCGAGGAAATCGTCAACAACGTGTCATTGGAATCGCAATCCGTCTATGACGTGCAGCACATCGTCTATGACAAGACAAGAAAGATGTTCCTTGCCCGTATCTACCAGGCAGGCGGTCAGCCTCCGAAGTATTACAACAACTTCATCAACCGTCCAGACTACATGGATGAGGAGAACGAAGGAATCCGCTGTGACAGGATCTTCTATCACACAAGGCTTCAGGAGGCATATCGGTCTGTCGATGGTGAGGACATCGTGCCCATGGGCATAACGCATGAGGAGTTGAATAATTCCCTTGTCAGCCTGAGTGAGACGTTAAGCGGACTGATTAGTGCTGAAGCCACCGCTCGCCAAAACGCTGATAACACGTTGCAGGGGCAAATCACTTCACATGGCACTCGCATCGGAGCCCTTGAGGAAGCGATGAGTTCCATGTCCAGCGTTGCTGGTATCTACAACGTGACGAACGAGATTCCTATACAGGGTTTCTATGTGCTCTGTGATGCACAGAACCCGACTATTTCAGCTGTTCATGCTGTATGGAATGCAGGGATGGATCTGAGCGGTCTGATTATCTCGTTTGAGATTAGTGCCGGCATCTGGAAGACCTATCAGTACATCGGTAGGACTGTGACAGAGGTGAACTGGAAGAACGCAGATAACTGGAAGGACTTCGGTTCGCTGGCTGCTGGCAGCGAGACTTATATCATCATTGACGAGATGATAGGTGCTCCAATCGCTGGCGAGTATTACACGCTTGAGAGTGCAGTCGCTCGATTGGTTGCCTACCAGCAAGAGACTGGTGTGAACTATGCTAAAAAGGGCCTCATCATCTCTTACCGCACTGGCGAGAACGTGATGGAGACGAAGCAGTTCCAGGGCGAGGTTACAGACTTCGGAGAGGTCGGACTGTGGAAGGACTTCGGTGGTGGAGGTTCTGATGTCGAGACGAGTGATGAGCCAGAAGAGGGCGGTGAGGACGCTTTCTCTACTGGAGGTGCATACAACCACCTTCCAACGGGAATAAAGGTTGACACAGAGACCGAAGGTGTTGTCAAGTTGCAGCTGGAGAATGCTGAAGGTGATGGCTTGGGTGACGAAATTCAGTTTACCGTCGGTACTGGCGGCGGCGGTGGAGGTGGAGGAACCATCGTG
>JAEEGL014213050.1_pt1 | contig 15940 bp, 10 predicted proteins | sample 9134231 | NCBI WGS metagenome assembly JAEEGL01 (sample SAMN16246548, study PRJNA631951) | gut metagenome | biome: gut microbiome; feature: rumen; material: fiber-attached | host: Bos | place: Iran: Karaj | collected 2018-10 | reverse complement strand
GCCAAGGGCAACCTGCTCACCAAATACCAGGTACACCGCATCGGACTGAAGAGTCACGGACGTTCGACACTGGGCGGACGACAGGTATGGTACGACCCCGATGTCAATCGTCTGAACTACGATGAGCACGGACGGTTGTTGGGCGAATTCTTCGATGGAGACCAGATACTGGTCATTTTGAAGAACGGCGACTACTATCTCACCAACTTCGATCCCAACAACCATTTCGAAGACAGCATCCAGCTTATCGAGAAATACGATATCGACAAGGTATGGACCTGCGTACTCTATGATGCCGACAACCAAGGCTATCCCTACATCAAGCGCTTCCAACTGGAAGCATCAAAGCGCAAGCAGAACTATCTGGGTGAGAATGTCAACTCACAGCAACTTCTGCTCACCGACACACCCTACCCTCGCCTACAGGTGACCTACGGAGGGAACGATGCATTCAGGGGCAGCGAGGAGATTGATGCCGAACAGTTCATTGGTGTCAAGGGATATAAGGCAAAAGGTAAACGACTGACCACCTTCCAAATCGCCAATATCGAGGAACTAGAACCTACCCGTTTCCCAGAACCTCCAAGTGACGAGGAATTAAATCCTTCGGACGAAGAGGAACAGGACCTCGACCCAGATGCTGGCAAAAGCCAGCAACAGGTGCTTGACGAACTAACAGGACAACTGAGACTATTCCCCAATGAAGAGTAAACTGTTGCTGATAGCATTCCTCGTCCATTGTACTGCGCTTCTAGCACAGTCTACCGACGATGCCAAACTCATCACGCGAAGCACGCATATCGGATTTGGTGCAACCAACATCCTCGACACCTACCTCTCTGATGAGCACTTCAAGGGAGGCGGTATCACCTTCCTGTCGACCATTGAGCGACAGAAGACTGGGCGACGCTGGACAACCATCATGGAGCACGAAGCCAACATCTCCTCTTGTAAAGCACGTCACACCCAGCAGGAACTGGAAGGCGCCTACAACTTCTACTGGGGCAAGTTGTATAGCTGGCAATTGATGGATGGCGACCTAAGGCTTCAAGCGGGAGGACTACTTAATGCCTCACTGGGATTCATCTACAACACCTCCAATGGCAACAATCCAGCACAAGCTCGTGCCCATCTCAACCTCATGCCTACAGGTGTGGCATCCTACCGTTTCACCTTGTTCAAATTACAGATGGTGGCACGTTACGAGTTAAGCCTGCCTCTCTGTGGTGTAATGTTCTCGCCCAATTACGGGCAGTCGTACTATGAGATATTCTCGCGTGGTAACTACGACCATAATGCAGTGGCTACCACTATGTTCAATGCTCCAGAATGGCGTAACCTACTGACACTCGATGCAGCCATCACTCGTAAGTTGACTCTTCGCGTAGGCTATCTGGGTAACATCCAGCAGTCACACGTCAACGGCATCCGCCAGCACGTTTGGACGCATCGTTTCCTCATTGGTATCACCAAACGCTTCAGTATCACTCCCCACGCTCTATGAGAAAAATTATAGATTATCTTATCATACTAGTATTACTAGTTCCACTAGTATCCTGCGTAGATACTGAGGAGCGCAACGACACTCCCACAGGTAACTTCGAGGCGCTCTGGCAGATACTCGACGAGCGTTACTGTTTCTTCGACTACAAGCAAAAGGAATATGGCCTCGACTGGAACAACGTGTATGCGAAATATAAGGTACGCGTCAATGACAACATGACGACCGTGCAGCTCTTCGAGGTGCTTTGCGACATGTTGGCTGAGTTGCGCGACGGACATGTTAACCTATCCAGTTCGATGGACTATGGTCGTTACTGGAAGTGGCAGGAGGACTACCCCAATAATTTCAGTGATACCCTATCACGACATTATCTGGGTACAGACTACAAGATTGCCAGTGCTCTACGCTATCGAGTACTCGACGATAACATCGGCTATATCCGTTGTGCTTCTTTTGAAACTCCAATTGGTGAAGGAAATCTTGATGAAGTCCTTTCCTATCTGCTTCTCTGTCGTGGACTTATCATTGATATTCGTAGCAATGGTGGTGGCGATCTCACTACTGCTGAACGACTGGCAGGACGATTCGTACATGAGAAGACACTGGTAGGTTATATGCAACACAAGACGGGAACAGGTCACAACGATTTCTCTGAACTGAAAGAGATGTATCTGGAGCCGTCGAGCAACGTCCGTTGGCATAAAAAAGTTTGCGTACTCACCAATCGTAGCGTCTATAGTGCTGCCAATGCCTTTGCTGTTTGGATGCATGAGCTGCCGAACGTCATTTTGGTAGGCGATCATACTGGTGGTGGTAGCGGAATGCCCATGAGCAATAGTCTGCCCAACGGATGGAGTGTACGTTTCTCTGCCTGTCCTATATATGACGGAAAGAAACAACAGACAGAATTCGGCATAGACCCTGATGTAAAGGTTAGTTTGAACTACGACCTCACGTATGGTAGTGAGCCAAAAGATGACATCATCGAAACAGCTCGTCAACTTTTAGTCAAATAATTTGGTGATTTCACCAATTATTCGTACCTTTGCAGCCGCAATCAGCGCCTGTGGCGGAATTGGTAGACGCGCTAGACTTAGGATCTAGTGTCTCGCGACGTGCAGGTTCGAGTCCTGTCAGGCGCACCAATCCTTGATTCAACCATGAAAACAAAAAAAGCGGCCTTATTGGTCGCTTTTCTTTGTATAACGTACGGTGAGCGTTGGCGTATAGGTATTCTCCAAGAGAATAGCAATGATACCATCACCCGTATCGAAGTTGGCCACCTTATGGTCTTCCTTCAAGATTGGACAATCGGGCCATGCGTCGAGTTCCTTCTCCAAACCATCGCGTAACTCCTGCCACATCTGGCGGGTGCTGTCGTTGGTCGAGAGGTTATAGGTTTCCTGGATAGCCAGCAGCTTCTGCTCCTTAAAAGCAGCAAGAACACGATAGTGCTCTGCAGGATTGGCAAGCACAACGGTATTGCCGCTATCTGATGCTGCACTATCCACAGCAAAGCCACGAGCAAGCATGGAATCTACAAACTGGTTGACTGGCATATTGAAAGCCAATCCACGATAATTAAACGGAGCCCTACTTTCCTGGCATGCGACAAATGTCATCATGGCAAGGACGAAAACTACAATTTTCTTCATAATAAGTATTTGTTAGTAATGAGTAATTAGTCTTCAGACAACATTGTCACCTCTATGCAACGTTTAGCCTCTATCAGGCGCTGAGCCATACGCTGTACCTGCTGGGCGGTCATACGCTCTACCATTCCACAGTAGTCCTTGTCAAAGTCAGCCTCATCATCCAGCTCGTGCCAGATGATATAGCTCCAATAGTCGTTGGAGATAACGGCCTGCTGGTATTGTTTCAACAGGTACTGCTTCACTTTCTCCATCGCGTTAGCTTCTGGGCCTTTCTCAGCGATATGGCGTAATTGCTGATAAATCAGCGGATTCAGTTCCTGGTAACGATTGGGGTCTGCATTATACGACAGACGCAGGGAAGCGTTGGGATGGTCATCCTTGGTGAGGCTGAATTCTACGCCTACATGATAGGTGCCACCTTTCTCCTCACGAATAGAGTCAGTATAGGCGATAGCCAGACAACGCTTCAGGAAATCGAGTTCAAGATCACTCTGTGGACTGAAAGGCACATCTGCTGAATAGAAGATGCTCACATTAGCCAATGGCGTTGCCATCTTCTTACGGAACACATGTACTGACTCTCCACCAACCAGCTGTGGCACATGCTGCCAGTTGGTCTTCTCGTGCTGACCAGTCGAAGGCAACGTCGCAAGATACTGGCACACCAACTGGCGAAGCTGCTGCTCGTCATAGTTGCCGATGATGACAGTCTTGAACTTTGAAGCATCAGAGAAGCTGTGACGGTATATTTCCAGAATGCGGTCGTAGTCAACCTTCTCCAAAGTAGCCTGTACGACAGGCTCCAAACGAGGATGGTTGCCATAAAGGATGGCACGGATTGAATCATTATAGTCAACTCTGGGCGACGCATTGCGATTGGTCAGGAAGTTCTTCGTGCGATTAATCAATCCTTCAAAAGCCACAGTATCGCGACGCGGTTGTGTGAAATAGAGATATACCAGTTCAAACAGTGTAGGCATATCCTTCAGCGATACGCCACCGCTAATCATCTGCTCACGATTATTGACTGATGGCTGCACCCTGACCGACTTGCCCGTCAGCATGCGTCGCAAGGTGATGGCATCAAACTGGGCGATACCAGCATCCGTAATGGCGCTGTTGATGAGCGAGAAGTTAGGGATATCCACGTCAGAGAAGAGTGAGGTACCTCCCTCGCCTTGCAGACGCAGCGAAACAGCATCGGCACTATAGTCTGTCTTCTTGACATAAACCTTCATGCCGTTTGATAGCGTCCACTCGCTAAAGCCATGCTTGAAAGCCTTCTCGCTGACAATGCTTCCTGGCTTGGGAAGCTGACTGATCAGATGCTCTGCCACCGTCTGTTCTGGATAGGGTGCATAAGCTATCTTTTGAGTTGCCGTAATAACGCCTTCAATCTGCTTCTCAGTAGGCAGTATCAGCGTTTTCTTGTCAGGCGCATAGACAATAGCCACCTGATTCTTGTCAGTGATCAGTTCACGAACGGCACGATTGACCTCTTCGAGTGTCACCTCACGATCAAAGCGGCGAGCCAGTTCCAGCTGTTCCTCAATAGATATCAGAGGTTCGCTATTCAGGAAATGCTGTACGCATGCTGAGACGAATTTTGAGTTGCGGCGATCATCACGTTCACGATATTTTCGCTCATCATGATTGAGTTTGATACTCTTGGCACGAGCCAGTTCAGCGGCAGTAAAGCCATGCTGTCGTGCACGCTCCGTCACACCTACTGCTGTTATCAACCCACCAAGGATATCCTTCTCCAGACAGCTGACAGCCAGCGAGAAAGCCTCCTTCGTGCGACTCAGGAAGAAACTGGACGCACGCGCTGTAGCACTCTGATAAGGAGGCTGTGCCTGTTGGCGCAGTTCTGCCAGGCGGTCATTAATCATATGAATAATGAGGTCGTCAATATAACTGCCACGCAGATAGCTTATATCGTTCTTCTCCTCATCAGGTGTGGCATCGCGCTTCTGATAGAGATGACAGAGCACCACAGGCTGTTCGGCATCCTTCTCAATATCCACAAGCATCGTATCATTATTGTTCACAGGGTAATACTCACGCATGGCAGCATTCTTGGGCATCGGAATCTTCGAGAACAATTTCTGGATTTTCTTCTCCACCTTATTGACATCGATATCGCCTACGACAATAATAGCCTGCAAGTCGGGGCGATACCACTTGTGATAATAGTCGCGCAAATCCTGATAGGGGAAGTTATCGACGATATCCATCGAACCGATAGGCATACAGTCCTCATACTTGCTACCCTTATACACCTTGGGCATAGCCTGCTCCATCAGTCTTTGTACAGCCCGTCCAGCACGACGTGTGCGCCACTCCTCGTGAATGACACCACGCTCCTTGTCAATCTCCTTATCCTCGAGCAACAAATAATGACTCCAGTCATTGAGAATCAGCAGACATGAGTCAAGGATGCCTTCACGCTTCAAAGGAACAGCAGAAATATTATACACCGTCTGCTCCACACTGGTATAGGCATTGAGATTGGCACCAAACTTCACACCGATGCTCTCACACCAAGGCACGATGCCCATCTGCTTGCCCTTTCCAGGGAAGTGCTTCGTGCCATTAAAGGCCATATGTTCCAAAAAGTGAGCCAATCCGCGCTGACGAGGTTCTTCTTGTATGGATCCTACCTTCTGGGCAATATAAAAATCCGCAAGACCAGCCTCTTTGGCATTGTGCCTGAGATAGTAAGTCATACCGTTCTTCAGCTTACCCATACGAATCGTCGGGTCTTGACTCAACGGCTGTGCAAGAAGAGTGATAGCGACGCTAAGAAAGAATAATGTAAATACCGTCTTTTTCATCTGAATTCAAATATTTTCAGCAAAGGTACAATAAAAAAAGAAGAATGTCTCACAAATTAAGAATAATTTGCATAGATACTTAATAGTAGGTATTGCACATTTGACAGAATCTTCGTATTTTTGCACTCAACAAAAACAATATGTGTAAGAAGACCATATTCTCAATACTCTTGCTGGCAATTTGCAGCTTAACGGCATTAGCCCAGCAAGTGACCATTGGCGGGAACGTGATTGACGAAGAAACACAGAAACCCGTAGAATTTGCCTCTGTTCTCATGAAAGAGAACGGTTTTTGGGCCATTACCGGAACTGACGGTTCTTTCAGCATCAGAAATATCCCTGTCGGTAAAGTGTCGCTGACCATACAGTGTCTGGGATATGCCACTCGCCAAATCACACTTGACATCAACAGAGACATTCCGCGTCTGCGCATCAAGTTGAAGCAAGAGAATCTGAAACTGGACGAGGTCACCGTAACTGCCAAGCGCAAGGACAACGAAGGCACCACCAGCTACACCATCGACCGTACCGCTCTCGACAACCAGCAAATACTGAATGTAGGAGACGTCAGCACCCTACTTCCTGGTGGCAAAACCATCAATTCCACGCTGATGAGTGACAACCGTATGGCCCTGCGTAGCGGTAGTCAGGAGAAAGGCAGCGCCTCTTTCGGTACAGCTATCGAGATTGATGGCATGCGCTTGGACAACAATGCTGCCACTGGTGAGACAGCAGGAGCCTCTACCCGCACTATTGGCGCTTCGAACATTGAGTCGATAGAGATTATTACAGGTATCCCCTCGGTAGAGTATGGCGACCTGTCAAACGGTGTTGTCAAGGTCAACACCCGCAAAGGAAAGTCACCTTTCATCATTGAGGGCAAACTGAACCAGCACACTCAGCAGATAGCGCTGAACAAAGGCTTTGACCTTGGCAGCCATTATGGCGTATTGAATACATCTATCGAGCATGCCCGTTCATTTAGCAATGCCGCATCGCCCCACACAGCCTATCAGCGCAACATCCTGTCGCTGCACTACATGAATATTTTTATGCGCGAGACGACACCGCTAACGCTGAACATCGGTCTGGCAGGAAACATTGGCGGATACAATGCAGAGTCAGACCCAGACAACGAGCTCGACGACTACACCAAGACACGCGACAACACCTTCCGCGGACATTTTGAGCTGAACTGGCTGCTCAACAAGCGCTGGATAACCAACCTCTCGTTACGCGGTTCGCTGTCTGTCTCCGACCACAGTACTGAGAGCTACACCCATACCAACAGCGCCACTACCCTCGCCTATCTCCACGCTTTGGAGGAGGGCTACTTCATTGCCAGCGATTACGACAGCCACCCTGATGCACCTATCATTCTGGGACCCACAGGCTATTGGCACGTGAAGCAGTTCCAGGATTCCAAGCCCCTCAACGGGTCTCTTCGCCTGAAAGCCGACTGGACACGCCGTTTTGGTCAATTACTGAGTCGTCTGATGGTAGGCGCAGAATATACGGGTAGCCGCAACAACGGTCGTGGCACATATTATGACGATATGCGCTATGCCCCCACTTGGCGAGAGTACCGTTATGACGACCTGCCTGCGCTGAACAATATCGCCCTCTATGCAGAAGAGAAAGTAAGCATCAACACCTCTAAGTTATCCACTTTGGAGATAACGGCAGGACTACGCAACGACATTACCCTCATCAAGGGTTCTGACTATGGCACCGTCAGTTCTCTGTCGCCACGCTTCAACGCCCGCTACACGTTCTGGAAGAACAGACGCAGGAATGTGGTCAGCGACCTCGCACTACATGCAGGATGGGGCAAAAGTGTCAAACTGCCATCGTTCCAGATACTCTATCCCAGTCCGTCGTACTATGACATCGAGGTATTCCATTCTCCCTCGACAGCAGACAACACAACGGTCAGCGCCTGGTACACCCGTCCCTCCAAAGCCCTCTACAATCCACAACTGAAATGGCAGTACACCAACCAGACAGACATTGGCGTAGAGGCAACCATCAAAGGTACGCGTATCTCACTGTCAGCATTCCACCATCGCACATACAACCCCTACATGGCTACAGCAGAGTACACGCCGTTCAGCTATCAGTACACCCCCGTCTCTGCCTTGGAGTCTCTTACCATCCCCACCACTGGGCGCACCTACTCGATAGACCGTACTACGGGTGTGGTCACCGTCACCGCTGCTGATGGCAGCAGTGTCACCGTTCCCAACAACACACGCCGTTTTTACCAAAGCAATACGCGGTATGTCAACGCCTCTCCCCTCGATCGCTATGGATTGGAGTGGATGATTGACTTCAAGCAGTTCAAGGCCCTCAACACCAGCCTTCGCTTCGATGGCAACTACTATTATTACAAGAGTGCTGACGAGACGTTTTTTGCCAGCATGAACAACAGCAACACCAAGATGACGGGGACAGGCGAACCCTACCAGTATATCGGCTGGTATCGCGGCACTAACGGCACAACGACCGCTACCCCCTCTGTGCCCAATGGTGCCATCTCAGAATCGCTGAACCTCAACACGACCATCACCACGCATATTCCCCAAATACGCCTTATCATGGCCCTGCGACTGGAAGCAACGCTCTATAACTATCACAAGAATATCAGCAACTCGGATGGTGATGTCTATCCAGAATACTATTCTACGTGGGACCATCCCGATGTGAAGATTCCCTTTGCCGAGAAGCTGCTATGGGCGAAGGACAACGATGCTGTCTTGTATAACGACCTGCAGAACCTGGTGGTACACAGCAACACCGCATATCTGATGAATGCCAACCGCATCAGCGCCTACTATTCTGCCAACCTCAGCGTGACCAAGGAGATTGGCGACCACGTCAGCCTGTCGTTCTATGCCAACAACTTCTTCAACAACATGAAGACGGTACACTCGTCGCAGACCAATCTGGATACATCGCTGTTCTCCAGCAGCTATATTCCCAGTTACTATTACGGACTATCACTCAGACTCAAGCTATGAAGAAAATACTCCGCACCATCAGTTGTCTCGTCTGCTGCTATGTCATAACAGCATGCTTGAGCGCCTGCTCTGAGCAAACAGCACCCTCCATATCGCTGGGAGAGGTGACCATCCAACTGACGGGCATCAACGACGACCTCTCTGGCCTCGACGTGCAGCTGCGCAACATCAGTACAGGAAGCATATTCATTAAACAGACCAACGCCCAAGGCATAGCAACCTTCAGCGTGGTGCCAGGACTCTATGAGGCCTCCACATCCCAGACACGAACGGGTACTGGCAACGAATACTACAGCTATAACGGCACATCCGGACAGATTGCCATAGAGAAAGGGCGTCAGGCATCAGCCTCTATCCCCATGAAACGGGCAGTCATCAGCCGTCTGGTTATCAAGGAACTCTACTGTGGTGGTTGTATGCCTGACGAAGGCAACTCAGCCTTCTACTACGACAAGTGCGTCATCCTCTATAACAACAGCGCTGAGACCATCAACTACGACAACCTCTGCTTTGGTATGGCAGCACCTGCCAACGCGCAGGCCAATAACAACAACTATTTGGGAGACGGGCGCCTAACCTATGAGGGCGAGGGCTTTACGCCCCTATGGAACGGTATCTGGTACTTCCCCTCTACGCTGTCCATTGCGCCCTACTCCCAGATTGTCGTCAACATTCACGGTGCCATTGATAACACGCTGACTATCAGCCAGTCCATCAACTACGCCCATCCTGACTACTACTGTATGTTCGACCCAGAGAGTGGCTACAACAACCAGCGCTATTGTCCCACGCCATCGGAGGTTATCCCCACCTCGCACTATCTGAAGGCAGCCGTCTATGGACAAGGCAATGCCTGGCCACTGAGCAACTCCTCGCCAGCACTCGTCCTATTCCAAACGAAGGATGTCAGCCCTGTCGACTATGCAGGCAACACAGCCAACTACTGGTATGACGGAGGAGGCAACAGTGTCGCCAAGCGCTGCATCAAGGTACCCAATGCCTGGATTATCGACGCCATCGAGGTATTCTCCAGCGACTACGCCACACAATGTGTCAAGCGCCTCACAGCAGACATCGATGCCGGTTACGTATGGATGACCAACAAGAAAGGCCACTCCATCTATCGCAATGTTGACCAGCAGGCTACAGAACAACTGCAAGAGAACGAGGGCAAGCTCGTTTACGATTACGCCCTGGGAGTCGATGGCAGCAGCGACCCCAGCGGTATCGATGCAGAAGCCTCGCTGAAGAACGGTGCCCACATCATCTACAAGAACAGTAATAATGCCACCAACGATTTCCACCAACGCCAGATATGCTCACTAAGAAGATAATCGCCCTCCTGTCCTGTATATTGCTATGGCATAGCGACATACTGAACGCACAAGATTCTTTGACCAATGGTCAAAGTGTGGCGTTGCAATCCCTGCTCTTGCGCGACTACCGCTTCGTGCAGCAGTCATCGCCCTGGCTCACTCAGCGCAATGCTGCCGCCCTGCCTTTATACAAAGGACAGAATATCGCTGAGGCAGAACTGTCGTTCACGCATGCCAACGGGAAGCTCACAGACATCAGCGGGTCGCCATCACTCAACGACCTTCATGCCAGCATCGAGTCGTACTATCGCATCAACCCTCGCACCGTTGTCTATGGCGCTATCAGCTACGACAACCAGTCGGGCAGCGATATGACAGGTTCCGTCTTCATGCAACAGCGTCTGCCCTTCGACATCGTGGAGGACTCGCTGACCAATAGCGGGCGCAAGCATCGTGACACCTATCGTCTGACGGGAGGCTTCGGCTACAACATCACTCAGGCACTGGCCATTGGTCTCAAGGCCGACTACACCGCTGCCAACTATGCTAAATATAAAGACCTGCGCCACAAGAACAAGTTGATGAATCTGGAACTGACAGCAGGTGTGCTGGGGCATTTCAATGTCCACGACTCATGGCTCAACATCGGTGCCGACTACACCTACCAGCGTCGCACGGAGAGCATCGAGTTTGGCACCTACGGCAAGGGCGACAAGGTCTATAAGTCACTCATCGACTATGGTGCCATGCTGGGCATCGTCGAGCAGTTTGGCAACGAGGGCTATACGGACAAGACCAACGAGATGCCCCTCTTTGAGGACGGACATAGTGGAGGTCTGCAGGTCTCCTTCAGTCGTGGTGCCTTCACCCTATTCAACGCCCTCACCTTCAGCCACCGTACGGGTTACTATGGTCGCAAGTCACAATACACGATTACCTATACCGACCACGATCGCGACATCTTCACAGAGCATCTGCGACTCAGCTATGACAACAGCACCTCACGCTATGACCTCGACCTCCGCTACCAGAGCGAGAAGGTGAAGAACCGCATCAACACCTACCGAGGACTCATCAACGAGAACGGTGCTACCCACTACGAATACTATGATGCTGTGGAGTCGGGCGACAAAGGTTGGCGCAATTTGGACATCGACTATACCATGCACCTCGGCATCCGCCATCAGCTGCCTACATGGACACTGGCAGCAGGCTATCACTGGCAGCAGCGCGACATCACCGCCTACCTCTATCCCTACTATCGCCAGCAGCTGTTGCGCACCCATGAGGTGACGGGCTCCGTCGCTCACAACATCATGCTGACCAAAGGTATCTGGAATATCATGATACAGGGAGGCTACCAGAAAGGTTCAGGCGACCCTTGTACAGACGGCACCTTCGTTACGCCCAGCAGCAAGCAGCCACAGCCTGCCACGATGGAGGCTTTCTTCTGGCGCGACTACCAGTATCTGACAGCACCTCAGTACCATCTGGGACTGCAGGTGAAATACACGTTCCTCATTCCTGGAACGCGACTATGCACCCATGTTCGTGCAGCCTTCGACTACCGTCATGCAACAATGAATGACGAGAGGCCATCAGGATTCCATAACCCCAGCCGTACCACTTTCACTATCGCTGCTGGTCACACATTCTAAGAGACAACAATTAAACACATGATATTTATGAAAAAGAAACTACTGATGATGGCATTTTTTGCCATCGGTGTACTGACGGCCAATGCTGCCTCAGACACTATCACCGTGCGCGTAAAAGCCATGCATTGCGAACATTGCGGACAAAAAGTAAAAGCAGCACTGGCTAAGAACCCTGGTGTAGGACATCTGGAGTTTAACTTCGAGCGCCACACCGTAAAGATTGCCTACGACCCTCAGAAGACGGATGTTGACAGCATCTACCGTAGCATTGCAGCCACCAAGCGTTACGAGGCATCGCCCTACGACCCTAACGAGAAGATTGCCGAGACTTTCTCCCTACGTATCGACGACATGCACTGCCAAAAGTGTGTCGATCGTATCGCACAGCAGCTGAACAGCATTCAGGGTATGGACTCTATCGCTGGCGACTTGCGCAAGCACAGCTACTTCATCCGCTATGACGCCAATCGCACGTCGCAGGACGAGATTCGCGCCAAGCTTACAAAAGCTGGTTATACGCCCGTCTATTACTATGACAACAAGCGTGTGGACTATGCCTACTACCTTATTCCTGCTGAGTCTGCCAACGATGATGCTATAGAGACTGTCCTTGCGCTCGATGGTGTTAGCGACGTCAATGTCAATGCGCGTCGCAAGTCGATGGCCGTCACCTATCTAAACGACAAGACCACTGCCGAGAAGCTGCTCAGCGAGGTACAGAAGGCAGGCATCAAGGCCGTACTTCCAAAACCCCACGAGTGCTCAGAGGAAGAAAAAAAGTAACCCTTACAGATAAACAAAAAACGTCCCAAACTCCATTGAGCTTGGGGCGCTTTTTTTATGCTACAGTAATAGTTGCTTATTTTACGACAACCTTCTTGCCATTCACGATATTGAGTCCTTTCTGCAGGCTGTTCATGCGAATGCCCTGCAGGTTATAGATCGATTTTGAAACTGTGAATTGTGAATACTGTGAATGGTTCTCGATACCAGTATCCGTTACCTTCTGCAATTTCACACTTGCCCATATCTCAGCATAACCTACTGCACCATCATAGGGCTGATTAGTGCTTACAACAGCATATATCTGTTGCGTCTTGGGCAGTGAGAAAGTAGTACTGGTGGCAGCCTGCCAATCGCTCCACAGCGTCATTGCCTCCAGCTTCTGTGTGTCGATATTCTCAGACAACAAATAGATATAGCGATGTTGCCCATCAGCACTGCTACCGCCCAAGGCATAGCTCGTTGCCGGCTCCTGGAACTCCTGAGAAGAGACAGGATTCTCAGCATCCAGCATCCATCCCAACCGAATCGTCTCGCCATTCTGCTCGACAGCCAGTTTCCAATCGGCAGCATAGGTGTTAGTTCCCCTCACCAGCAGCTGGTCAGCATGACAGTCGAGCGAGGTACCATCCGTTGCTACCGTAGTGGTGAAAGCAATCTCCTCGCTACCACCCTCAAAAGGACTGGCCACCATTTTCCAATTGCCAACGAGTCCCTCCAAATTTTGTGCAGACGCCTGTCCGCAAAGGAGCAGACAGGCGCTACAAAACAATATTGATTTTCTAATCATTCTGTATCCTTACAAAGATATAATTTACTTAATAACAATTTTTTTGCCATTCACGATATTCAGACCCTTCTTCAGGCTATTCATGCGAACACCCTGCAGGTTGTAAATCTGTACATCCTTGATATCTGCAGCATTGACTTCTGAGATGCCTGAAGCATTTGAAGTGATAGAGATGGGCAGCAGTTGGTTTGCCGTATCAGACTTACCCACCAGGATAGCTACAATTGTGATATCCTCCATCGTAGTACCGTTCGTCCAATTCTCAATCTTGTGGAGCTGCTGGTTAGCAGTAGCTGTACCGTTGTTTACATCAATCGTCTTCTCGCCTTGAGTTAGTGTACCAGCCGTAGCACTTGTCATTGTCAACGAGGCGCCTTTAATCTTTACCACCTTATTTTTATTGGCAGCAATGTTCACCTCAGCCAGCGTGCCTTCAACCATCGTAGGTTCACCAATCGGAGTCTGTGTGAAATCACTCTTAGGAGTATCTTCAGTTTCCTTCATCTGTACGTTACCAGAGGTTGCACGCTTTACGACATAGAAGAAACCATTAACCTTATTATTAGGCTCCAGATACTTCTTTATCAGCGATACATACTGAATCCAGCAACCAGCTGAAGCATCCTGTATCCACATGGTGCTCTCGCCATCAGCAGAGATACCTGTCAGTTCGGCATCTGTAAGCGTTACCTTAGCATATGTACCTGCTGCAAGAGCATTGAAAGCAGCAATATTGGCACACTCCACATAGTTGATAGGAGCCAAAGCGGCAGTAGCATCACTCTTAGCAGCCAGCGTAACAACAGCATTTGCCAGATAGGGAGTAGCATTATTTAGGAAGCGTACACCCTCAGCATTGCCTGTCCAAGTATTCCCCTCCAAGCCCGCAGGTGTGGCTGTAAAATTGAGAGTTCCAGTACCTGCATGGGTAAAGTCAATTTTAACAATGGCATAGCCTTCAGGAGCTGTAAAGGTCATTGTAGCGTATTCCTTATACATTGTCAAGCAATTGCCGCGGTTACTATCCTTGAAGATACGCGATGGTGCAGAACCTGAAACCAACTGCATCTTCACATTGTCAATATTAAAGGTCTCGTTGTTGAACCAGCCAGCCTTGTCGTTGATGCTAGTACCAACTGGATGCAAAGCATCACTCGTAAAATCGAACGTCACAGACAAGGGCTGAGTACCAGCAGCCACGATAGCATCGGCAGAGATAGGCATCAGGAACCAGCCAGTCATATAGTAAATAATAACACCCGTAATCTTGCTAGCCTTTTCTGGCCATACATAGCCTGTAGGCAACACACCCATATAGTCGCGAGCCTGGATTGACAGATTTGTACCATCAACTGATAATGTCTTGTTCTGACCATTACCACTGATGCTGACATTCTCCAGCGTAATCAATTTACCATAGTTAGCCTGTGCAACAGCCTCGGCTCCAGTCATTACAGTACCCACCAATGTAGTGGCAGTAGCCTCAAAGGTGGAAGCATCGGTGGCAGCCAACTGCGGCTCGTATGGAGCGGGCGTAACACCCATATAATCGATGTTATTATCCGTTGCCTTCGTACCAATGATATATCCGTTGAGTGCAGTACCTGCAGTCAGTTCAACACCCTTGATGACAGTAGCGCCAGAGGCGTCTTCAACATAGTAGCTTCCGCCTTTCACGCCATTCACGCGAGCGTTGGTCAGCGCCAACTTGGCCACCTTGCCTTCCTCCAGAGCGTTGAAAGCAGCAATGTTGGCTGCTTCTGTGTCGTAAGTGACAGTACCAGGCTTGACTGTCTCACTATTCTCTGCTGCTGTGGTAACAACAATTTTAGAGATATTACGCAATCCCGTATTAGTATGACTGAACGTAACCTCAGAGGCATTACCTGTCCACACATTTTCTGCAAGGGTACCCGTTGAGGGAGTCAAATCGAAGGTATTGTTTAGCATTGTCACCTCAACGCGTGTTAAAGCACGTCCATTAGCAGCATTTAGCTTCAGGCCGCCACCAGAGGGTATTTTCAGATAAACGGCTTGATTGTTATTTTGCATAATACAGCACACTTGAGTAGTGCCATCAATACCCGTCAAGGTCACCTGAGCATCGCCTTCTCCCATAGTTAGTGGGGCTGTCAGATTACCATCGCTCAAATTAGCACCTATTCCCACAGGCCAGTTGCCGTTATTATTTGCAAAGTCAAAGGTTACTTCCTCTGCGCTGGCACCCAGTGCTGCCATGAACACAAATAGTAGCGTAAAAAGTTTCTTCATAAGCAATTTTATCTTTAATCAGTTAATGTGCGCCTTCACGGCTGCAAAGGTACACATTATTTCGACAACCTACCATCGCTAAAAGTAGGTATATTGAGCGATTACT
>JAEEGL013178660.1_pt1 | contig 15940 bp, 13 predicted proteins | sample 9134231 | NCBI WGS metagenome assembly JAEEGL01 (sample SAMN16246548, study PRJNA631951) | gut metagenome | biome: gut microbiome; feature: rumen; material: fiber-attached | host: Bos | place: Iran: Karaj | collected 2018-10 | reverse complement strand
TGAGCAGTACGCCGTTGTCGGTGAGCGATTTTCTTACCGCCTCCAGCACGTTGGCCAGGGTGGCGTACCTTGTCCTGAGAAACCCGTTGGTCTCGTCCTTGACCACGGGCCGCAGCCGCTCCTGCACCTGCAGCAGCGCCTTCGCCAGGTTCACGATGCTCGGTGAACTGAATCCTGTCATGATGACCTCCTCGCTGTTTTGTCATTCATACTCTTATAACAGCGGGGAGGGACGGTTTTTGTAGGAACAAAACGGCAATACAGGAAGCTATTGTTGTGCTATATCAAAGAATGAAATAGCGCCTTGAGACCGGCAGCAAATCTTTGCTAGAGCCGCATACTGTCAGCCACGGAGAAACAGGTTCACATGCTCAGAGAAACATATTGCCCGAAAGGTCATCACAGCATAGGAGAATGAACTTTCTATATGACGGCTGCAGAGTTCCCATGAAAAATTATGTGAAACGGCTAAAACGATGCCAGAGCGTAAAGCAGCAAGTCCATGACAGAAGTATATCTGGTAAAGTCCTGCGGCAGAGAAAACTCTTCTGATGGTGTCTCATCAGCCGTGATATGCGTAAGATACGCTTTTCCGCCCCATGTCTTATCAGTCTCAGCGCTGGCAGCCTGCATGGGGAAGGGAAAAAAAGTGTCATTTTCCCACGTTTCAATTTCAAATGACCGAGTCATCCCCATGAACACGATCTCAAATCCGCTCCGGAAGTGGTGCACCTTATAGCCGCGTAGATTCTTGACGCCCCTGTCCTTTCTGTACGTTTCCCGAACATCCATCATCCCCAGGCTTTGTGGCAGAACGAAGGCCGCGGCGCATTGCACAAGATCCCGCCAGCCGCCGATCTCCCCTGAAAGCGGAATGTCGACATAGGCCTTGAGTGCATGCGATGAGACCTGCATGCGTTTTGCGCCCATATCGGCGATGACAGAGAATTCCCCTGCTTTCTTGGTGTACACGTCCAGCCTGGCGCGATTGCCCAATGCCATAGCGCGCCCGCATATCTGCGGCGACTTTTTCCCGACATGGAGCATGATGTCTGCTTGGAACATGGGATCAGCAGAAGGTGCCGCCAGGCAGCCAGACACCATGACGACAAGGAGGCAGAAAAGGGCGGCTGCCCTGCCCGCCCAGCGCAATATGCCGCCCATACTACTCTCCTAAGCCATACTCTGGCATGCCAGTGCGGCGACCCGTACTGTTTTCTACTGTCATTACTTCCCCTTCCACATCGGGTAAGCCCGTAAGGATGTTATGCCCGACGATCCTCCATCGGTAGGAATCCATCATCCGTCCTGGCTGGTATGATAGGCTGATGCGTTCCCCGACGCTGCCATCCCATAGCTCCCTGCTATCAAAATGCTTCTGCTCCACGGCAAGAAAAGGACAGCCTGTACACAGCTCACCATCAACGGGTTCTATCTCAAGGACGACATATTCCAGGTTGCGCATCGCGCCGGATATGCGGCACTCAATATTGATGACACCGCCGCGCAGCGTGGCAGAATATTCGGAAAAGGAAAACATATCCCTTTCCAAATCAGGGAGTGGTAAACCTTTTTTGCCGCACCCGGAAACAGCGAAAAAAGCCGACATGCAAAATAAGAGTGACCATAAGTTCAGGGTCCGCCACAATGCCTTCATCGCGTTCTCCTTAGCAGCGGCTGCCATCGGGATTGCCCCACAGTTCTTTCCATTCAGACATGAGGCGAAGCGCATCCAACGGTGTCATGGCATTGATGTCAGCTTTCTGCAGGGCGATGAGCAAAGGATGCTCCGAAGCTGCCTCCCTTGCCATTGGCGAAGGCTGTGTCAATCCCGGAAGGGCACGGGTCTCCATCTGAACGACGCGCTTTTTGCCTCTGGATGCCTCAAGTTCCTTCAATATTTCTCTCGCGCGCTGCACTACTGTCGCTGGAACACCTGCCAGCTTGGCCACTTCAATGCCATAGCTGCGATCTGCCGGACCAGGGATCAGCCTGCGCAAAAACACGATCTCGCCATTCCATTCGCGTACCGCGATATTCATGTTGCATACGCCAGGAATGGTGTTCGCAAGCCCTGTGAGCTCATGATAATGCGTGGCAAACAGCGTGCGAACGCCGCCGCCTGCTCGTCTGGCCAGTTCTTCCACCACAGCCCATGCCAGTGCCAGACCGTCAAACGTGCTTGTCCCTCGGCCTATCTCGTCCAGGATGACAAGACTGCGCTTCCCCGATTGTCTGAGGATGCGCGCCGTTTCCATCATCTCAACCATAAAGGTGCTTTGGCCCTGCGCCAGGTTGTCCGAAGCTCCGACTCTGGAAAAGATACGGTCCGCAATGCCGATCTCCGCTTCTTCAGCGGGGACAAATGATCCCATCTGCGCCATGATACATATGATGGCAGTCTGGCGGAGGACGGTCGATTTGCCTGCCATGTTAGGGCCGGTCACAAGGATAAGGCGGCGTTCCATATCCATGATAAGGTTGTTGGGAATGAACGACGCCTTGCCCATCACCGTCTCTACTACGGGGTGCCTTCCCTGGATGATCCTCAGCCCATTGCCATTGTTCAGGGAAGGTCTTGCCCACCCGTTGCGCACAGCCCCTTCTGCCAGGGACTGCCAATAGTCGATATGCGCCAGGATATCGGCCATACGCACCAGGCGTTCGCGTTCATGGGAGACTTTTTCCCGCAGTTCCTGATACAGCCTGTATTCCAGGCTGTTGCGTTTTTCGGAGGCGGTAAGGATTTTTTCTTCCAGTTCTCGGAGTAGCGGCGTCGTATAGCGCTCGCTGTTGGCAAGGCTCTGCCTGCGCTCATAGTATTCCGGTAATGGCTTCGTCTGCTGCGCGCGGGACAATTCCAGATAATAGCCGAACACATGGTTATAGCCCATTTTCAATTTGGGCAGGTCATGTTTCTCTTTCTCTGCTTTCAGAAGGGCGTCGAGCTTGCTTGCGCCATGCACCACAAGGTCCAAGATTTGGTCCAGTTCTTTATTGTAGCCTGTATTAAACAGCCCTCCTTCCGTGATCTGCACAGGCAACTGATCTTTAAGAGCCCTCTTCAAAAGGTCATACAAATCTTCCATGCTGTCCCAGCGGGCAAGCAAGCGGCGCAGTGCATTCGGCAATACCGGTTCGTTTGGGCCGTCCGCCGCTTGCTTGCTGTCAGTACAGGGAAACAACGCCGCGCTCACGGAAGGCAAGGCAGCGAGGCTGGAGCGCAGCGCCGCAAAGTCATGGGGAAGACATCGGTTCAACGCTATGCGTGTTGAAAGCCGTTCCATGTCCTGCACCGCTTCCATGGCGTTGCGCACGGCATTGCGGACGTCATCTCTATCCTTAAAGAACTGCACGGCATCCTGCACATCAGTGATGATATCCAGCATGCGCCATGGACAGTGCAGACGTTCCTCAAGCAGTCTGCCGCCCATGGGAGTCAGGGTGTAGTCCATGGTGGCCCACAGTGTTCCCACGCCGCGTTTGCCGTCATTTCTGTGGAAAAGCTCCAGGTTTTTCTCCGTGACTTCATCAATCACAAGGAATTTTGATCTGTCCATGGGAACAAAGGGCACAAGCTGCGCTGGATCTCGCCTCTGCGTCTGTTCCAGGTATGCCACGAGAGCTCCGCAGGCCTGCATGAGTTGCGGGCTTTTTTCCAGGCCCAGGGCATGCGCTTCTGCGACATGCTGGACGGCAAGTACCCGCTCTGCAGCCCTGCGCGGCTCAAAATAGCTCTGGAATGGGACGCGCACGATCTGAATCCCCTCAGCGTTGCCGGAGGGTATGGCATACCCGGCACTGTCAGGCACGAGGAGCTCTCTGGGCTGCATTTTCAACGCCCATTGGACCAGTTCTTCTTCTTTTGCGGACTGCAAGCCTGTCCAGAAACCTGTTGATGCGTCGATCCAAGCGAACCCGCCCGCGCCGGCATCCCTGTTCCAGACATAAGCGCCCAGGTAGTTGTGCTCCTTGGAAGACAAATTGGAATCTTCCAGCGCTGTGCCTCGGGTCACGACCCGTGTCACAGCGCGCTTGACAAGCCCCTTCGCTTGCCGCGGGTCCTCTATCTGATCGCAGATGGCAATTTTGTAGCCTTTATCAATAAGCTGGCTGATATAGCTTTCCGCGGAATGCCACGGCACACCGCACATGGGGACACCGCCCTCTTCCCTGCTGCGGCTGGTTAATGCAAGTTGCAGTTCCTTGGATGCGACCTTTGCGTCTTCGAAAAACAGCTCATAAAAATCCCCCATGCGATAAAACAGAAGTGCATCAGGATATTCACCCTTGACTTCCAAGTACTGCCTGTACATGGGCGTTATTTTAAAATTATCCATTTTTTCGTCGCGTCGGGGGTATGCCGCATACGCGGCACGTTAAAAAATAACGCGCATGAAAGGCTCTCCCCCTCATGCGCGTCAAGCATTGCATGGGTCGTCATTCAGCAGGAGTAGCGGCTGCTTGCTGAGCCGCTTTGGTCTGTTCCTCACGGGCAGCGGCTTCGGCTTCGGCAGCCTTGATGGCCTCAACGAGCTTATCCTTTTCGGCAGTAACGGCAGCAAGCTGCTTCTTGAGGGACGCATTGCGGCGACGGGATGCTGAAAGGCGGCTTGTCAGAGTGACACGGTCCCACAGCAGCATCAGCAAGACCACAGCGGCCCCCAGAGCAAAGCATATCAGCATAATGGCGTACCGGGGAAGAGGGATAGATGTCACTACTGGAGCGAACATAGGATCGAACTTAAGCGTTACAGGATCAGAAAACGAGGCCTGGTTCTGCACAAAAAACATCATCACCAGAAAAAACAGCACGACCAGAAAAAATACTTTCAAATAACGCATGGTGTCTCCTTAGAAAAGTTCGCCAGCCTTGGCAGGCTGTCCAGCAAGTTCACGAAAAACCGGCGCCAGCCTGCCCCAAGTATCCTCAAGGGCCTCAGGAACGACGCGGATATCGTCCAGTACTGCGATAAAATTGGAATCTCCGTTCCATCGAGGCACGATATGCATGTGCAGATGCTCGCCAATGCCAGCGCCAGCGGCAGACCCCAGGTTCATGCCCACATTTATCCCGTCTGGATGGCAAAATCTTTCAAGCACTTTGCAAGAAAGCTGGATGATATCCATTATCTCATGTGCCTCATCAGCAGAAAGCTCATCAATATTGCCCACGTGCCTGTATGGGATCACCATAAGATGCCCTGCTGCATAGGGATATCGGTTGAGCATGACAAAACAGTTGCTGGCGCGATGAACCACAAGCAGATCTTTGTCATTCTCCGCTGAGGGCGGCAGGCAAAACACACAGGAACCTTTGGCTTTTGGTCCCAATATGTACTTCATTCGCCATGGCGCCCAGAGATTCTTCATAACCTTCACTCCTCGTATGAGTTTATCACACACAGGCGCAGGCGGCAAGACAGAGAATACCCGTTGGGAAGGATTTCTTTGCCATAAGGATGATTCCGATAAAGATAGGCTTGAGAATCCTTGGTTGACATGACAGGGATTTTCTTGGATTATCCCCACCACGGAGAGATGGCAGAGCGGCTGATCGCGGCGGTCTTGAAAACCGTTGAGGGTAACACCTCCGGGGGTTCAAATCCCTCTCTCTCCGCCAAACTATACTCCAGCAATGCCTCATAACGGATTAGACCTCGTTGTGAGGCTTGTTTTTTCATCTTGGTTTCTCATGACGTAACAAATTATATCATCAAAGCGCATGGATTATGCGGTATAATCCGCGGTATTATTATGGCATGCGGAATAACTCCAACATAAATCAATGTTGTGAAGACAAGGCAAACAAACTTTCAGATGGTGATGGCTAAGCTGGCGTAGGCATGTCTTTCATCAAATACCCAACAGAAAGCCGGACGGCAAACACCGTTCGGCTCCTTTTTATTCGCTGAGAAAGGTAAAAGGAGACCTTCCTTATCTTTTCAGTATATAGACAGTCTGCCCTTGCTTAATGGGCGCATAGTTGAAACACTCCAGATATTTCTCATTTGGATTGGCAGCCGACTTCAACTGTGCCTTGAGCGCCGCCAACGCCTGGGAACGGTAGTTTTCAGGATACTGCTGCAACATCGCGATCAACTGGGCACGCTGCTCGTCCGGGAGAGAGAGCAGAACGGGATCCTGCTCCATGGGAACGGGGTCTGCGCCGACGCTTGCGTCATCGAATTCCGATTCCTTGCCGGACTTAAAAAAGGCCAGGCACCTGGTTCCCACGGGCAGCGTGTATGCCGCCTTGCCGCTGTGGATGAAAAAACCGTTGCCGTCGGTCATGCCGATGAATTTGAAATTTCTGTTTAGATGTGGATTACCGCTCCCTGAATCTGCCGTTGTAGAAAGAAATATCTTCGCCATAGGGTAGGAACGTATGGTCACGACGGGCTGATTCTTCATTTGCTCCTGGTACAAAATCTGATTCACTCGCTCAACGCTGAGCATGCTACCGTCCTTATCGCTGATCCAGACCCATTGGCTCTGCGCAGAATCCTTGCTGAGGATCTCCCGAAACTCCTGGTGCGCGCCAGGCACAGCGCGGCTATCCTTCCTGTAGGCTTCGCTGTTGGGGATATTCACTGGAGCTGCCTGCGGTTTTACGGAAAGATACAGTCTTTTGATCTGCTCAACGTAATTGATGGAATTTCTCCGATTGAAAGTAGGTCCGCTTTCGCTTGTTCTGTAGCTGTATCCTTTTTTTCCGCTGGGCATGGGGGCAAGCTGCAGGATCTCTCCTTTAGCCATTCCTTTTTCCCCGTGCGTAGGACGGTAGACAATGTACACAATATCCTTAAGTTCGCGCACGGCGCTCAGTTTTGCATTGACTTTCTTATGCATCGTGGCATGGCTGGCGTCCAAGACATCGAATAAAGTCCAGTTCTGTCCTGCAAAACCGAGGAGGATATCACCGGCCCGCATACCGGCTTGCGCCGCCGGTTTTTCCCAGGTGACTGCAGTAATATAAGTAAGGCACACGGATGGTATGGCCTGCTCTGCCAGCCAGTTCTCGAGCGGCAGAGGGCGCAGAGGCATATCGACCGTATCTGCCTCTCCTATGAAGGCGCCGCGTCCATCCTTATACTGCGTTTTTGGACCTAGGAGGTACGACTCGCCTATGGTCAAACCCTTGCTGTTCCTGTATAGAAGCGAATTTCCCAGAGGTGTGGCGCTGCCGATGTTCTGACCTTTTGCATCGCGGAACTGCCAGTCATTGCCCAAGCGGTAAACAGAGCCCAGTGGTTGCCCTGAAGAGCTGGTGAAAATGAATTCATTGCCGAGCTGTCTGCCATAGCCAGCGACTTTGCCCTGTGTCATATAGCGTATTTCATTGCCCAATGGGCTCCCTTCATAGCTTATGCCGTTCACCTTAACCTTGAGCGTCCAGCCAAAGGCTGTGACGGCGGACAACAGAACCATGGCAACCACAAGCAGGATTTTTTTCATACGTTCCCTCCCTGACGATACATGTACTAAAGAGTTTTTAACGAATTACTATTTCTAAGGCAATGCCCATGCTCCTTGCCGGTTTTCTTTACAGGACTGGGCATCTGCTGCTCTATCCAGGACCTGCCTGCAGGATCGGATAAACACCGCCGTATTGTGAAAAATATGCTATGCCTGAAAAGAAAGTTTTTCGCATTGCAAGCCGGATGATTTTAAACTAGACTGTCGGAGTTTAGTAATGTAGGATAACGGACAAATCTGTTTTATCGCATTAATAAGCTCCGCTTTCATCATTCCCAGAAAGCGGGATGCTGTTCACCTCAACCAGCACGAGGTAAGGGATGGAGGAGAGGAACACTATAACCACGCCGACGGAAGAGCCGAAAAAGTGCTGTTGCGGCTGCGGCTGGGGCGCTTTTATTGTCGGGCTTGTCATCGCCCTGATTCTGGGCTGGTGGGTATTGCCCAACCTGATGAAGTCAGAGAAACGGCAACCTATCGCTTTCAGCCATGTGGAGCATGTGCAAAAGCAGGGCATGGAATGCAGCTCATGTCATTTTGTACGTACCGACGGAACCTTCAGCGGCGTTCCCTCCACGGCAGATTGTGCCCAGTGCCACTTCACCATTCTGGGCAAGAACCCGGAAGAAGCCCGCTTCGTGCGCGAATACGTCCAGACAGGCAGGGAAATCAAGGGCGAATGGATCATCTACCAAAAGCAGCCTGATAACGTTTTCTTCAGCCATGCTCTCCACCTGAGCCCGATCATCAAGACAAAGGGCGCAGAAGAGGCGAACAAGCTCTGCGTGCGCTGCCATCTGAATGTCGCCGAGACAGACATTCCACCTGTTTTCCGTGGAAACAGACTGTCGGGCTACTCTGAAAACACCATGCTCATGTGGGGTTGCGAACGCTGCCACGCTGAGCATATGGCCAAGGGCAATACCAACGCCAGCAACGCCTGCTTCACCTGCCACAAATAGGGCAACTGCGAGGAAATCATGGACAGACGAGGATTTCTTAAATTTGCCGCCGGCGGGACCGTGGGCCTCGTGGCGTCGCCTTTTATATGGAACACGCTTTACGATGCCGTCTACTGGACGCAGAATTGGGGGTGGATACCGCGCCTGAAAAAAGGACCGAGTGCCTATCTGCCAGCAGTCAGCAAGCTGTGCCCTTCCGGCACAGGCTTTCTGGTGCGGACTGTGGCCGGCGTTCCTGTAAGGACCATCGGAGATAAGAACAACCCTGTAAGCAAGGGAGCGCTCACTGCCTTGGCTGCTGCGGAAGCAGAGCTGCGCGTCAGCCCTTCCCGGATTAAGACGCCGTTAAAACGTTCCTCCGACGGCGCATATGTTGCCATTTCATGGGAAGAAGCGGAAGCTCTTCTCAAGGAGAAAATCACGGCGGCCGGCAATGCCGTCTGCGCGGTTTCCGGCGACCCGACGTCCAGCATCAATGAGGTCATCTCCGCCACCCTGCGGCATTTGGGTTCGGACAACTTCTTCTTCATGCCCGATGACGAAACCCCGGCGGCAGTCGCCTGGTCCGCCATGGGCGGGCAGGGGCGCATCGGCTATGACGTGGAGAACAGCGACTGCATCCTCGCCGTGGGCGCGCCCGTACTGGAAAGCTGGGGCGTAGTCGCATCCAACCGCGCGGTATTCAACCGCACGCACCCCGCAGGCGGTGAAGCAACCCTCAAGCTGGTCTATGCCAGCCCTGTGCAGAACAATACTGCCGCGGGTGCCGATCTTTGGCTGCCCATGAAAAGCGGCACGGACATCGCCCTTCTCCTTGGGCTTGCCAATCTGCTTATCAAGGCAGGAAAGACCGGCTTTGCAGCCGGATTGCAAAACTTCATCCAGCTGGCGGCCGCCTACACGCCGGAAAAGGTCTCAGGCATTACCGGCGTGCCCACGGCCAGGCTGGAGGCAGCTGTCAAGGCGCTGTGCGAAGCCAAGCGCCCGCTGGTTATCGCCGGTTCGGCAATGGGCAGCGGCGGTCAGGCAGGCCCCGTCATGGTGGCCATCGCCCTCAACATGCTCCTCGGGAACATCGGACAGAAAGGCGGTATCGCTGAACTGCCCTACCCCTCCCCCGTCGTGAGCGGCGCAGCGGCATACCGCGAGATTATGGCGAGGTCTCTCGTCGAATACACGCAGGCCGTCGCTGCCGATAAAGTCAGCGCCCCAAAAGCGCTCATCGTGTATGCGGCCAACCCCGTGTATGCCCTCCCGGAAGCCTCCGGCTTCAGAGAAACCCTGAAAAAAACCGGATTTGTGGTTTCCGTCGCGAGCTTCATGTCAGAAACCTGCGAGGAAAGCGACCTTGTGCTGCCCGCGGCGCTGGGCATGGAAGCCTTTGACGATGTGCAGACTCCCTATGGTTCCGGCAATGTCACCTATGCCATTGCGCGGCCCATCGCGAAGCCCTTCGCCCAGGCACGTCCTGCAGGCGAGCTGTTCATCGCGCTTGCCAAGGAACTGGGCGCCAAGCTTGGCGTGAAAGACATGCCTGGACTGCTATACCGCCGCGCCTTTGCCCTTGGCATGAACTTCAAATCCATGCTTGAGGAAGGCCGCGCCTATGTAGCCGCGCCACTATCGTCTTCAGCTTCTCCCCTGTTCTACAACTGGGAAGCGATACAGGCCGCAGCATCCGCTCCCGCCGTGGAAGGAGACTTCCAGCTCGCCCCCGTCGTCGTGCTTGGCATGGGGACGCCGCAGACCTCCGTTCCTCCCTTTGCCGGGAAGATCGTCACGGACTACCAGATCTCTGGGAAGTACAGCGTGGCCCAGATGAACAGCACCACCGCAGCGAAGCTGAGGGTCGTGAACGGCGATAAAATCAAAATCTCCGCTGCCGGCGCCGGCAAGTGCCGTGCCGTCGTCTCCGTGTTCGATGGCGTGATGCCGGACGCGATCTCCCTCGTGACCGGGCTAGGGCATACGGCTTTCGACAAGTTCAGCAGAGGCAAGGGCGTCAATGTCACGTCCCTGGCCGGCATTTCCAGAGAACCTGGCACCGGACTCCCTGTCTGGGGCGTTATTGGCATTAAGGCCGAAAAGGCGTAGGGGGTCGTATGTCTTCAGAAGCAAAGCAGTTTAAAATCAAATGGGGCATGGTCATCGACTTGGACAAGTGCACCGGATGCGGCGCATGCATGGTGGCCTGCCAGGCAGAAAACAACGTCGCTCCTGCGGAAGTTGGCGGGAACAAGCACCGCTCGCTTAACTGGCTCACCGTATTCAGGCTTTCCAACAACAAGCCTTTCCCGGATCACGAGGTGGCCTATCTTCCCCGGCCCTGCATGCAATGCGGCAAGCCTTCCTGCGTTTCCGTCTGCCCTGTCATTGCCACGGATAAGCGCGAAGAAGGAGGCATCGTCAGCCAGATCCCGCCGCGCTGCATCGGTTGCCGGTACTGCATGGCATCCTGTCCTTACCACGCCCGCTACTTCAACTGGTACGACCCGACGTGGCCTGGCGATCTCACGCAGGCCCTATCCCCGGATGTGTCGACCCGCATGCGCGGCGTCGTGGAAAAATGCTCCTTCTGCCATCACCGTTTCATGAAGGCCCAGCAGGAAGCTGCAGCGAAGGGGGAAGACCCCATGAATCTGCCGGACGGTGCTTACATCACCGCCTGTACGGAAGCCTGCCCCAATGGTGCCATAACTTTCGGCGACCTGCTCAATCCAGCCCACAAGGTCCACGAGCTTATCAAGAGCCCCTACGCCTTCCGCCTGCTGGAAAGGCTTGGCACCGATCCCCAGGTATATTACCTGAGCAAGCGTGAATGGGTACGCCGCGCAGGTGACAACTATCTTGAAAACGAGAAGACCGGCGAAGCCAGGATACAGGGGTAAGACATGGATTACAGCAAACCTGTTGACGCAGATCTCTTTCCCGAAGGATGTGAGCGCTGCTCTCTGACAAAGTTTTCGGGATGGATGACATTCCTCAGCCTCATCTTCCTGTGGGGCCTCTACGCCGCCGTCCGGGTCCTGAGCTTCGGCCTTGGCGAGACCGGCATGGACGATTACTTTGGATTCGGCCTTTGGATCACCTTTGACCTCGCCGTCATCGCTCTGGGCGCCGGAGCGTTCTTCACCGGAGCCCTGCGCTATATCCTCAATATTGACGAGCTGAAAAACATCGTCAACCTGGCAGCGGTCATCGGCTTCCTCTGCTACACGGGTGCCATGCTCATCTTGGTGCTCGACATAGGCCAGCCCATCCGCTGCTGGTTTGGCTACTGGTATCCCAACGTCCATTCCATGCTCACGGAAGTTATCTTCTGTATCACCTGCTACTGCATCGTGCTCATTCTGGAGTTCGTGCCGCTCATTCTGGAAAACCGCCAGCTGATGAAAAAGCGCTTCATCCATGCGCTTGCGCACAACTTCCATGTGTACATGCCCATTTTCGCCGGCATCGGCGCATTCCTCTCCACATTCCACCAGGGTTCCCTTGGCGGCATGTACGGCGTCCTCTTCGGCCGTCCCTATCTTTTCCGCGAAGGTTTCTTCATCTGGCCGTGGACGTTCTTCCTGTTCGTCCTCTCCGCCGTTGCCTCCGGTCCCATGTTCACCGTGCTCATCTGCGCACTTATCGAAAAGATGTCCGGCAGGAAGCTGGTCAGCTGGGACGTGAAGCAGCTCATGGCAAAAATCGCGGCGACCATGCTTCTTGTGTACACCGTCTTCAAATGCCTGGACAGCTGGTACTGGGCTACGGACACGTTGCTCGGCGAAGGGCTCACCTTCGACCAGATGTTCCACGGCTGGATCTACGGCAAGTGGCTGTTCTGGCTTGAGCATCTCTGCCTGATCATCCCACTGGTCGTCCTGCTCTGCAAAAACCTGCGCAGCAAGGCGCCAGTGATGTACACCATGATGTTCCTCACCTGCCTGAGCATCGTCCTCAACCGCTACCTGCTCACTGTCCAGGGACTGGCCATGCCCGTCATGCCCTTTGACAGCTGGTTTGAATACGCACCGAACTGGGCGGAATGGGCCTGCTGCTTCCTGGTGTTCGCCTATGCAGCCATGGTCCTTTCCCTTGCCTACCGCTACCTGCCGATGTTCCCGCAGGAAGCCGAGCTGAACAAGAAGTAACCCGTACGGAATCCACACGTTACAGGCGGCCCGGTGGACGGACCGCCTTTTTTCACCTTACGGATAACGCAACATTACGGATTCGCCATGTTCGCCATCCATGCAGAGAGCACTGATCCCTTCTTCAATCTCGCGCTTGAAGAAACGATTTTTGAATCGCTGACCCCGGACCATCCTGGCGTATTCCTTATCTGGCGCAATGAGCCCTCGATCATTGTCGGACGGCACCAGAACACGGCTGGCGAAGTCAATCAGGAATTCTGCGAGCGCAAAGGCATCTGCATTGTCCGGCGCCCCACGGGGGGAGGGGCTGTATACCATGACCTGGGCAACATCAATTTCTCCTTCATCAGCTGGGTCGAGCGCAACCGCATCGGAGGCTTCGAGGAGTTCATGCGCCCTATGGTCCAGGCGCTGCGCGATCTTGGCATCGACGCGGAATACAGCAGCCGCAACGACATCACCGTCAAGGGGCGCAAGGTCGCAGGTACGGCGCAGCGGCAGACAGGCCAGAAAATGCTGCACCATGGGTGCCTGCTGGTAGACGTGGACTTTTCCTGGCTTTCCGGAGCTCTGAAGGCAGACCCGGAAAAATTCCAGTCCAAGGGCGTGGATTCGCACCGTGCCCGCGTAGCCAACCTCAGGGAATTTCTGCCTGAATGCCATGACCGCGAGGAATGCCTGTCCCATGTCATCAGCGCCATGAAACAACGCTGCGCCAGCACTACCATGGATATAAAAAAAGACATCCTTGACGCCGCAGCGCGCCTTGCAACGGTAAAATACCGCACATGGGAATGGAACTGGGGCAATTCTCCCCGCTATTCTGAAAAGCGACGCAAGCGATTTCCCTGGGGCAGGCTGGAACTCTACCTCCTCGTCAGCCACGGTCTGATTCAGGAATGCCGCATCTGCGGTGATTTCTTCGCGCTTCGTGGCATTAAAGAACTGGAGCAGTCTCTTTCCGGACAAAAGGCTGACGCTGCATCGCTGCGCGGAGCGCTTTCCTCCATTCCTGTTGAGGAATGGTTCGTCGGCGCCGAACGCCGACCTCTGCTTGATTTTCTGTGCGGGGATGAAAGCGGATCCTGATCACGCTGAATCCATACCCCTGCGACGCAAGCTTCTATGCCCTGCCTTCCTTTCAGGCAGATCGCATGCGCATTTCACATCCCGATGACACGGAAGGAACACCTCTCCGTCATGCTTCCAGGCCGTCAAGATATTCCTCGAGAGCTGCGATGCCCGACCCGGTGATGGCCTTGCGGCAGTCAGCATAGTCCAGGATCTTGCTCACTTTCTTATTGATCAGTTCTGCTTCGGGATGGACGCGGCGTGCCAGATACTCAAGGGAGGATTTGAATGCCGAGGAAAATTTCCGCATCCGTTCCCATTCTTCCATCTGTTCGGCGATGCTGGTTCGTATTGCCTCGGGCATCACTGCCTCACGCAGCATGGCTTCGCACAGGCGCCAGTCAATGTACTGACCAAATTCCGTTTCGAATACGGTGAGCGGATCGCGGTCTATCATCCGCCTCCATACTTCCGCGCCCTTCGACATGAGCGGAAGGACATCCACGCGCGCACCGTCAGGCAGGTGGGAGGCAACTGTGCTCTGCACCTCGCCGATAATGTCATGCACCGATTCCTTGTCGATATCGATGACATCAGCCTTGTTCAATAGCACAAGCACGGGCAGGTTCCCGCGCTCCGCAGCCACTTTGCCCAGGTCCCTGAGCAGGGCGTCCTCATCCCGCGTATGCAGTTGCACCATGTCCAGCACGAGGAAAATATGCGTGACGGGCAGCTTTTCCAAGGCGAAATATGTTTCGCGCCGGTGATCGCCGAACTTGCTTGTATTGGGACCTGGGGTATCATAAAAAACGATACGCCGCTTCCGATGAAGATACGGCAAGCGCAGACGGACCTCAGCCGGCGTATTCTCGCTCATAGTGCCATTGTACGCAGCCAACAGGTCATGAGACAAAGGATGCCATTCCTGGCTTTCAGTCGGATTCCGGCAGACGCCGGCATCGCAATCAGGATCGTGAAAGATGGTAAACACCTGTGCCGTCGTGGCCCGGTTGCCGGCAGGGAACACGCCCCTGCCCAACAGGGCGTTGAGCACGGTGGACTTGCCAGAGCTCATGCATCCGAGCAAAAGGATATGCAGGCAGGAATCATAGTCGTTTTGCATACTGCGGTGTTCCTCAATGGCATGTTTTGTGGAGCAAGCATACGCCCATGGAGCCCGTTTGCGCAAGTGCAGTCCACAGGTGAAACGGTCGCGCCGGAACAGCAGCGCCTATTAAATCCTTGGACAGTCCCCGCGATTTGGGCTACAGAGCGTAGGGAAGTTACACGTCCAAGCTCCTCTCAGGCTGCCTCGTATCCATGAAGCGGCAGCACTTTCTGCCAGACCTATCCCGTTGCATTGCGTATGCATAAAAAAACATTCCGCTATTTCCTCTGCGGCCTTGCCATGGGCGCTGCCGATGTCGTGCCAGGCGTTTCCGGCGGCACCATAGCCTATATGGCTGGCATTTACGAACCCCTGCTCAATGCGCTCAAGTCTTTTGATCATACCTTCATACGCCTCCTGCTGGCAAAGAAATGGAGCGAGGCTTTCCAGCGCATCAACTTGCTCTTCCTGGTTCCCCTTGCCATCGGCGTGCTCCTCGCTATCCTCAGCCTTGCCCGGCTTATTCACTGGTTGCTTCAGCAATGGCCGGACCTTCTGTGGGGCTTTTTTTTCGGCCTCATCCTCGCTTCCATCGTCCTCATAGGCAAAAAACTGCCCCCGCGGATGCACCTGCTGATGTTTTTCGGAGCCGGATTTATCGCCGCATGGCACATTTCAGGCATGGACGCTCTACAGGCAGGACACACGCCCTGGCATATCTTCATGGCAGGCTTCATAGCGCTCTGCGCAATGATTCTGCCTGGCATATCCGGATCGTTCATGCTCGTGCTCATGGGGCAGTACGCCTTCATCCTGCAAGCCGTTATCGAATTCCACCTGACGACGCTGGCCTTTTTCGCATGCGGAGGAATATGCGGCCTTCTCGCCTTCAGCAGGACACTGTCCCACTGCTTCAGCAGATTTCCCCACCAGACAAACGGCGTCATGCTCGGCATCATGGCAGGATGCCTGCGCCTCGCATGGCCGTGGCAGTCTGTCGGAATGCCGGCATGGCCGCAGGCCATTGGCCTCAGAGAAAGCCTGGCCATTGTGGCCTGCCTGGCCGGGCTCGCACTGCCGATCGCGCTGCACTTGCTCGCGCAGCGCAGGACGAACAAAACCATGTTTACGGAGTAAGTCCAGATGCAGTACACCCTGGATACTACCTATCATGACGC
>JAEEGL015423035.1_pt1 | contig 15941 bp, 28 predicted proteins | sample 9134231 | NCBI WGS metagenome assembly JAEEGL01 (sample SAMN16246548, study PRJNA631951) | gut metagenome | biome: gut microbiome; feature: rumen; material: fiber-attached | host: Bos | place: Iran: Karaj | collected 2018-10 | reverse complement strand
TGGCGTATACTATGCGATAGCTTTGTTTGGTGAGAAGGAAACCTATATTTATAGCTATTATGCATGGGCAAAAGGAAAGTGGTGGAGCTGGGACTCATGGGCAAATAAGTGGAAAAAGCTGCCATGGTTTGAAACGATGCTTGCGTGGACTCAGATACCATCCGAGTACAGAAAAAAAGACGTGAGCCTGCCTGAAAGACTAGGGCTTAGAGGGATCATCTGATATGGTACATGAACAAATCATTTTTACGACATCCAGCATCCGGCATATACGAAACGAATTCTATGTCGGTATGGAGATAACTGTATTGAATGAAAACATACTATCTGAGGATCATACGCCTCTGCAGGAAGTAATACGAATAACAAGGATGTACAGAGATTTCGCTCAGGTAACAAATGGTCGGTATATGTGGTGTATCAGATACCTAGACCTGCTTAAAATGATTCATCCGGCTTATCAATAGTCGTTTGAATATTCCAACTACCTTAGCCGGGGCAGAACACCTGCTCCGGCAACTGCCATTACGGAGGTGACAAATGATACAGATTGACGGCAATAAGGTTAAATTATTTGGCACGAAGCCATTACTGGAACTTGAGGGCATAATTCTTATAGATGCCCTTGTTGCAAGAGGCATTTTCGGAGAGGAGACTGTAAGACAGCTATACAATGCATTCGGATCAGCGTTACATGTCGTGGATGATGAGGAAGCGGTAAAGCGATACCTCAGGAAAACAATGGAGGATGAATGGAATGTATAAAATACCGGAGCTGACCGTCACCATAAGCGAACCGAACTTTTCACACATAGCAAATGGGGAATTATCAGTAGATTTTAGGGATATAAAAGACTATTACACCAGCCGATTTCTAAAGGCTGGTTTACTGGATGATGATGGCAGGCCGTTTCCTGACAATAAAGCTATGGTGACATTCAAAAGGAGCTTTTGCTCAGAACAATTCCGAAAAGTCTGCCAGTTAAGCATCCAGCTTAATAAAAGCGATGGCAAACAATATTACTGTCTGCATGTGCTGGAAGATGATCCTGAGCTGTTCGGCAATATCGAACAGCTGGATGATACCGATGCTATTGCTGATCGCGTGGCAGATGCTTTTAGGATGCCGTCTGTTCCCGATAACATCCGTCAGGATTTCATTGATTCAATAACTAAAGAGGACAGTGACCGCGAATATTATCTAAGCGTCGCCGCAGACTTAAAGGAATACCTTGATAAATTCCTGAGCCCACATAAATGCAAGGATATATATGAGCGCGAGGACAGATACAGCGAATATGGTTTTGAAAAAGCACGTAAGAAGCTGCAGGAGCTGTATGATATAGCCATAAGATGAGGAGGGAATATGTTGATAGAAAAAATCGGAAAAGCTGCCATGCTTGAACAGGCAGCAGAAGAGTGCACCGAGCTGGCACAGGCATGCCTTAAAGCTGCCAGATATTTAAGAGGCGAGAATCCAACCACTAAGCCGGCAGAAGAGATATACAAAAATCTGACTGAGGAAATGGCTGATGTTATCATCTGCCTGGATGAACTTGAACACGAAATGGATCATGCTGATATTGTAACGTGGATAAAATACAAGAGAGCACGCATGAAGGAACGATTTTCTGATCCCGACCTTGACTCTTCAATGTGACAAATGTAAGATATTGCAGGAAACCAAAACTTTGGGGATGCTATGTTTATACAATAACAAGCAATATATGACAAATGTCAAGCTGGTTAGCCATATTGCTATTATACAACTAACTATGGTAAGCTAGAGGCGAGACATAAGAGCGGTAAAAACCTTTCTTAACAAGTTTACGTGAAAAGACCTGAGACTGGTACTCAGGTCCTTTTCTTTTTGTAGATAAAATCCTGCACAAGTCCATTCTTGAATACTATCTTAGTTACTTTTGAATCGACTACATAAACTGAGTCCAGTATGGATTCCATGTATTCACATAGTACATCCTTCGAAATTTCTTCGACGAATTTTTTATAGTGGATATACACCCTGTCTTTTAATTCTTTCTGTATGAGCAGATGAGACGCTTTTCTAATAAAATCCTCGTCACTAATAATGCTTTCTGCCGAGTCAGCTGCAAGTCCTATTGATCTCGAAACATCTTCTAACTTTTTTGTGATCTCAGCTCGCCTGACCATATAATCCTTTTCAGATATTGCATCATCAGAATACAGATATAATTCCTGTAACCTTTTAAGAGCGCGTTCCTGCTTTTCTTTTTCTTTACGAAGAGCAGAGAGCGTGTTTTTTGCATCCTCAGATTCTTTTTGCTTCTTTCGAGTCCTGAGAGTAAAAGTGTATGAATCGTCGTCGCCGTATCTCGACATCATATCATAGAGTTCTGACAGGCCATCTGTAGATATGTGATCCACATGTTCAAAAGTCCTTCCGTAAAGCAGTCTCTTTTCGAGTTCCTGAGCACTTGATATTTTAGAGAATGACCTTTTGGAGTTGATGACGTTAAGGACATAATTAAGGACAAATTCGCCGATAATGTAATCGGTTGTTGATGAGTTATCACAATCCTTAGTGCGCCTATGCCTGCATGTATAATTTACTCCACGGCTGCCATCCACATGAAGTCTGCCTGGAGAAGCATACATTTTTGATCCACATTTGCCACCACGTAAAAGACCTGCAAATACATTTGAAGAATCACGTAGACGCGTTCCTGTAGGAGAGTGTCTTAAATTATCCTGACGAATGCTGCATAACTTCTCATAATCATCCAGGCTGAATATTGCTGGGTGATGATCCTCAACTATAACCCATTCATTCTCCGGCTTAACTTCCCCTCTTATGCCCTTATGCTTATTGTATCTGTATATTCCTGCATAAAAAGGGCTTGAGGCTATTTTCCATACAGCAGTAGGAGACCATGAGTTGCCGGCTCTGGTACGAGACCCCATATTGTTCAACATTTTAGTAACGTGGATCAGAGATTCTGTGGACAGGTAATCATCTCTTATAAGCCTGCAAATTTTAGCTTCGTCGTCGTTTATCGTGAATTCTTTTTTCTCAGAGTCGTAATCATATCCATAGGGAATCCTGCCACCATTCCACAAGCCATTTGAAGCTCTTGAAATCATCGTCGCCGTTACCCTCTCAGCTGTCATGTTCCTTTCGAGCTCCGCAAATATAAGAATGATCTTGAGCATTGCTTCGCCTATGGCGGTACTGGTGTCGAACTGCTCATGTTTTGATACAAAAGTCACATGATGATCTTTAAATTCCTCATACATTTCTGCAAAGTCTAGGAGGTTCCTTGATATACGGTCAATCTTCCACACAAGGACATGGCTGAATTCATTACGCCTTAATCTTGCCATCATTTCCTGATATTTTGGTCTGTCCGTATTCTTGCCGGAATATCCTGCATCCTCAAAAATCTCATAATCGTCAATTCCTAGTATGAGCTCCGAATATGTAGTCAGGTCTTTTCTCTGCATCGGTAGCGAGTCCTTATCAATCTGATAGAAGGTGGAGACCCTGACATATATTGCTACCTTTTTTCTACAATTTGTTTTATTATCTGACTTTTTCATTTTTCATCCCTATACAGTATCAGATACAGTATCAGTATCAGTAACAGTAACAGTAACAGTAACAGTTGTATCGATACACATTGTATCGATATGGTATGCGCTTCTTAGTGATACGGTATCGATACGGTATCATATGGAAGTAATACCTTTTATATACAACAAAAAGCCCCGATATGATCGGAGCTGCTTTAAGAAGTAAAATATCAAATTTGTGTTTGCAAAAGTCCATCTACCTCTGGCATGTATCTGTTAAGAACATCCCATATGATCCTCTTGTCTCTGTGATCAGAAAACTGATATGCCAGTATGAGACGTTCAAGTTCGAGGACTTCGTCGTCGTGGTTTTTATGAATCCCAGGCATATTGACAATCTGAGCAGCATTCATTCTTTTCTCCTCCTATATTTTTGTCTGAACATGAAATACTCGTAGGTTATGCGTTTTTTCCTTTTTCTTCGTATTTCCTGACAATATGAGTGCGCAGAAAATCCTGCAGCATGGCGTGCTTTTCTTCCGGTATCTGATGGATAATATCCAGCCACTTCTGATCTTCGTCGGGGATCTGCTTTTCTACAAATTCAGACCCTCTGTAGGCAACGTCCATTGAAACATTCAGATAGTCTGATAGGTCAGCTATGATCTGGGCAGATGGAATCGAACCATTTTTCCATTTGCCTGTAAGAGCTGTAGTTTTGCCTATCTGTTTAAGAGCTTCGCTTACTGTGGTATTTCTTGCAGCGCAAATACGCCTGATGTTTTCATAAAAATCCATATTTTTCCTCGACTAACTATAATTAATCGTCTAAAGTATTGACCGACTAACTACAGTTAGTTATAATAAAAATGTCATATGATTATTAGTTTAAACGCGCGTAGTAAAAACAAAATCAAAATTATTCTATCAAAACTAGCACTACAAATCAATTTAGCGAGGAGGTGACGCATGGCTAGGAAATTATCTCCATGGTGCAAGCTCGTACAGATAGAGCTTATAAAGCGAGACATGTCCAAAGGCGAACTTGCTGATGCTATGGGGCGTTCAAGACAGTATGTGTCATCTGTTATCAATGGCAGGATATATTCACCTGACATAGTAAAGGACGTCAGCGATTATCTCGGTATACCGGATACCGATGCTGATATTCCTTACTAAGACCATGATACAGATACGGAGGAGTTTTAGGAATGGAGAGAGCATCTAAAAAAACCACCAACAATATCTATTATGCCTGTAGAAAAAAGGCTGCTGAGTACAATGAAGCTCTACTGAGCAGGGACAAGGCAGCAGAACTTCTCGGCATTTCTACCAGCACACTTGCTAATCACGAGTTGGGAATCACCAAAAATGTTCCAGTTGATACGGTAGTCATGATGGCTGATCTTTACAGGGCACCTGAGCTCAAGAACCACTATTGCAAAAATGAGTGTCCTATTGGAAAGACCATGCCTCTTGCAACGTCGCCGGATACTCTTGCTGGGATCACTGTGCGAATCCTGAACGCGCTTGATGACGAGTCAATAAAAGCAATGAAGCGCGAACTTGTATCTATAGCAAGCGACGGAGAGATTACCGAAGATGAGAAACCCAGGCTGAAAAAAGCACAAAAAGCTCTCGATGATCTTGCAATCGTTATATCCGAGCTTCGGATGTTTGGGGAGTCAAGGGAAAGGAGCCACGATGGAACTTGAACAGAGACTTGAGAAAATCCTGCTTGAGAGATACGGCATTAAAAGGGATGACATTGACGAAGCATTGCAAAAAGAGCAGGGGGTTGATCTTGGCATCTTTGTAATGCCGGTTAGACAACGAGAGGCTGCCGTATGAAATATGTTTTAAAGCTGGCAGCAGTCGTCGTCGCAGTCTTGTATCTTGCATTTACTCTGACAGATATAAAAGCTGTAGATGACAAAAAGCGAGAAGCTGAAAATTACAGACCTATTACCGCACCTGCAAAGCTGAATAAAGGCGAGACAAAAAAGACTAGCACCGTCAGGATGACTGCAAAAGCAAGCGGTGTTAAACGGACAAGGGCTGAGGATATTTATTGCTACATATTCGAACCCGAGGAAGAGGAAATGCTTATAAAACTTGCCATGGCAGAAGCAGAAGGGGAAGACATTATAGGCAAGGCGCTCGTGATCAGGACTGTCATCAATAGAAGAGAATCCGAAGACTTCCCGGATACCATAGAGGAAATTATCACACAGAAAAGCCAGTTTTCATCCGTCACTGACGACGGCCGTTATTATGAGGCTGTCGGAAATGAGGATTGTAAGCAGGCACTCAAAATGGTCGAGCATGGTTGGGATGAGTCACAGGAAGCTCTTTACTTTGAAAGCTGTACTGAGGAATGCTGGCAGAGCAAAAACAGGGAGTTTTTATTCAGACATGGCGGTCACAATTTCTACAGGTAGGACAGGAGGAACATGAAAAAGTTTATTGGGAAATACTGGTTTACAATCACGGCATCTCTCATCCTCACAGCAATGGCTATGAGAGAAGCATACAGAACAAGAGGATATTTCGCTATTGGAGGCGAAATATTCATACCATTTATTCTGATCCTGCTGAGGATTGAAATACCGGCAATCTTAGATTTCTTTAAGGAGGTAGCATACTATGGCACAACAGACACCACAGCCGCAGAAGAGCGGACAGGTGACTACACAGCAATACTTGGACAGAATACAAAACGCTTTAATGGCACAGATAGAGCAGAAGATGGAGGCGATGCCTGAGGGCTTCAACAAAGACCGGTTCTGTCTCAACTGCGTAACTCTCATCAGAGACATGCTTAAAGACAACAAGAAAAAAGAATACCTGAGCAAAATATCCATCGAATCAGTAGCACTATGCATGATAAAAGGCGCGTTCCTGGGGCTCGATTTCATGAGCGGAGAGTGCTACGCAATACCATACGGTGGAGAGATGAGCTTCCAGACAGATTACAAAGGAGAGCTTAAGGTCTGCAAGAAACACAGCATCAATCCTATAAAGGACATTTTTGCAAAGCTGGTACGCGAAGGTGATACATATGAGGAAATCGTAGAGGATGGAAAGCAGAATATCATCTTTAAACCACTTCCATTCAACGATGCACCTATCATCGGAGCATTTGCGATAGTGACCTATAAAGACGGCTCCATGTTGTACGAGTCCATGAGTGCAAAAGAGATAGAGGATATCAGAAAAAACTACTCTAAAGCTAAAGACGGTGAGGCGTGGAAAAAGTCTACCGGAGAGATGTACAAAAAGACTGTACTACGCAGACTTTCAAAGCTTATCGAGAAGGACTTCGATAAGGTTGAGCAGATCATGAGCTACGACGAAGGTGCCGGAATGGAATTTAGCAACGCTACATTATCAACAAGCAGGAGAGAGACCCCACGTCTTGCTGCATCAGGTCAGCCTGATAATGTGTTTGCTCAGCAGGCTGTTAATCAGAGTAAACAGATCATGCAGAAAACACCAGTGCCAGTACAGCAACCGATGACAACCGAAGAGGAATTTGCGGCGTTTGATGCGCAATATTCTCAGGAATCTATACCGGAGTATCCTGAGCAGATGAGTATGGACATTGACGCCATGGCAGAAGAGCTTCCATTCAGATGATGACGAGAGCATAAAACTAAAAAAGAAAGGAACCACCCTTATGAACGACATTACAGTAAAAGTCGAGCAGGAGCCCGGCAGGATTTCGTGGAACTACGAAGAGATCAAGAAAAATCTTAATGCAGAGCTTGAAATTTACAAGAATACTGCATACACCGATGACACAATCGGAACAGCAAAAAAAGACGTAGCAACGCTGCGTGCCCTGTCAAAGGAAATCAATGACAGAAAAATCGAAGTAAAAAACGCCTGCCTTGAACCTTATCAGAAAATCGAGGATCAGGCAAAGGAACTGATAGCGCTTATCGAAGAGCCTATAAATGTTATTAACGCCCAGGTAAAAGACTACGAAGAGAGGCGCAGGAAAGTAGTTCGCGAAAAGATAGACAGCTTTTTTTCTGCTGAATATGAAAAGTCTGCAATTCCTGCAAACCTTCGAGACCTTGCCTATGGAAAAATATTTGATAACAAATGGCTTAACAGTACATGTTCTATGAAGACATGGAAAGACGGTATCACAAACGGACTGAATGCAATAAACAAGGACATTGAAAGCATCAGGTCATTTAACAGTGAGTATGAGGATGACATGATGAAATGCTACGCAAACAAGCTGGAGCTGTCAGATGCTATTGCCAAAATGAGACAGATGGAAGAGCAGAAGCAGAGGATACTTGAAGCAGAGCGTAGGAAGAGAGAAGAGGCAGAACGACGTGAACGAGAAAAAGCAGAACGAGAAGCAAGAGAAAAAGCAGAAGCCGAGAGGCGAGCTGCTGAGGAAGTTGCAGCTAAAGCTGTTACTGCGCCGGAACATGCTGAGACTGGATTTACGCAGGTTCGGGACACGCCTAAAGCTATTCCAGCTGAAACTGCACATGAACCTGCTGACATTGTGGTGGAGGATCACCATGAAGATGCTGGACATACTGCAGAAGTTGGTGGAGAACCAGTAAACGTATTCACTCAGAGAGCACCTGAGACAATATCAGAAACTATCGTAATTACAGGAACAAAGGCACAGCTTGATAAGATTAAGTCATTTATCACGTATGCCGGAGCTACATGGAAAGGTGGTGCATGATGCAACTAACAGATGATAACTACTATGACAAGGAAGCAAACACTGAGTACATGAGCGTGAGCCTGTACAAAGAGTTCATGGGAACATATGGCTATGTTGGATGCGAAGCTCAGGCCATGGCGAAGCTTAGAGGCGAATACAAAGAAGAACCCAGCAAAGCCATGATGATCGGTTCATATGTGGACAGATATTTTGAGGGTACACTTGACAGATTCCGCGAAGAACATCCTGAAATATTCAAAAAAGACGGTGATCTTAAGGCTGAGTATGTACTTGCTGAAAAAGTGATCCAGCGCATAGAGTCATCAGAAGTCATGATGAACTCACTTTCAGGGCAAAAACAGGTAATTATGACAGGCGAGATTGCAGGAGTTCCATGGAAAATCAAGATGGACTCTTACATACCTGATGTGGCGATCGTAGACCTTAAAGTTATCAAGTCGTTCAATGAGAGCACATGGGTCAGAGGTCTTGGCTATCTGAACTATGCGCATTACTGGGGATACGATATTCAGGGAGCTGTATATCAGGAAATTGTAAGGCAGAATACCGGCAAAGTACTGCCGTTTTATCTTGCGTGTGCCACAAAGGAAGAGGGCATAGATATTGACCTGTTCCAGGTTGACCCTCCATATCTAAAAGAAGCGCTTGGAGTAGTAGAGCGCAATATGCCTGATGTAATAGAGGCGTGGAAGGGACGACGTGAGCCGAGAAGGTGCAACCAGTGTACATACTGCCGAATGACTAAAGTATTAACAGGTCCGAGGTGGATAAGCAAGCTGGATGAGGCATGGCAGGACGCATAAAGTTATTGGAGGAGCTAACATCCATGGCTATTTACAGGAACATACACATGTCGTTTTGGACAGATTCGAAGATCATAGACGATTTTTCGCCCGAAGAGAAGTACCTGTATCTGTATCTGATGACAAATCCTCATACGAACCTAGCAGGATGCTATGAGATAAGCATAAAGCAGGCTATATATGAGACCGGATACACGTCTGAAAAGATCATGAAGCTCATAGACCAGCTCGAAAGAGTACACAACATAATTCGTTATTCGAAGATTACAAAGGAAATTCTGCTGCTTAACTGGAGTAAGTACAACTGGACAAGCTCTGAGAAATTCAGAAAACCACTTGCGGAGGAACTGAGAAATATAAAGGATGACGATTTTAAACGGTATCTTGTGGGTATTTTCAATGGGGAAGAAAACGTTAATACGGTACCAATAAAAGGCGATACGGTATCTGATAAAAAGAATACCGTATCAGAGGTACCAAAGCCGGTATTGAAATCTCAGCCGGCATTTAAGCCGCCAACTTTTGAAGAGGTGGAAGCGTATTGTACTGAAAGGGGCAACGGAATAAATGCTCAGCAATTTATAGACTTCTACTCATCAAAGGGATGGATGGTTGGAAAAAACAAAATGAAGGACTGGAAAGCATGCGTGCGCACATGGGAGCAGAGAAACAGTGATAACAGCCAGGTAATGACCAGCGCATACATGCAGGCAATCAAGGACAGGGTAAATGTAGTCGATACGTGGGACTGAGGGGAAACGGTATGACAAGAGACGAGTTCAAGATGATAGTCAAACTACTAAAAGCAATCTATGCAGAGCCAACATTCATAGCTGATCAGGATGCATTCGATGCATGGTATCTGGTACTCAGAGACATTCCTTTCAATCTTGCAAAAATGGCTACTCAGAAGTACATCGAAAGCAAATCATCAGCACCAAAACCTGCAGATATTAGAGCGATGGCTGCAAAAATCACTGAGCCTGAACAAAATCAGATGTCTGAATTGTCAGCATGGCAACTTGTGTATAAGGCTATATGCAACAGTAATTACAATGCCGAGTCTGAATTTGCGAAACTTCCTCCTATATGCCAAAAAGCTGTAGGAACACCACACGTGCTTAAAGAGTGGGCACTCATGGATATTGACACTGTGCAGAGCGTAGAACAAAGCCATTTTATCAGGAACTACCGAGCTGAACTTGAGAGAAACAGGGAGGAAGCAAAAACCTCCCTGAGCCTGCAGAGTGATGTGAACAACTACCGTATAACGCAGGCTAGAGAGCTGGCGGAGCGGATGATAAGCATGAACACAGAGGAGGCGCACTATGGGGGGGCTTGATTTCTTAACAGATGAATTTATAAAAGCAACTGTAGAACAGGCAAAAAGAGAACTTGAAGCAGAGGAGAAGGAGGAAAACATGATGGGTGAGTCAGAACTGCAAATGACCGACGAAGCGCAGGAAGTACATGGCGCTATCAGAGGCGGAACAGGAGATATTGATGACAAAGAAGAGCCAAAGCAAAAACGCAAGTATACTAAGCACGCTGCTAAAAACAACCAAAAAGTCTGCCAGGACAAGCAGCAGATCATCCCTGACAGCATCCGGCAGATCCTCAGACAAGAACTGGATAAGTGCGAAGAGGAAATAGAAAACCACAGACACGAAATAGCCCTGCTCGATATGCGAATGCGCGAAATCAAAGATTTCCTCGGGATTGAAACGGCGGAGGTAGTATCATGAGCAGACGTTCGGTAGAGTTCGTAGTTTGGGGTGATCCTAAGCCAAAAGGCAGGCCACGTTTTATAAACAAAGGCAGGTTTGTATCGACATATACGCCACGCGAGACTAGAAATTATGAGTCGCTTATCAGACAGGCATACAAGGATACAAATGGAACATCTAAGGTTTACGGAGCGTTAAGAGCAGAAGTTATAGCTGTTTTCAGCATCCCAAAATCAGCAAGTAAAAAGAATCGTGAGCTGATGGCTACCGGTCATATCTATTGCAAAAACAAAAAGGACTGTGACAACCTGGCAAAGACTGTTCTTGATGCGCTTAATAAGACAGCATACCACGATGATAACCAGGTCGTGGAATTATTTGCGAGAAAAGAGTACGGAGAAACACCCTGTATCAAGGTTAAGCTCCACGAGCTTGAAGATATACCGGACGACGAGCGCATTGACATAGGAGATATCCCACTGGATGAGCTACCGTTCACCAAAGGTGACGATGATTTCGATGATAACAACGCAGAAAATTATTACGAAGAATGAAAGGATAACGCATGGGAAACAATGGCAATAATATAGCAAGGTGCCGGAGCTGTGGAAAGCAGATTATTTGGATCAGGACAAGAGCCGGCAGGAATATGCCTTGTGACACAACTCTGATTAACTACAAGCTCGATGGAAATGGAACTGATAATATCGTCACACCGAGCGGTACGGTCCTTAGGTGTAATGCTCAGGGAGTGGCACCAAATGAAGCTGATGGCGTAGGCTATATATCACATTTTGCCACATGTCCGAATGCAGACCGTCACAGGAGAAGGTGAACAAAAAGGGGATTTGTAAGGAAATAAAAAAGTGAGCCGCGATCTTGCTACATAGGAGCAGTCACACGGCACACAAAACGAATAAGTAAATATTACCACGTATATGAAAAAAGTCAAGAAAGGGGACAGAGAGGGAGATGTCTAAAAAGAATAACGGTGTATCAGTAAAGAGCATGAGCGATGCAGATATCAAAGCTCTCGTGAAGCTGGCAGCTGAGCAGGGAGCAAAAGCATATAAGGATGAGAGCGAGCAGTCAGCCAAAAAGAAGGTAGACCGGATGCTCTATAGGACAAAGACCCTCATGGAAAAGTACAGGTATCTTAAAGAATATGCCAGCAAAAGCGTTTATACCCTTGAAAAAGCTGAGGCTGTAAACGGAGGCATAGCTGATATAGAAGTTCTGACAAAGTTTGGCATATATGACGATGATAAGACACTCCACAGACTTGAGCGCGGAGTTGTCACCGTCAATATGCTGATGACACATATTGATAATATGCTGGAAGTATATCGCCAGGAGTGCGAATCTTCATCAAATCCTACAAAGCAGAGACAATGGCGCGTGATCTACGGGCTGTATCTTACTCAGAACAGAAAAACATCTGCAGATATAGCCGAGGAGGAAAATGAGGAAATTCGTACAATCCAAAGGGATGCAAAACATGCCAGGGAAGACCTGACTGTTTTGTTTTTTGGCATAGACGGTATGCTCGTAAGGCTGCTGGGAGACAAATAACGGATGATCGTAAGAACTGAAAAAGATGGTGAGACCGTCGTCGCCGTCGGTGATAACTGCCATGACCTTGCAAGGATTCTAGGGATAACACCTCAGGCTGTGAGCCATGGCATTCATAGAGGATCAATATTATATCACGTGATAAACGATGACGATGAAACAGAGGAGACATAGCACATGAAACGAATATATTATGCGATAAATGAAGATGCTGCAAAAAGAGCAAAAGAGATGATGAGCTTCGATGACTACAAGGCCGGAAGCAAGACTGCCGAGTACAGAAGGATGTGCGACAGGGCGTATGATCTGGCTGACAGTGTAAGCGAGAAAAGACCTGATGAGGCTGAAAGAGCATATGCCCTTGCAGATAGGTACTGTAAGAAGCTGGCCCTTAATATGAATAAGGACAGCGAAATAGGAACAAGGTGCCCATCAGTGATGATATCAGGGAGTGGCAATTTTCCGGTCAGAAAAAAGGAGAAACAGGTTGCTGCGTGGGAGAAAAACAACGAGGAGTACAAGTACATACAGGGTATACTTGGCAAGATTGAGAGCATTTTGTACGGAAAAGAGGCTATAAAGTCCAGCGACGATAGAGCAATCGAGAAATTGCAGGAGAAGCTGGATGGACTCGTGGAAATGCAGGAGACCATGAAAGCTGTAAATAAATGCGTAAGGCTGAAAGATACTGAGAAGGGTGACCAACAGCTCAGAGAGATGGGCTATACGGATTATGAGATAACGGAATTCAGAAAACCTGATTTTTGCGGAAGGATCGGATATCCTGACTACCAGCTGCAGAATAACAATGCAAATATCCGACGCATAAAAGGAAGGATCAAGGAGTTATCCGAAGCAAAGGCAGCAGGAAGCACCGAAACCGAAAACCAGTTCTTTAAAGTGATCGAGAATACTGAGCTGATGCGCATACAGGTCATATTCGATGCAAAGCCTGAGCCTGAGGTGAGAAGTGTACTAAAAAGGAACGGCTTTAAATGGGCTCCTAGTCAGTCTGCATGGCAAAGACAGCTTAATAATAATGGCAAGTGGGCACTAAAGCAGGTTATCTCTGAACTTGAAAAAATAGGAGCATAATTACATGGATATAGACGGAGCTGTAGAAGTATTAAAGACTGGCATAGAACAAAATGAAGCCACAAAGATAATTACCGAAAGACTAACACCCAGACTTGTGAATTACGAGGGTGACGGTTATGCAGATGGATATATGGTTTATGATGCTGCATACTGTCCGAACTGTAACAGATATTTCGAGGATGGATCAGAGACATGGGAGGCAAAATACTGTCCGGAATGTGGACAGAGACTTGACTGGGAGGCAGAGCCGGAAGAATGAGCGCATCAAGAAAAGAAAAAGACATTGACGTAACGCACCTGATAAATCAGGATGTACCAACTGAGTGGAGGTGTCCACATTGCAGGAAGAAGAACCATACAGGGCTGCATGCATCAGAAATACTGATAGAGCACAAGAAATATCTCGAAAACTGCGACTACTGCGGATACGTCCATTGCTGGGAACTGGAGCTGACAGATGATTTCATTCAGAAAACCGTCAATGCCATTATCAATGGAGAGGTGTAGGATGGATAAAAAAGACGATTCATGGAATTTTAAACCATGTCCATTTTGTGGAAATACTGATATAGGCGTGAAGGATGTCATAATCGACATGCTTGCCGGTCATGACTGTCCATGTTCTGCAAGGCGTAAAATATGGGCATACTGCCGATACTGCGAAGCCGAGAGCGGAAAGAGGGTAGCTGACATTGTATATGATGAGGAGGAGCTGGCAGTAGGTGTCGAGATGTGGAATAAGAGAGCGGAGGCTGTAAATGGATAGCTATTGGAACCAGGAAGATGACGATAAGATCATCTGTCCATACTGCGGAGAGAAATACGAGCCCAGTTATGATGAAACGTATATTGGCTGTAAATGTGTAGATTGCTTTGCAGAGGGAGAAGATCAGGAATTTACGTGTGACAACTGCGGAAAGAAGTTTACACTTGTAGCACATCAGGCAGGATGGAGATACGAAACAGAAACCATAGATGGAGAAATGTCAGAGGAAGAGTACGAAGAAAACTGGGGTTGATTGATGGAATATTTGTCAGATGAAGTGTTCACAATAGAAGCAAGAAAATGCACGCGTTGCGGAAGACTCCTAACTAGCCACGAAGCAATCATGAAGGGAATGGGGTGCAGATGTCAGGAAAAAGCACAGAGAGAAGCAAGGGCATCTGAACCAATCCCGGGCCAGATGAATATTTACGATTATCTTGGAAGGGGCGATAATGATGGATCAGAATGCTGATAATCTCGGAACATGTTGCAGCGGAATGGATGCTCTTAAATGTTTTGAGCTTTTGAAATCAATGATACCTGATGATCAGATGGACACAAAGCTGCAGATGGTATGCGACAGGTCATATAACAGGTTTAAATATGAGGTAGCAAAAGGCTATGGAGTGCCAAAGAAGCTGAACAAGGGAGTGAAAGCATGGCATCGTGATTTTTATACCTGTGGTCATTGCGGAGCTGGTGCAGGTGAGGCAAACTGGGAGTACTGCCCCAAGTGTGGAACCAGGTATCTGCAGAATACGTATACTGAGAGTCTATTGCAGGATGCAAATTTTGTTCCTGAGAAAATCCTGAGCGGATTTAAAGCCGAGAATATATGATTTCCCATCGGAAACATATAGTAAAACTGAATAAAGTGAGTTGCAGGATGGTACGTGATTACATAACACGTGCCATCTTTTTGTGTACAATGATAGTAACAGAGGGGAACGCTATTTAATACATTTTTAATTTTTTGAGTGATAAAATCAAAGTACACAAAACCATGCATAGGAGGTTCGAGACATGAGAAAAAGCATAGTCGCAATCATAATGGCTTCTGTAATGGCATTATCTGTCGGATGTGGAAGCTCTGGCATCACCCAGGAACAATACGATACAGTGGTTTCAGAGCGAGATAAGGCAGCAGCTGAGAGGGATACTTATAAAGAGCTTTACGAGAACCTGTTAAATGATAAAAGCTCTACGCATGAAGAGGAACCTGCCAGCGAAGGTCAACCTGAGGTTGAAAATGCATCGTCGCCGCAGGAGATTGTAGATGAAACGCCGTCGCCGCAGGAAGTATCAGAAGAGACTGAGGCTGAGGGCTATGCAGAGGCAGCAGGTGACATCGAATCGCAAGGATATGCAATTCGTTCGGGCAAATACTGGTATTATTGCATCGTCGCAGTTAATAATACCGGCAAGACATCGAATTATAACGCCAACCTGATAATAAAGGATCATGATGGAAATATGACCGGGGCAAAGACCTTGTCACAGGATACGGTCCGGGCAGGTGATGACGTCATTCTGACAACTATAATGTCTGATGCCGGGGATGATCCTGTATTTGAATATACATTATCAGCAACTGAGTCAAAGAACAGATCGATGATGGATAATGTCGAAGTGGATTATACTACCACAGATTCAAAGGTCATCATAACAGCTACGAATAAGAGTGATGCAGATGCAAAATT
>JAEEGL016596213.1_pt1 | contig 15942 bp, 15 predicted proteins | sample 9134231 | NCBI WGS metagenome assembly JAEEGL01 (sample SAMN16246548, study PRJNA631951) | gut metagenome | biome: gut microbiome; feature: rumen; material: fiber-attached | host: Bos | place: Iran: Karaj | collected 2018-10 | reverse complement strand
TAAGGGAACTCAACATGAGAGTCCAGGAGATGAGCGAGGATGAATACGAGCGCGAGTCCGAGAACATCGCGGCAAGGATGGAAGAACTCTGCAACGACCCGAGGGTCGGTGATTTTATACTCGCAGAAGTCGATTTTTCCAAGCTCTTCCAGTACATAACGGAAAAACTTGTTGGGACACTTGATGAGGAGGAGCCATAACACGAAGTGTTATTCAGAATGGCTCCGACGATTGGCCGCCGACGATTTGTCATAAGGGAGAACCGCTTGCGGGGGATGCCTTATGATATAGGAGGAGTGGGCAATACCGATTGTAGGAGGAGCCATAACACGAAGTGTTAAGAAATTTATAAAAATATGAAGATCAGAGTTTTGGATGTAACAGTCAGTTTCATAGGGACCATAATCCGCGCCGTTGTGCTCATTGCTTGTGTGACGCTTGTGATCAACGTGGGTAAAAAGGCGTATGATTTCGGTTTCCGTGTGTTCACTGAAGGTCCGGTCGCAGTAGAGCCCGGGCGTGATATCATCATGTCCGTTGATGACGGTGAAGGTCTTCGCGATATTGCGAAGAAGCTTGAGGAGAAGGGCATCACAAGCGACTGGATGCTGTTTTTCGTGCAGGCCAAATTGTCTGAGTACAAAGGTAAGATAGATCCGGGAACATACACCCTCAACAATTCCATGACAACGGACAGTATCATGGCAGTGCTCACCAAAGCTGACGTTGAGACGGAAGAGGAAGAAAACGGAGAGTACATCCCGCCCGAACTCAAGGAGGAATTAAGCGAGACCTACGACGGTACAATGCCTGTGGAATCGGGATCAGAGCTTGTAGAGGGTGATCTTGAGGAAGGTGAAACACCTTACGAAGGAGAAGACGGATCGATCGAGATCGAGGAAGATGCCTATCAGGGTGAAGGCGATGAACCCCAGATTGATATAGAGGTTGGAGAGTGATCGAGGATCAGCGCATAAATACTTATATAGAATCACTTGATCCGGGAAACAAGGGTTTCCTTGGGGAACTCGAACAAAGATGTCTTGACGAAAATATCCCGATCATCAGGCCGTCGATGCAGAAACTGTTAAAGGTTCTTATACGAAGCAACAATCCGGGAAGCATCCTGGAAGTCGGAACGGCTCTCGGATTTTCGGCGATCATGATGGCGGGTTGTGCACACGATGACTGTAAGATAACCACTATTGAGAAATATGAAAAAAGGATCCCTGCCGCGAAGGAGAATTTTAAACGGGCGGGACTTGAGGACCGCATAGAATTCATAGAAGGCGATGCCGCGGATGTACTTTTGGAACTCGCGGACAGCGGCCGTAAGTATGATCTTATCTTCATGGATGCAGCCAAGGGACAGTATTTGAACTTTCTTGAAAATGTATTAAGGCTTTTAGACGACGGCGGTATGCTTGTGTCCGACAACGTATTAAGGGAAGGGGATATCATCGAATCCCGTTTTGCCGTAACACGCAGAAACCGTACGATACATGCAAGGATGAGGGAATATCTGTATGCACTGACGCATGATGAGAGGCTTGAAACAGTAATACTCCCGGTCGGTGACGGCGTTACGGTCAGTGTAAAATACAGATAATATTCAGAGGATTTCAAATGTCATCAGGTGAAATAAAACGCCCCGAGCTTCTGGTGCCCGCGAGCAGTTTGGAAGTGTTAAAGACTGCGGTCATATTCGGAGCGGATGCGGTATATATCGGCGGAGAAGCTTACGGGCTCAGAGCCAAGGCTAAAAATTTTTCCCCGGAGGAAATGGCTGAGGGGATCGCCTTTGCACACGAAAGAGGCGTAAAAGTCCACGTTACCGCCAATATCCTTGCGCATAATTACGATCTGAAGGGTGTAAGGGAGTATCTTGAGGAATTAAATGATATTAAGCCGGATGCCCTTATAATTGCGGATCCCGGGATATTTACCATAGCAAGGGAAGTGTGTCCCGATACAGACATACATATAAGCACGCAGGCCAATAATACCAATTATCTGACATATGATTTCTGGTACAGGCAGGGAGCAAAGCGTGTCGTCTCCGCAAGGGAATTATCCTTAAGGGAGATAAAGGAGATAAGGCAGCATATCCCCGAAGACATGGAGATAGAGAGCTTTATCCATGGTGCGATGTGCATATCGTATTCGGGAAGATGTCTCTTAAGCAGCTTTCTCACCGGACGTGATGCAAACAGGGGAGCCTGCACACACCCATGCCGCTGGAAGTACGCACTTGTTGAAGAGACAAGGCCCGGTGAATACATGCCCGTGTTTGAAAATGAGCGCGGTACATATATTTTCAACTCCAAGGATCTGTGCATGATAGAGCACATCCCGGAGATGCTGGATGCCGGCATCGACAGTTTCAAGATAGAAGGAAGGATGAAGACCGCACTGTATGTCGCGACGGTTGCGAGGACATACCGTAAGGCGATAGACGATCTTCTGGATTCGGAAGAAAAATACCGCGAAAATATGGAATGGTACAGGCGGGAGATAGCCCAGTGCACATACAGACAGTTTACCACGGGTTTTTATTTCGGCAAGCCCGATGAGAATACCCAGATATATGACAACAGCACGTATGTCAGGGAATCGATATATTTAGGGATGGCCGATGCGGTTTATGATGACGGCTCGATCGCCATTGAGCAGAAGAACAAATTCTGCGTCGGGGATGAGATCGAGGTAATGAAGCCCGACGGACGGGATATACCGGTTAAGGTAACGGGTATCAGGAACGAGGAAGGCGAGGAGATGGAGAGTGCTCCTCATGCAAGGCAGAAACTCAGGGTTTTTCTTGAACCACCCTGTGCTGGGAGATTTGACTTATTAAGATGCGGATGCTGAGGATATAATAATGAGCTTACTTACGATAGTCGTTCCCTGTTATAACGAGGAAGCGGCACTGCCCCTGTTTTATGAGGAAATATGCAGGACAATGGGGGATTTTGAGAATACGGATGCGGATGTCATATTTGAACTTCTGTTCATAGATGACGGTTCAAAGGATAAGACGCTTGAGATAATAAAGAGCCTACGTGAAAAAGACGACAGGGTGCATTATGTATCATTTTCCCGTAACTTCGGCAAGGAAGCGGGGATTTATGCCGGACTTGAGAATTCAAACGGGGATTATGTGGTCATAATGGATGCCGACCTTCAGGATCCGCCGTCACTGCTGCCCGAAATGTACAAAGCGCTTAAAGAAGAAGGGTACGATTCGGCGGCAACGAGAAGGGTGACAAGGAAGGGTGAGCCTCCCGTAAGATCTTTTTTTGCAAGACAGTTCTATAAGATAATGAATAAAATGACGGACCTTCAGATAATGGATGGCGCAAGGGACTACAGGATCATGACACGTACCATGGTCAATGCCGTTCTTGACATGAAGGAATACAACCGTTTTACCAAGGGTATTTACAGCTGGGTCGGGTTTAATACCAAATGGTTCGATTATGAGAACAGGGAGAGGGTAGCGGGAGAGACCAAGTGGAATTTCTGGAAACTGTTCCTGTATTCGCTCGAAGGTTTTGTCGGCTTTTCCACGGCTCCGCTCACACTTGCGGCACTCATTGGCCTTGTTTTTACACTGCTTTCGTTCGTAATGATAATTTTTATAATCGTGAGGACACTTATCTACGGCGATCCGACAAGCGGCTGGCCGTCGATGATATGTATCATAGTTTTTCTGGCCGGAGTACAGTTGTTCTGTATAGGCGTGGTAGGTCAGTATCTTGCCAAGACCTATCTTGAGACAAAGGCAAGACCAATCTATATAGCCAGAGAGAAGGAATGAAATGAAGCTGATCATCCAGATACCCTGTCTGAACGAGGCTCAGACGCTCGAGATAGCATTGAACGATCTGCCGAAGCACATAGACGGGATAGATGAAATCGAAATACTGATAATCAATGACGGAAGCGTTGACAACACGGTTGAGGTCGCCAGGAACTGGGGAGTAAACTATGTAGTCAGCTTTACGAAGAATAAGGGACTGGCCAAGGGTTTTATGGCCGGTATAGATGCATGCCTCAGAAACGGAGCGGATATCATCGTCAATACCGATGCCGATAATCAGTACTGCGGTGCCGATATAGAGAAGCTGGTGCGCCCGATACTTGATGGAAAGGCGGATGTTGTAATAGGCGAGCGCCCGATCGATGCGACCGAGCATTTTTCACCTCTTAAGAAGAAACTTCAGCATTTCGGGAGTTATGTCGTAAGGGTAGCGAGCAAGACGGATATTCCCGATGCTCCGAGCGGTTTCAGGGCATTTTCGAGAGATGCCGCCATGCATCTTAATGTAATGAACAACTATACCTACACGCTCGAGACAATAGTTCAGGCAGGCAGGACAAGCATGGCGATAACCTCGGTCCCGATAAGGACCAACGGTGAACTTCGTAAGTCCAGGCTCTTTCATTCCATGTTCGGATATGTTAAGCGCTCGATGCTCACGATAGTACGTGCGTTTATGATGTACAGGCCGCTTACCTTTTTCTCGATACTCGGGCTGATCCCCTTTACCCTGGGCTTTGCCCTTGTGATAAGGTTCCTGGTTTTCTTTTTCAAAGGTGCGGGTAACGGACATATACAGTCGCTTGTTTTTTCTTCGACACTTATGCTGCTTGGTTTCATGACCTTTATCGTGGGACTTCAGGCGGATGTTATCGCCAACAACAGGAAGCTCCTTGAGGATATCCAGTACCGTGTGAGAAGGCTCGATTACAGGGAGCGGGAACGTGAAGAAGCAGGAAAGGATGCGGAAAAAACGGATATTGAAGTAAACGGACAGGAAACAAGAGATATAGCAGATGGAACGAAGTAAGTGGGTCCTTATAGGGCCTGTCTATCCATATAAGGGCGGAATATCACATTACACGGGTCTGATGTACCGGGCGCTCGCAAAGGCGCATGACGTAGAGATGATCTCGTACAGGATGCAATATCCCGGATTCCTGTTCAAAAGGGAGCAGAGGGACTACAGCAATGATACCTTTAAGGTTGAGGGTACGAAATTTCTCATAAATACCGCAAATCCGGTCAATATCATGGCCACAGCGGTAAAAATAGTGAAGATGAAGCCCGAAAAGGTCATCATCCAGTGGTGGCATCCATATTTTGCACCGTGTTACAGAATTCTGACAGGTATCATTAAAAGAGCGGGGATCGAGATAGTATATATATGTCATAATGTATTTCCGCATGAGAGGTTTCTTCTTGATAAAAAGCTTACGCGGATGGCGCTTAAGAGAGGCGACAGATATATCCTGCATGCACAGGGCGAAGTTAAGGATCTTCTGTCAATAAAGCCGGATGCCGATTACAAAGTCCAGGTGCATCCGACATACAGCGCGTTCAATTTCGATGATCTTGACCGGCACAGCGCAAGGGAAATGCTCGACATCCCCGATGATGAGGATGTGATGCTGTTCTTCGGTTTTGTCCGTGAGTACAAGGGACTTAAGCATCTTCTTAACGCAGTGCATATTCTCAAGGAGAAGCAGTACAGGGACAGGCAGGTACCGAGACTTTATGTGGTGGGTGATTTTGACGGGAACAGGGAAGAATACCTGACACTCATGGATAAACTTAAAATATCGGATGATATCAGACTGATAGACGGTTATGTGCCTGATAAAGAGGTGGAAAAATACTTTTCATCCGCCGATCTGGTGGTGCTTCCGTATGAATCCGCGACGCAGAGCGGCATAGTCCAGATAGCATATGGTTTCCGCAAGCCGGTGATAGTAACGGATGTGGGCGGACTTCCCGAGGTTGTTGAGGATGATGTGACGGGTATGATAGTCCCGCCCTTCGATGATGAGGCTCTGGCCGATGCAATCTGCAAATACTTCGATGAAGGCAGGAAGGACAGATACATTAAGGGCATAAGTGAGCGGGAATACAGGTTTTCCTGGGACAGGATGACAGAGGCACTTGAATAAGCCATGACAGGGCTTAATCCTTGCATAGCATGAGTATGTGTAATATACTGTTGTAGGGATTTATGTAGTAAAAGCAGAGTAATACCGGGATTGTCTTAACAGTATTTGTAAACGTAAGGGGATGCAGAGGAATATGTTTTATCTTGATATGCACTGTCATATACTCCCCGGAGTGGATGATGGTTCAAGGAGTATGGATATGTCTATGGCAATGCTCGATTTTGCCTATGAAGAAGGCATTCGGGCGATCATATTCACTCCGCATTACCACGGAGGTTATGTGGAGACTGAGAGGACAGTCATAGATGAAACCTTCGAGGAACTTAATAAGCACTCAAGGAAGCTGCATCCGGATCTGAAGCTGTTCATCGGCAACGAGATCTATTATTATCCCAGCGTTCCGGAATGGATAGAGGAAGGCAGGGTTCATACGCTTGCGGACTCGGATTATGTTCTGCTGGAATTTTCAACACCGGTTGAGAAACGTGAACTGCTGGAGGCGGTGCAGAATCTGTGTAGCCATGGCTATTATCCTGTGCTTGCGCATGTCGAGCGTTATGACTGTCTGGTAAGAGACCCGTTTTATGTCGGGGAACTTATCGATAACGGAGCATATATACAGGTCAATTCAAGGACGGTCACCGGTGAAGGCGGGATGAAGATAAAGCATTTTGTAAAGAGGCTCCTTAAGGAGGAGTGGATCCATTTTATAGGAACGGATGCACACAGCATGGGCGGAAGGAAGCCGGAGATTGCGGATTGTGCCGACTATATAATCAGAAAATGCAGCGAGGAATATGCGGCGGGGATCCTGTATGCAAATGCAGTGAACATTATTAAAAACCGGCCTTTATGATATGAGTATTTAGAAGGAATACGAAGTATTTCTTAAAATATATACAAAGGGAAATATACAGATGGAACCGAAAAACCAGATTCAATCCGATGAGATAGAAATAGATCTTGTAGAACTTATCGGCGTGTTGATGAGCAGGTTGTGGATGATAATAATTTTCGGCGCTTTTGCGGGGATCATCACCTTCCTGTTGTGCGTATATGTTATCACTCCGAAGTATGAATCCACTACCAAAATGTATATCATCAACCGACAGAGCAATGAAACGCTGACGTATTCCGATCTGCAGACAGGAACGCAGCTTACGAAAGACTATCAGGAACTCGTAACCAGCCGGCCGGTGCTTGATGAAGTAAGATCGGAACTTTCACTTGATATCGACAATAAAGAGCTTAAGAAGAAGATAAGCGTCGAGGTCCCTACCGATACACGAATAGTTACGATAACGGTCGAGGATTCCAGCCCCGAAATGGCAAGGGCAATAGCGGATTCGATACGTAATTCGGCATCGGAACATATTTCTGCGGTCATGAACACCGAAGCGGTAAATGTAGTTGAGGAAGCAGATCTTCCGGAGGAGCCTTCGTCTCCCAAGGTATTCAAGGATACTGCTATAGGTGGTGCGGTCGGAGCCTTTTTTGCGATAGTGATAATCATTCTTATTTATATAATGGATGATACGATCAAAAACCCGGATGATATAGAACACTATCTAAAGGTATCGGTTCTCGGATCTATACCCTATGTGGACGAGCGTTCGGGTGAGACGGACAAAAAGAGCAAACGGCGCAAACGCAGCAAGAGTGATCGTAATTCAAAGACAGCAACGACTCCGGTAAATGATATGACTGTATTAAGACCGGGAACGGAGGTCACAAAGGATGGACACTAAGGTAATTACAATAAACCGCAAGACCAAGTTTGATTTCCAGACCAATGAAGCATATAAGTCATTGCGTACAAATATGGAATTCTGCGGCAATAATGTCAAGGTCATAGCGATAACAAGCTGTGTACCAAATGAAGGAAAATCATCGATATCTTTCAATCTTGCGATCTCAATGGCGGAAGCCGGAAAACATGTACTGTTCATAGACGGTGATATGAGAAAATCGGTCATACTCGGACGATATCAGATAACCAAGATATCTTCAGGGTTGTCGCATTTTCTTGCAGGACGCCGTGACATACAGGATGTTATATATTCTACCAATGTCAAGGGACTTCATATCATTCCCACAGGCCCTGTTCCGCCCAATCCTTCAGAACTTCTCGGAACAGCCAGGTTTAAGCTGGTGCTCAGCAAGTTCAGGGATATTTACGATTACGTTATAATAGATACACCACCGCTTGGAAGCGTTATAGACAGCGCGATAATAGCACAGAACTGTGACGGAGTTGCCATAGTAATGGAGGCAAGGGCTATAAGCCGAAAATTTGCCGAGCGTGTTATAGACCAGGTCCGTAAGACAGGCTGTCCCATCCTCGGAGTTATCTTAAATAAAGTCGAAATGGGCGGAAAATACGGCAAGTATTATGGCAAGTATTATGGCAGGTACTATGGAAGGTATTACGGAAAGTATTACGGTGATTATTACAATAATGACCATTAGGATAGCAGGGTAGGCTAAATGGCTGATAATCAATTGTTTAATGAAATAGGCAGGGAAATAAAGGATGGGCTTGCCGAGAGCCTTTCAAAAGGCGATTTCAGCAGGCTTAACGAAGCCATATCCAATTCGGTGAACATGGCGATAGACGAAGCCACGGAACAGCTTGAGAGGAGCACGGGGATAAAGAACGGAAATCCGATAAATGTGTCTTCTCACAGATATTCGTCGTATTCTCCGGGATCGGCCACAAGAGAGAGGCAGAAGCAGCTTGAAAGGGAGAGGCAGGAGCGTAAGGCCCGCAGGGATGCACAATTAAGGGAGAGACAGGAGAAGACCAGACAGCGAAGAGCCAATGCCACGAAGGCGCAGAATGAGCAGTTTCAGGCAAGGCGGCAGCAGATGGAACTTCAGAAGAAGATGCGTTCTCCGAATGCGATAGTTGAGAATGGTAAGCTTCTGCCGACAAAATTCAATGCGGTTGGCGATACGGGAAGCCTTCTTGGCATATCGCTGGGCATCACCGGGATAATATCGTGCGGATTTTTATCAATGATCCTTGCTATCACTCTCAGTGAGGACCCGTCGAATATATCAGGTGTGATAACCTGTCTTGTGCTTACGGCAATAAGTGCCGGATTTGTTGCATGGGGAGCGCAGCACAGGAAGTTCCTTAACCGTGCAAAACGTTATGCCCGTATCTGCGGTGAGAAGATGTATGCCAGGATATCACAGATAGCTGCCGCAACCGGGATCACCGAGAGAAAGCTTAAGAAAGACATAAAAAAGATGCTTAAAAACGGCATATATCCCGAAGGCTATATGGATGAAGGTGAGACCACACTTATGCTCTCAACGGATGTATACAGAGATTACGAGCAGATGATGGGCAGGATGAGGACCGAGGAAGCAGAAAAAGAAGCTGCTCTTACCGGCGAAGAACAGTCCGAACTTGACGTGATGGTTAAGGAGGGTATGGAAGCGGTCCGCAAGCTGCATGCACTCAATGATGACATACCGGGAGAGGTTATAAGTAAGAAGCTTGACTGCCTCGAGGGCCTTCTCAGACAGATGTTTGACCGTGTGAAGGAGCATCCCGAGCAGATGGACAGGATGCATAAGCTGATGGATTATTACCTTCCCACGATGCTCAAGCTTGTAGAGGCGTATGCGGAATACGACAAGGTGAGTGCACCCGGCAAAGAGATCATTCAGGCCAAAGCCGAGATTGAGAATACACTGGATACGATAAATGAAGCGTTTGTCCAGCTTCTGAATAATCTGTTCCAGGATTCAGTATGGGATGTAACGAGTGATGCGCAGGTGCTCACGACTATGCTGACACAGGAAGGACTGACGCAGGAGAGCGCACTTAAGACACAATAGAAAGTTTCAGAATACACATTTTGCAAGGGAGGAAAAATATGGATACGAACACAAACGGACCGGTACTTGAGGGAACGGGAGCAGTTGCTGCAGCAGAAGCGATAGTCCCTGAGGCGACCTTATATGAATCGCCCTTTGCTCCGATCGAAGAGGAGAAACCTGAAACTCCTCATGCACCGATGGATTTTGGTACGGAATTGTCGGATATCAAGACCAAGAACGATCTGACACCGGAGGAACAGAAGATAGTTGACAGCTATGTTTCCCAGATAGATCTTAACAATACGCAGCTTGTTATCCAATACGGCGCGGGAGCTCAGAAGAAGATAGCTGATTTTTCGGAAGGGGCACTTAACAATGTACGTACCAAGGATATGGGCGAGATTGGTGATATGCTGACAGGCCTTGTATCCGAACTTCGCGGATTCTCGGCGGAAGAAGATAAGAAGGGCGGTTTCCTGGGGCTGTTCAAGAAGGGACAGGCCAAGGTAAACGACCTTATGACGAAGTATGACAAGACGGAAGCCAATGTCAATAAGGTAGTCAAGGCTATGGAAGGCCATCAGGTCACTCTGCTCAAGGATGTGGCAATGCTCGATAAGATGTATGAGACCAATCTGACCTATTACAAGAATCTTACCCTTTATATAATGGCCGGTAAGGAGAAGCTTGCGATAGCAAAGCAGCAGGAACTCCCGAAACTCCTTAAGAAAGCCGAAGAATCCGGACTTCCCGAAGATTCTCAGGCGGCATCGGATTACGCTTCGATGATCGAGAGGTTCGAGAAGAAGATATATGACCTGGAGCTTACAAGGAACATTTCGATGCAGATGGCTCCGCAGATCCGTCTCATCCAGAATAACGATACTATGATGTCTGAGAAGATCCAGAGTACGCTGGTTAATACGATCCCTCTCTGGAAGAGCCAGATGGTCATCGCGATAGGCCTCAATCATTCCACACAGGCAGCCAAGGCACAGAGGGAAGTTACCGATATGACCAACGAGCTGCTCAAGAAGAATGCGGAAGCACTTAAGATAGCAACCGTCGAGTCGGCCAAGGAAGCTGAGCGCGGCATCGTGGACATCGAGACTCTGACACATACCAACCAGACACTTATCGATACCTTAAACGAAGTCGTACAGATACAGGCAGACGGACGTACCAAGCGTGCTGAAGCCGAGAAGGAGCTTTCGAGGATCGAGACCGAGATGCACACTAAACTGATCGAACTCAGTAAGGCTACAGGTGGATTATACGCGCAGTAATTTATTAGATCATTAGACTGAAGATATAATGATCCCATGTTTAACATGAGAGCAGGCAAGGGAAGACACGGAACTTTCATAAGCAAACAGTGCCTGAAGGAACGGAGTCGAAATCCACTGCGTACGAAGACTTAGCACCCGAGATATGAACGAATCGTTAGGTGAATATCTCGGGTGCTTAGTCGCAGTAGCAGTTAGTTCGACGAAGTGGTCAGGGTTTGCGTTGAAAGATACGTGGCTGACCGTAATAATGGTACATGAGCGAGCAGGCATGGAGTATGTACGAGAGGAAACATTATGAGGCGCCCGGATGGCGCCGAGAGGTGAACAATGAGAATGGATTCGAATTGTGAACCGGTAATGTGACGGGTCGGACATGCTGCCATGACTGTGAGCGTATTATAGACAGAGAGAAACTATATGAAAAAGCGAACAAAAGAGATCCTGAATATCTTAGACGATCAATACGGCACCGATTTCAGATGTTATCTGACGCATGACAATGCCTGGCAGCTCCTTATCGCAACGATTCTGTCGGCGCAGTGTACGGATGCGAGGGTTAACATCGTAACTAAGGATCTGTTCGTGAAATATCCGAGTATCAGGGCGTTTGCAGAGGCCGAACTTAAGGAACTTGAGCAGGACATACATTCCACAGGCTTCTATCATAACAAGGCTAAGAACATCATTGCATGCTGCCGTAAGCTGCATGAGGAGTACAATGATGAAGTACCGTCTGATATAGATGCACTGACTTCCCTTCCCGGCGTGGGTCGAAAGACCGCAAATGTGATCAGGGGGAACATCTTCGGTATTGACAGTATCGTAGTCGATACACATGTGAAGAGGATATCTGGGAAGCTCGGCCTGACAAAAGAGGACGACCCGGTCAAGGTCGAGTTCGATCTGATGAAGGAGATCCCGAAAGATCACTGGATACTGATAAACATGCAGCTCATCACATTCGGAAGAGATATCTGCAAGGCGCAGAGACCTGAATGCGAGCGCTGCCGGCTTACGAAATATTGCAGTTACTGTAAAAAGTCTCGAGGCTGATCTCCCGGGACTTATTTTTTTGTAACATATTTATTTATATCGCATTTTTCCTTAAGGGCTCGGACTATCGGCCCTTTCATAAGAGAATTAAGCCCGTCGGCGATCTCTATGATATGGTCTATTCTGTCAAATTCAAAGTTCTCCGCATAAATATCCGCAAGCTGAACATAACTTGATTTAAGATCCGTACGGCATTCCACGGCAAATTCAAGAACCGTTCGAGCCTGCGCTGTTTTTCCCTGTCCCAGAAGATGAGTTCCCCACGAATCGAGAGCCCGCACAAGCTCTGTAAAATTCTGGTCGTATTCCGTCAACAGAGGAAGGTTGGGTGCACCGTAGGTCAGCTTAAGGTCCGTATTTGATATACCCGTGAAATTTACTATTTTTTTATCCTTAAGTGCCAGAACATCAGCCTCATCCCTGGCGATCGCGGGATCTGCATCTTCGGTTCCTGCCTCGGTTCCGGGTTCTGCACTGCTTTCCGCACCGCCTTTCGTGGAAAAAGGGAGTGAATCGAAGGGTATGGTGATATAGTCAAGTTCATCCAGGCTTTTTTTGCGCACGGAATTGGACCGGCGCTCTTCCTCAATGCGTTTTTCGTCACCCGTATTGAATCGGTTGGTAGTGACCTTCATATAGATCATAATGGCCAGAAAACTTATCACTATGGTTGTAAAAATAGGCGATATCATATATAATTAACCTTTAATAGAGTGTTATTGATCCATACGGGATCGGGAGGTTTATCAATGAATTTTTATAATAAAAAATCCAGAAAGATAATGTCGAGCATCATAATAATAATCCTGGTGCTTGCAATGATCGTGCCGACACTGGCATATCTGATCCAGTAATGATCATAAGGGGGACCACGTAGTGGTGGATTCCTTATGATGCCTTAGCGGCGAGCGTATCAAAAGAAATACGTAGTATTTCTTACATTATAACATGAAATTGTATGTTTAGGAATCGAGGGATCACTGTGTTAAGAAGAGTCAGGCTGTCAGCAGCCTTAGTCAGCGTCTTATGCTGTATCCTGTCGGGGACCTGCTCTGTTTGGGCGGCTTCGGCAGGTGTTTCAAAAATAATAAATAAGTCGGATGATCAAAGATCAGACAGTGTTATACAGTTTGTCGATCAGGAGGCCGAAAATAAAGATTCCGGGGAATCGGAATACCGGCCTGATGTACCGGGATCAGATACGTCCTCCGAGATTACGATCAATGTAACCGCGGCGGGGGATGCCGTAGATAATACCAGGGATGAAATCCTTGAAAATGCAAACAGTCTCACGACAGAGATAAATGTTGAAGTTCCGGCATCCGTACATGTGGATCCAACTGCCACCATAAACAGAGGTGTGTATGCCGAAGATATTGATCTTTCGGGACTGACCTACAAAGAGGCGCTCGGGAAAGTTGAAGAAAGGATAAGCGAACTTCGCAGTAAGCCGATAAATCTGACTTCCATAAATGATCGCGTGACTACGGTGACTGCCGGCGACTTCGGTATCAAGTGGTCTAACAGCGATGTGCTTTTGGAAGCGATAGGATTAGGCAAACGCGGTAACGTAATTGCAAGATATAAGGCAAATAAGGACCTTGAGGTCGAGCACAAGGTTTATGATATTAATATCACTGCTGACAAGTCATATGTAAAGAATGTCATACAGGCAGAGAGCGATGCATGCGGAAGTGATGCCAAGGATGCCACCATGACGAGAGAGAACGGTGTGTTCCATATAACCGAAGGGCAGGAAGGCTATGGCATCGATGTGGATGCATCCGTGGATGCGGTCATGAGTAAAATGGATAACTGGGATAAGAATGACTGCACCATTGAACTTGTATCGGGAATGATACAGCCGAAGGGCACAGCGGCAGATCTCGAAAAGATACAGGATCTGCTTGGACATTTTTCTACCAGTTTCTCATCATCCGGCAAGGAGCGTTCGGGAAATGTCCGTAACGGCACCAAGCTGATAAACGGTAAGCTCTTGTACCCGGGTGAACAGTTTTCGGTATATGAAACGGTAAGTCCGTTTACCGAGGAGAACGGATATTTTCTTGCGGGTTCATACCTGAACGGATTGGTGGTTGAAAGTCTGGGAGGCGGTATATGTCAGGTGAGTTCCACGCTTTATAATGCTGTTATCCGGGCGGAACTTCAGGTAGATGAGCGTTCCAATCATTCCATGATAGTAAGTTACGTGGATATGTCGGCGGATGCCGCTATATCCGGAACAGCCAAGGATTTCAAGTTTACCAATAATCTTGAGGATCCGATTTTCATAGAAGGTTATACCACAGATGACAAGCAGGTGGTATTCAATATATTCGGAGTAGAGACACGTCCGGAAAACAGAACGATCTCATTTGAGAGCGTTGAGCTTGAGAGAACCGAGCCGGAGGGAGAGAAGGTTGTTGCCGATCCTGAACTTCCTGCAGGCAAGGTTTCTGTTCAGTCAGCTCATACGGGATATGTTGGCGAATACTGGAAGATCGTCAAGGTAGACGGAGTTGAAACAGAACGTGTTCGGATAAACAAGAGTAATTACCGGGCAGTTCCGAAGACTGCTTCGGTAGGCGTTGCGACAGATGATCCTAATGTAGCGACCGTTCTTAAGAATGCGATCGCGACAGGGAGTATAGAGGCCTGCAAGGCGGCCGCGGCACAGGTAGGAGCCGGCATAATTGATCCGGCAATGCTTTTGGGTATTCCGGCACCGGTGTCCGATGCCCAGGCGCCTCCCGCAGAAGCACCCGCGGAACCCCAGCCGGAGAATCCTCCTCAGGATAACGGTGGCAGCGCGGAAGAACAGCAGGGCGATAACGGTGGCGGAGAATAAATTCAGTTTAAATAATTGTGCTGCAGGTACAATAAAGGGAAATGATGTTGTCATGACCGGATGGGCAGGGCTTGCAGGAACTTTTATCATGGTAAATGAGATGGAGTGGGTGCTGAATAAGCGGTTCAGTCCCACTTTTATTAAAAAGGCTCTTAGTCTTGAGGAAGACCGGGATGTTGCGCTGGATAAGGAGACAGCGCTAAAATTTGGTGCTTCAGCCATTTATGAGGTAAAAGAGGGTGGTATCTTCGGAGCACTGTGGGATGCTGCAGAGGAATTTGGAGCCGGACTTGATATAGATCTTTACAGGATCCCTATAAGGCAGGAGACGATAGAAATAAGTGAACTGTTTGAGATAAATCCCTACAAACTGTTATCTACCGGCTCACTTCTCATTATGGCGGACAGAGGCTATGACCTTGTGACGGAATATGAACGGGCCGGAGGAAATGCAGCTGTGATCGGCAAGGTCACGGATGGCAATGACAGAGTGGTCTTTTATGATGGAAAAAAAAGGTTTTTGGAGCCGCCCGGTCAAAATGAACTGGATAAGATACATGCCTACAATATATAAGAAAGGAATGATCCCAATGAGAGAGAAGATACTTAATTACATCGAGAAGAACAGCCGTGTAGAGCTTAAAGAGCTTGCGGTACTGCTCGGTACTACAGAGGCAGAGGTTACTCAGGAGCTTGCGGATATGGAGTCCGAAGGTATTATCTGCGGTTACCATACGCTGATAGACTGGGACAAGGTAACGACAGACAGGGTGAACGCACTTATAGAAGTAAGGGTTACTCCCCAGCGTGGTCACGGTTTTGATGATATTGCAGCGAGAATATCTAAGTATCCTGCAGTAAATGCGACCTACATAATATCGGGAGGATACGGTCTTCTGGTCTCTTTGGAGGGCAAGACACTTCAAGAAGTCAGCAGCTTTGTATCGC
>JAEEGL015550634.1_pt1 | contig 15942 bp, 12 predicted proteins | sample 9134231 | NCBI WGS metagenome assembly JAEEGL01 (sample SAMN16246548, study PRJNA631951) | gut metagenome | biome: gut microbiome; feature: rumen; material: fiber-attached | host: Bos | place: Iran: Karaj | collected 2018-10 | reverse complement strand
CGCATGATATCAAAGCTTTCGGAAAATGCCCCGAACATATTATTCCGGTCCATGGAAAGCGGTTCGTCAAGTTTTCCCTCCGCAACACGTCCGGCAAAATCATTCAGCTCTCTGAAGGGACGATAGATCCGCTTTGTTACATACATTCCAAACACACCTGCGGCTATGATAAGCGCCACACCGGTAACACACAGTCCTATTATGATCCTTATACGCAGCTGCAAGGTCTGTCCCATGCCGTCATCCGGGATCATCACATAGCCGGATGTTTGTCCGTTCACAAAGATATAGCGGTACGGATATCCTTTTTTGATCGCCGTTTCAACGGAAAGCCTGCCGTTCTCTACAGGCACGGTACTGAACAATACCTCTCCGATCGTATCTGTTACGACTATATCAACTCCGTACTGTGCATTGCTGATACTGCCGGTATCTGTGAGATCTGCTTCGACCTTATGCGCTATCTCATTCAGTTTCAGCACCAGCGCCTCTTTGCCCGGGTCTTCCCTGACACACAAAGTAAAAACGGCAAAGATCAATACCGCCAGAAAATATAATGCACCGCATGCAATTACCACATTCCTGTATTTTTTCATAATATACGTTCAAGTATATAGCCTACACCCCATATGGTTTTTATAAGGCGCGGGACCTTGGGATCTTCCTCTATCTTTTCGCGCAGATGTCTTATATGCACAGCCAGTGTGCCTTCACCGATGAATTCATCATCCCAGACTTCTTTTAAAAGTTCATCTTTGGTTACCACCCTGCCCGAATGATCATAAAGATACTTAAGCAGCTTATACTCCATGGCCTTTAATCCGATCTCTTCTGAACCTTTGCGAAGCTTATGTTTAGCGGTATCCATGATGATAGTTTCCGTAAGGGCGATCTGCGTGTCATCCACCCCCTTATTATCCGAATGAGCCACTTTTATATTATTGGCAGCTTCCGCCTGCAGCAGGGCTTCTTTTGCCTTTTCATAGCGCTCCAGTATCGCTTTGACTTTCGCCAGCAGGATGCTTAAGGTAAAAGGCTTTTTGATATAATCGTCGCCGCCGATATTAAGAGCTATCAAAACATCATCATCACTGCTTCGCGCGCTGATGAAAAGGATCGGCATATCATAGTTTTCCCGTACCCTCTTGCACAGATCAAAACCTGAGCGTTCACCCAGATTGATATCCAGCAACAGAAGTGATACCAGATTTTTATCCAGGAAAGCGACCGCTTCATCATATCCAGTCACATATGCGCTCTTAACATCAAACATGTTAAAGTATTCCGCTGTAGACTGCGCGATCACTTCGTCGTCATCAATGATCAGTACTTTGTATTGTTCCATCTGCCTCCATGCCCTCCGTTCCCATCGATGGCATCATGGCTGTCCGCAGCTGCCATGATCCCTGCGCAAAGATGCCGGGACATGCAAATGCCGCCGTCTGTGTTTCATCCCTGACAGGTATTTCCGGATGTTGATGTTATCATTATATCAAAAAAAAAGAAGAGCGGCAAAAAGCGCTGTCAATATCTTTATCAGGGTAGTCTTTCCTGCACCCGAAGGGCCCAGCAGGCCGAATATCTGCCCGTCAGGGATATCGATATTTACTCCCGAAAGCACTTCCTTAGCGGCAAATCTTTTATAAACATTAAGGCATTGGATCATAACGCACCTCCTTTATCTGCTTGTTGAAACAAACATATCAAAGGTATGCGTTATCATCAATGCCTTGTTACGTAAGTTGCCCGAATCGCCACATCAGTTGCACAAAAATGCTGTCCGGATGTCGCCGCTACTGAGGCGGTCACTCTTTCAGGGGCATGAGTATCTCAGCCTCCACCAGGTAGATATCACCTTGTTCGCTGCAGTTTATATTAAACTCTCCGCCGTATTTTTTAACGGAGCGTTTGATATTTAAGATCCCAAATCCGTGATCCGGTGAATTCTTGGAAGAGACTAAATTGCCCGGCGTCAACCTGCTGACGCTTTTATTCTTCTCTGTTATAAGTATAAAATTAGCATTCTTCTTAAATTCCAGAATTATCTTCTTGTCTTCATCGGAAAGATCCCTTCCGTATGCCCTGCTTAATGCCTCTATGGCATTGTCCAATAAATTGGACAGTATCGTAACCAGGTCGGCGCTCTCTATATCAAGTCCGGCCAGATCACCCGATATGCATAATTTAAGTCCGCGTTTTTCTGCCTTTGCATACTTATCTGCTATTATCACATCCGCTATGTCATTGCCGCTCCTGTACGGAGGCGCTGCAGCTTCTATCTGCTCGGCTATGGAATCTATATAAGCAATGAGCTCTTCGCTTCGTGACTGCGACGCCAGTTCCTTTAAAGCTATCAGATGATTCTTCATATCATGTCTTAAGCGTCTGGTCTCCATGCTGCTTTTTTTTATGGCTTCATAATGGGCATTGCGCGCTTCCGAAACCATATCATCTATATTCTGAAGCTCTGCCCTGTAACGGTCCCGTGAGCGCATGGGTGCAGTGTATATAATGATGCTGCAGATGGTCGCAGTAACCAGAAAACTCAGCGCACCATACAGATCGGAATGATCACCTGTCACACAGAGACACAAAAGATTGATCAGTACCATATAAAGGCAGGATAAAAAGACTGCTGTCACACCCGGAATGAGATTTTCTTTTTTAGCATTTATCACACTTCCGGGGATCATTATAAAACATACCGTTAATGCGCTTACCGGAAAAAATACTATATTCAGGATCTCCTTTTCTCCGTAAGATTCCAGAAATACCAGCGCACGTCTTATGTCAAAGGTCATGATAAGGCTCATAAGTATGCAAAGACCTGCAGATATGATATAGTCTGCTTTTACTGCCGCTATGCTAAGACTCTGTCTGCTCGCGCCCCTTCTTCCCAATATAAAAAACCACATCAAAAATGCGGCTGCCGGTATCAATATCAAAGTAAGAGCATAACATAATACAGTCATTCCTATCTCACCGTTTTCTTAACATGTTCATAGAGCTCTTTTTTAAATTCGTTATAAGCAGAGCGGCTTATACCTACTATGCTCCCGTCATCCAAAACAACCTCTTTGTCCCTTAGCCTTGCAACATGATCAAGATTTACCGCACTGCAGCGGTGAACCTTTCTGATAGTATCATTGATCTTATTAAATATATCTATGGCTTCCGTAAGTTTCATCCTGGTGGTAAACGAACCGGATCCGGTTATTATCCTTACATTATTATTATCCGATTCCAGGAATAAAACTTCCGACGGCACCACTACTATCTCTTCCCCGGCAGACTTGATCATCACTCCCTGCATACTGGCTTTCATAAGTTTTATATCCTGCAGGGTCTGCTTAAGTTTTTCATCCTCTACGGGCTTTTTCAGGAAACGGAAAGCCCCCACCTCATAGCCGTCAATAGCCATCTCCGTATGACTGGTCAGGAATACTATTGGCGTGTCATTGTTTTTTGATCGCATCTGCCTGGCAGCGCTCATCCCATCCATGCCGCCCATCTCTATATCCAGAAATATCAGGTCAAATACATCTTTCGAAGCGAGCAGATCCTCTGCGCATGAAAACGAGATCACATCACAGTCAAGCCGTGATATGATCCCGTAGATCTTCTGCTCAAGGTCATTTAGAAATACTTTTTCATCATCGCATATGGCGATCTTCATGTTCTTCTCCACTCGATAAGGATCCTTCGCTTCCTGAGGTCGCTAAGCTCAAGCTGCGGCTATGCCTTGCTTTCGCTAAGCTTCGCAGGTAGGTGAGTACTATATTCGTGCTGCGCTATCGCTTGCACTCATTAAGTACTTCACCCACGCTCAGGATGACAGGATAGTCTCTGCGTTCCTTATGATCACAAGTCAGTTTCTATTTTATCAGACCAGCTTTCCGTTGTCGAGTTGTACGACGCGGCTGCCGTAACGGCTGTTATGCTCGGAGTGGGTTACCTGAAGTATCGTCATGTTCCTCTCCTCATTGATCTTTTTAAACAGCTCCATTATGGTCTCGCCGGATTCCTTATCCAGATTACCGGTAGGCTCGTCCGCAAGTATTATCTCGGGCTCACCCATCAAAGCTCTTGCTATGGCCACACGCTGCTGCTGACCGCCGGAAAGCTTGGCCGGCATTACCTTACGTTTATCAGCGATACCGGTTATATCCAGTATCTCAGTAAGGCGTTTGGCCGCGGCGCTGTCATAGCGCTTCGAAACCTTAAGCGGCAGGAGTATGTTATCTTCAACCGAAAGATTCTGGACCAGATTATAGAACTGGAAGATAAAACCTATCTTTGAAAGCCTCAGCTGCGAAAGCTTCTTTTCCTTTATCTTTCCGATATTCTCACCGCATACCACTATATCGCCGCTATAGTTACGGTCCAACCCGCCTATCAGATACAGCAGGGTTGATTTGCCGGAGCCGGAGGGCCCCATGAGCGAAACAAATTCTCCTCTCTCTACCGTCATATCCGCGCCCTGCAGCACTTTTACTTCCAGATCGTCTTTACCGAATGATTTGTATACATTATCTACTGTGATTATCGTGTCCATTTTATGACTCTCCTTTTTATTCGTACTTAAGCTCTTCAGCTATATTCATCTTACGTAAGTATCCTGCAGGTATCAGCGTGGTCAGCAGATATACGATAAGTATCACTGCCATATATGTCAGGCTGTTCGAAAAGCCTATGCCTCCGTTAGTCATGATGTCCATGTTCCCGTCGCCGATCACATCGAAAAGATGTGCCAGAACACGGTAAAGTAAGGGCGCCGACAATCCCGCTACAACAGCGGATACTCCCATGGAAAAGAAACTTTCCAGAAAGATCAGTCTCTTTAATTTATGTCTGGGAAGCGCCACCGAATAAAGCAGAGCTGTTTCACGCTTGCGTGTTATAAAGCCCAGTGACTGGTTACCCGCTATACCTATCAGGGTAAGAGCCGTGCTTCCCGCTACGATGAGTCTGATGACAGTAGTCAGTCCGGATGCATTCTTCTTTTTTTCTTCCTCACGCTCTGCCATGGTCTCTACAGAAAGCGCCTCTGTCTCCGAACTCTTTTCGATCTTGTCCTTTAAGCCATCCGGATCGGAGGTTCTGATAAGTATATCCCCCAGCCTTCCGGCGTATGCATGATCATAAAGGTCTCTGCTTATGACTACCGTGGCGATACCGCTAAACAAACTGTTCTTCAACTCCATGGTATCTCTTACAGTAAAATGTCTTTCCGTAGGAAAATCACCGTCAGGTCCGAATACAAATTTAATCTCGTCTCCTGCATTAAGCTTATAACGCTTTGCAAGCTCTTTGCTTATCACTATTTCATCATCCTTAAGGCCGTATCCTTCTGCAGGCAGTTCGGTAATTATGCTGTGCTCCGTATCTGAAAGGATCGTGAATTCTCTGCTCTTTTCATCATTTATTGCTCCCTGTACCACAGGAGTCACATATACATAATCCGTCTCCTCAACGCCTTCGATCGACCTGATATATCGGTATGTATGATCGTCATCGCTTCTTTGTATATTAACGATCACATCACAATCGTAATTCACCGAATCAAGATCGCTCAACATGGATGCCCCCACTCCGCCGATAAGCAGTGAAAGTGTAAGCGATGTAACACACAATACCGCTGTTCCCATGATGATCCTGTTCCTGGACATATTTTCGGCGGCAAGCTGCGCTATGGGAAACGAAAGCTTACGGCAGAGCCCGCTTATAAGCCGGGATATGATCCTGATAATAAAGGGGATCAATACTGCCGTGGCTACTACTCCGCATGCAAATGATACTGCCAGCGTAAAAAAGTTTTTAACCAGAAGCCCTGCAACTACAGCCACCACGCCAAGAACTATGCCTGTATAAAGCCTGCTCCATTTATATCTGAATTCCGTATCCTTATTCTCAAATATAATATCCCTTATAGGCGTCTTTACGGCTTTACTCAGCTCATACAGTGGATATGCACACTCTACGATCACTGCTCCTAAAAGCACCAGCAGATATACCCAGAAAGGTGTAGGCGTTATATAATGCGATATAGCTTTGCCGGTATCTGCACTTACAGTGAGCATCGATTCCAGGAATACAGGCTTTATGACAGAATACAGCCATATTCCCCAAACTGTTCCCAAAACTGCATAGAGTATATTTTCTATCAGCAGCACAAATGCCGTTTTCCCCTGTGTAACACCAAGACTCCTTAAAGTACCTATCACCGACATCCTCTCATTAACGATCTTCTCTGCTATTGAGATCGTTACGAATATCACCAGAAGGAATGAGATAAGAAAGAGCAGATAAAACAGATTATAGAGCTGTTCGATATCCCCATTATCCTCCATCTCGCTTATGGCCTCGACCATAGCGCCGGGATCATTGCTTCTGATATGATCGGCTATCTCAGAGATACGGCTGTCATCTGCTACATCGATCAGCCATACCTCATAGTCATTATCCGCCAGACAGCTTATCCTTCTCAGATTTTCGTTTGAAACGATGATATATTCTCCGTTCCAGATGATATTTTTAATATCGATAAGCTTAATGACTTTAAGCTTAAGTATCTCTTCATCTCTTGTCTCAAGTTCGATCGTATCTCCCACCCCATAACCGTAATGCTCGGCATATTCTTTACTTATCACGGCAGTACCGTCGTCAATTTCCAACTCTTCGGTAATAAATGCCATATCGTATGCAGCCTTCATATCAGATATGGCTGTTACATCTATATATTTCTCAAATGAATACTCATATCCGGTGGTATCTCTCTCATACTCATACAGCCCGGCCTGACTGATACCGACCTTCCTGATATCTGCGATATCTTCAACTTCCTCTAACGCCTCGGGGGATGCATTCATAATGATGATATCCATCTTTCCGATCATATCCATCATATATCCCTTCATGAGGCCTTCTATATTGTTCCTCATATCCACTGCCAGCAATGCCGCAAAGGAGGCAAAGGTGATGCAGAAGACCAGAAGCAGAAGACGGAGAGGTTTGGAAAATATGTTTTTTAATGAGTGTTTAATGATCAAGTTCATTGTTATAATCTCCTTCCTTACCAGCGCGTTACTCTGTCTTCCGGAGCGACATACATTGCGTCGCCTTCTTTGACATCATAGATCTCATAAAATTGGTCAAAGAGCGGCACCACTGCATTTACGCGGATAATCGCCGGTGAGTGCTCGTCCGAATAAAGCTGACTAAGCACACTGTCCTTAGGTGTAAGACTTGCCCATATCCTTGCATAGTTTTCGAACAGCTCTTTTCTCTGATCGTTGTTCTGTGTAAGCCGCAGTATGCAATCCACGCCGCTTATATCTGCCAGGTTTTCTCCAAGCGTAAGTTCTCCGTCCACAGGATGTACATCAAGTATCTTTTTTTCCGAATAATAATCCTTAATATGCTCAGCCATTTTTTCAAAAGCTTCGCGGTCCTCCTTAGGGATCCATTCCGGATTATAATTTCCGTTCATGTCAAAGAGCATGCCGTGATCGTCAAATGCATGGGAGATCTCGTGACCCACGACAGCACCTATCCCGCCCAGATTCTGCCAGTAGCTCTGCTCATGACTGTAGAAAGGTTCATTCATTATGGCTAATGTGATATTTATTGAATTGATATCAGGCGCATAGCAGGCATTTACAGTCTGCGGAGCCATATTATTAAATCCGTTCCGCTCCACCTTGCTGCTCAGCATTTCAGCCCTTTCTTTATGATCCCTTATATTCAGCTTATGCTTTGTATCAAAAACTGAATGTCCTATAAGCGCAGCATCTTTCGGATCGACCGTATGCGGCTCATCTGCTCCTATGAAATAAAGCATATTATCAAGCTTCGTTTTTATCGCGCTTTTTCCTTTATCACTGAGCCATTCGCAATCGTCTATCATATATACATATTCATCTACGATGGCATCCGTGATCTGCTTTACTTCATCTACTGCTTTTTCATCATAATAGCGCTTAACATATTCTTCACCCAGTTCCCTGCCGAAAGCGTATTTGAGTCCGTCTCTGGCATATTTATCATTTGAAAACAGAACCGGGCGTCCTCCGTATTCTTTCGGAAGATAATCGCCGATACTGCACATATAATCGTAAACAGCAATATCCTTCCACTGCTTAAGGTATTCATCGGTAAGAACGGAATCAATGAAAGAAAGCTGCCCCTCATCCCAAAGGTAGATACCCTCTGCCTTAAGCTGCCCAAGGCCCATGCTCCGCAGTATCCCGTCCATCCCTATATTGGGACACAATGCATCTATCTCTTCCTTCGTTTTATATTTTGCCAGCTTCATGGATTCGCCCCAGTCTTTGGATATCAGCTCCACCAGCTCGATATCGGTGGCCGTAGCTATATCTATTACCAGTCTGGCATCCGCTACGCTGCGCTCTTTACTCTCTTCGCCGTCCATGCCCGTGTCGTTTAACACCTTTTTAAAGCCGGAGGCAACAGCCTGTCCGTATTCTCCTGCCATACATACTTCCTTAAGCCTGTGTCCGGTAGGATCGGAAAAAGGTCTTATTGAAATGCTCGCGGATGATGCATCCTTAAGATCCGTACTGATATCAACACCCATGATGGGATCCGCTCCCCACTGCGTATACAGCTTTCCGCAGATATCAATGTATTCGTCCATGCTTGCGGCATTTTGTATCTCATCCACCATAGAGAGCATATCTTTTATGTCTTCCTCATTCATAAAGGCGCCGCCTGTGGATGCATCAAGCAGCTGGTAATATGCATCATAGATCAGCTGCTCATTACTGCCGGCTTTATAAGATGCCCTGTCGCCTTCTGCTATCTCTTTTATGATCGCATCCAGTTCTTCGTCCACCTTCTTATTGATCAGGGCAAAGGATCCGTAACTGCCTTTATACTCATCCAGATCCGCTTCGCACAGATACGCCGCATTTACATAACCGTTAAAATCGTCCTGAGCGCGGATACTTTCCGGATCAAAGCTTTCTTCCTCTTTTTCCGCTGCGGGCAGATCTTTGGGCGGTTCGCTTACGCTCACGCAGCCGTTAAGCAGCATCAGAGGTATAAGCAGTGCCGCTATCGTTTTTTTCTTCATTGATCGCAGTTCCTTTCTGTAATGATAAGATCACCTTAAGGTCATTGTAATTATATATCCGTATCAATGCAAAAACCGGATTTGTGGTGAAATGTATTTTTTTTGTGGTGAAATGAAAAAAACTCCCGCTTATGCGGGAGATCACAATGATATTTGTGCTGATATCCTATTCGGGTATCGGAGCAATGATCCCTTTGTAGATACGGACAAGGAAGAATAAGGTGACTGCAAGGGACATAAGTTCTGCTATAGGGAAACACCACCATATGAGAGAAAGTCCTCCGATCTTTGAAAGCAGAAAAGCCACAGGCACCAACACTACCAGCTGTCTGGCAACAGATACTATCAGACTGTATACGCCGTTACCAAGCGCCTGAAAGACCGTCCCGCCTATTATGCAAAACCACGCCAGCAGATAATGCCATGCAATGGTCCTGAGTGCCGGTACGCCGTATACGATGAGGCTGTCATCTCCGGTATCGAATATCCTCAGCAATTGTTCCGGTATGAACTGAAAGAGCACAAATCCCACGGACATAAACAGCAGCGCATACATCATGGAAAGCTTTATTACATTCATCATACGCTTTCTCTTTCTGGCTCCGTAATTAAATGCCAGTATGGGTACCATACCGTTATTAAGTCCGAATATAGGCATGAAGAAGAGGCTCTGTAATTTAAAGTATACCGTAAATACGGCAACTGCCGCCTCATTCAGGCTGCCCAGTATACGATTCATCAGATATGTCATTACCGATCCTATCGCCTGCATGACTATCGAAGGGAATCCAACCGAATATATCCTTTTGATGATCTCAAGATCCGGTTTAAATCCCTTAAGGTCAATCTGTACATCCTCGTTAAACTTACGGTTTAATATGAATGCTATAGTCCCTGCCACAAACTGTCCCGTTATGGTAGCTATAGCAGCCCCGGCCACGCGCAGCTGCGGAAAGCCGAACAGGCCGAATATCAGTATGGGATCAAGTATTATATTGATCACGGCACCCACGCCCTGGGTCAGAAGTGTAAAGACCGTTTTCCCCGTGGACTGTAAAAGTCTCTCAAAAATAAACTGCATATATATGCCCAGCGATCCTATACATACTATACGCAGATACTGGCTGCCGTATTCAAGTGTAAGTCCGCTCCCCTTCTGGGATGCAATAAGTGTGGGCGCCAGAAAAACACCTATAAACAAAAAAAGCAGGTAATTACAGAACGAAAGGAACACACCGTTATTCGCTGCCTTTTGAGCAGTCTTTTTATCTTTCTCTCCCAGTGCTTTTGACAGTATCGCATTAACACCGACACAGGTTCCCGTTGCAAAAGCTATCAAAAGAGTTTGAAACGGAAAAGCCATGCCAAGCGCCGAAAGTGCAGCGGTACCTGCAGAAGACGCATCACCGCCTTCATCGACGATACGGGCCACAAAAATGGAATCAACTATGTTGTAAAAAGCCGTAAGCAGCATCGATATGATCATCGGTGTCGCCATTCCTATCAGAAGTCTGTTCATGGGCATATAGCCCATCTTATTTTCTTTTTCGCTCTGTATCTCTTCCTGCTTACTCATCATTTTGCTCTTCTTCACTCCTTGTGTTCTCAGCCACAAAGTCCTCCCCTTTTTCTATTCCTTTTAAAGCATTATCCGTAAACAATTCCATAAGGTTCTGTGAATTGATCAGGTCGTCCGAGAAGGTTATCACCATATCCGATCTGTTCATATCCATCTCTTCAACAAGCAGCAGACGATATGAAGGCTCAGGCTCGCCAGGTGTTACCACCAGCTGGTTTCTTCCGTTCTGTTTTCCGTAATACAGCTTCTCGTCCGCTTCTTTTATCATTTCCTCCATAGACCTGTCCGCTTTACCTTCAACCAGACCCATAGTCATGGTGACCCTTATATCCTGCGAACCGTATTTTATCCGCGCTGCTTTTATCTTATCCAGAAAAGTTTCTATTGACGCGGCCACCGGTATCAGACGCATATCCTCGAATATCAGCAGGAATTCCTCACCACCCCAGCGCACTGCATGTCCTCTTCCTGCCATCAGGTTCTTAAGTTCCGATGCCACATGCTTAAGGACCAGGTCACCGGCGTCATGTCCGTATGTATCATTTACTTTTTTAAAGAAATCTATATCACCTATCGCTATGCAGAAAGGCTCGCCTGATTCAAGAGCTTTCTTCTGCACTGCCTTCATCTTTGCATCACCGCAGCGTCTGTTGTACAGGGTTGTCAGCGGATCACATTCCACCAGGATCCTTACGGCATTCTGCATGTGGATGATACTCTGCCCCATTGCTCCTATCTCATCCTCACGCTTTAATATCTCCTGCGGCATCTCATTACTGAGTCTGCCGGCAACCATCTTGGCAAGAAACGAGTGCATGCCTTCTATAGCCGATACGATGTTGTTGGTATATTTCCTGCTGATCACACTTGCTGCCAGCAGTCCTGCCGCAACTATCAAAAGAGTAGGTGCTACAGCCATATCTTCCTTGCGTCTGACTTCCGCGGCTGTGATAGCGGTTCCAACCATTCCTACAAAACTGCCGTCGGAATTAAACAGCGGCACATAACATGCATAATAGTATTTTCCGCTCTCTATCTCCATCTTATAATGCAAAGGCTCCGGCTTATCGGTACCTGTCATTGTATTGATCACCGTTGTATGTACACCGCTGCCAATGTAGCGCTCTCCCTGATCATCTTTAAGGGTAGTCAGTATCCTGGCATCTTTATAAAAAAGGGTCACGTTCATTCCGCTGGCAATGCGGACCCTATCAAGATATGCATGATCTCCCGTCAGCTCCTTATCCCCTTTATAAAGAGAAACAACTTTTTTATCCCCTACCAGTTCATAATCTCCGGGGTACATGGTATCATATGCCGTTGCAACAGACGCCGCTACAGACTCCAGTGATCTGTATACTTCTTCTTCAAGAGCGCTCCTTGTACAAAGTATTATAGTGATCAGGATTACCGCGCACATGATCAGCTCAGGGATTATAGTCCTGAGCAAGACAGCTCTTTGAAGTTTATCATTCTTCTTATTTTCCGTTTTTTTCATAGGCGTACCTCTATTTATAAATACGTAGCCTTCTCTTCAAGCCTGGCAGCACCTTCGGTTATAAGTACTTCCTTTACCCCGTTCATCGTGGGTACTTCAAAAAGAGCATCCGACAGTATCTGCCTTACAACAGAATTAAGCCCTCTGGCTCCTATACTCATTTCCATTACCCTGTCGGTTATCACATCCAGCGCACCGTCGGTCAAAGTCAGCCTTACCCCATCATCTATGAGCATTTCCCGCTCATAACGTGACAATATGCTGTCCTCGGGTTCCGTCAATACGCGCTTCATCATTTCACGGTCCAGCTTTTTAAGAACCGTTACCGTAGAGAGCCTCCCGGCCAGCTCAGGTTTCATGCCGTATTCCATAAGATGCTCGGTCTTTAAATGCATCCCCGTCATCTCAAAGCTCTCATCCTTGTCAACTTCACTGCCAAAGCCTATCCCGCTCTTGACATAATCTTTTTTTACTATCTTCTCCAGGCCTTCAAAAGCTCCCGCGCATATAAAGAGTATATTGGTAGTGTCCAGTATTATACTCTCGGCGCCGGATTTATCCTGAAGCGGCACATCGATATCTGTCCCTTCAAACATTCCAAGAAGCTGTCCCTGAAGTTCCTGATTGATGTCCCCGCCCCGTGAATAAAGCTTTGACGGGATGATCTTGTCAAACTCATCACAGAATACTATCCCGCATTCCGTAAGTTCCGGATCCTTTCCGGATCTGATGTAGAGATTCAAAAGTGACTCTTCCTTATTCCGTCCCTTCCACGGAGTGGCAACGATTCCGCTGAAATCCGTGATCACTACCGGAACAGGCAGCAGTTCGGACAATCTCCTGATGATCTCGGTCTTGCCGCAGCCGGAAGGTCCCACCATAAGAACGTTCGTCTTTAACAGCTTCTCCTGCGGATGAAGTATGCGCAGCATATGATTATAAACCGCGGTACTCAGTATTTCCTTTGATTCATCCTGTCCCAGGATAAATCTGTCCAGATACTCTTTTATGCGTTCCGGTGTATATTCATTAACGAACTTTTCGCAATCCTTAAGAAACAGAGGAGTTTCCTTCTTTCCTTCCGATCTGCTCCTTAAATTCATATGTATGTTTCTTACTTTGCTCTGCTGGTATTTTACCCTGCAGACTGCCAGCGTTCCCAGGGCGCTCTCGGCAGCACTGTCAACGCCGTCCTTTAAAAGCTCATATTCCATGAATGTGAATATCTCATCCATGTCTTCGTTGGTTATCTCGCGTTCTACATTACGTGCCTTATAAAACAGTTCATCATCCGGATAAGTGTTTCCCGCATCGCGTATGATCGCCCAGAAAGGTGTACGGAAGCCTTTTTCCTTATAGCTGGCTCCCATCAGTTTAAGAATGCTGTCCAGGTTATGCTCCGCAAACGGACGTACCACGGTGATATAATGGATCAGTATGCGAAGATAATCATACACCAGTGCCGGAGTGGTAAAGTACCCTCCCCGGTCCTGATATTCCTCCATCCTCCGCTCTATGTAAAATGCCGTTTCAGCATCATTTTTACAGATAAATACTTTTTTCATCCCCGTTTTCTGTTTCGATAAGCGGCTCTGCCCCGTCGGTGACAACAGCCTCATTGATTATCACACGTTTAAGCCCCTTTATTCCCGGAGCTTTATACATTATCCCACGCAGCACCTTACCCATGATACTTTGAAGCGCCCTGGCTCCTACAGGAGTCTGTATCGCTTCCTGCGCTATGGCATTAAGCGCATCTTCGGTAAATATGAGCTCTGCCCCCGAAGACAGCATAAGCTCCCTTTCATATCTTTTGACCAGACTGTCTTCCGGCTCCGTAAGTATGCGTATCATATCGTCGAGCTTAAGCTTTTCAAGGACCGCTATGCCGGACACACGCCCTGCCAGCTCCCTCTTCATACCGTATTTCATCAATACTTCGTGGTTGATATTCTCCCTTATATATTCAAGGTTCATATCTTTTTCAAGTACGGCCTTAAAGCCTATACTTCCCGGTATATTGCTCTTCTCCCGCTTATCGGTCCTTATATATTCATCTATTCCCTGAAAAGCTCCGGCCAGCACAAACAGTATCCTTGATGTATCAAACAAAAGCGGCTGTCCGTCGCACTTGATCTCCACTTCGCTACCTTCCAGCATGGTGAGCATCTGGGACTGCACATCATCATGCACATTGACTCCTCTTTCACTCACTGCAGGCAGCAGCAGTTTATCAAATTCATCCATAAAGATTATGCCCTTTTCGGCCAGACTCTTTTTCCTGCCTGATTCCTCATACAGTTCAAGGAGTATATCTTCTTTATGTCTGCCCCTGTACTGACTGGCCCCTAAGGAGGACACATCCGTAAATACCATGGGATAATCCGTGATATCCCGGATCCTTCGCATTATCTCGGTCTTGCCGCAGCCCGACGGTCCTATAAGCAGCACCACATCAGGCGCAAAGCGCTCCCCGGGGTGTCTTACCCTCTTACCATGCCCGTAAACAGCCGTACTTATGGCTATCTTTGCATCATCCTGCCCTATCACAAACCTGTCCAGATAATCTTTTATCTCCCTGGGCCGCAGGTTTTCCTTAACACTCTCGCGTTCTTTGGTAAAAAACTTGTTTTTAAGCCTTAAGATGCGCCCGAGTACTATACGTTCGCGCTCATTTGATGTTTTCTCGACCGCAGCCTTTAACGTATCCGCTTCAAGAAAATCCAGTATATAAGAAGCCCTGTCACCGAAGATCTCTACGGAATAATCCAGATCATCCTCGAGTTTATCAAGTATATTGAGCAGTGACCTGGTCTCTGCAGGAATGCGTTTATCATCCCTCACCCTGAAAAAGAGCATCTCAAGATAACCCAGGGCGTCCACATCCGCATTCTTTATATCATCGGATACCAGCATCAGCCTTGAGAGTATATATTCGGATACCCCTACCGTCTCCTGTTCGGTCAGTCTGGCACGTGACATCTGAAGACCGGTTCTTTTTTTATCCATTTCCTTGAAAATATTGATCATAGTCTTTATATTTTACTCTGTTTGGCCCTAAGTTTCAAGTTTTGATATCTCTTAAGGACAGCGGCAAAGGGGGGCATCCGCGCCCCCCTTCCTTACATCAGATCGATACGAATATCTCCCTGCCTATACGTTTTTCCTGAAGTTTTCCCCTGCTCTGAACGATGATCGTATGATCCTTATACCTGAGCGCGAACAATACCGGAAGCTTAAGGCAGAGCCTGTCGGTCTCACACCGTTCTTTAAGCTTCGAATTGATACGTATCATAAACGCCTTGCCCTTCTCCGAATGTATACTCAGCTTACACAGGCGTTTCCTGCTGCCGTCGGGCCTTATGGTATCAACCTCTGCCATCGCAAAAATATAGACAAGTCCGGCGTACACAGCCAGTATGCTGCCTATCCCTCCGACAGTCACAGCTCCGGCCTTTGCCACCCTGCGCAGGATGGGGATAGGCAGGGTCTGCGGTTTAGCGCCCGGATATTCACCCTTAACATTACCGTACAGCTCTTCCTGCGCTCTGCTGCCCTCATCCTTAAGCGCCATCGAAGATCCGCCCTGCTTTGTTTCATCTTCCGCAGCCGGCTCTTCTGCTGCAGCATGCTCACTGCCGTCATTACCCTGATACGGCTCTGACGTATCCTCTGCATCCGTTTCCGGCAGGGCGTCGTCTGTACTGACCGGACTGTCTGCAGTGAACGCGTTCCTTTTTCTCCTGCTGCCGCTGCCTCTCCCGCCTGCTT
>JAEEGL013893656.1_pt1 | contig 15942 bp, 12 predicted proteins | sample 9134231 | NCBI WGS metagenome assembly JAEEGL01 (sample SAMN16246548, study PRJNA631951) | gut metagenome | biome: gut microbiome; feature: rumen; material: fiber-attached | host: Bos | place: Iran: Karaj | collected 2018-10 | reverse complement strand
GCTGGGCGGTGACTTCCGCATGGTAAAGGCATTCATAGAGGCTGCGGTGCGGCAGTGTCATGTGGAACTTACAACACTGATCGTACCGGGTGAAAACGACACGGAGGAAGAAATGCGGGCACTGACAGGATGGGTCTCAGAACTGACGGACGGAGAAGGACGACGTATCGGGGAGACCGTTCCTCTGCATATTTCCCGCTTCTTCCCGCGTTTCCGGATGAAGGACCGCCCGCCCACAGACGTGGGGCTGGTCTACCGCCTGGCTGATATAGCCAGAGAGAGACTGCATCATGTCTATACAGGCAACTGCTGAAACTGCGCGGGAAGAAATGTGAAAGAACGGAGGCAATGCTATGAATGATATTTATCTGGTCCGTCACTCAATTAAAATGCGTGGTCCGGCAGGAGGACTGTTTTCGGTATTTGATCTGATGCAGCCGCTGTCCGCTGCGGGAGAGGACCGTGCAAAAATGCTTCTGGATATACCGGAGCTTCGGGGGGCAGGCTTTGCCGCAGCCTCCAACATGTCCCGGTCTCTGGCTACGATCCGGTATATCCTGGAGGCAGACAACGTGCCTTATATCGTTGACGAGCGCCTGCGGGAACTGGATTTTGGCATCAAGCCCGGGGACATGTCTATGGACGAATTCATGGGGTACCGGTGGACGGCACCGGAGCATGTGCCGGAGGGCGGAGAGTCTGTAGTGCAGTGCCGTACACGCATGACACGGGCAATTTCAGAGGTCGCGGAGGCGCATCCGGGGGAGAAGCTTCTGATCGGATCCCACGGCGCAGCCATCACCGCATTTCTGAGCGGAATCGTGGAAGGCCTGGGTGACGATTTCACGCGGAGCATCAATCTGCCGGATGTATTCCACCTTACCTATGGCGGCGGGAAGTTCACATTCTGTGAACGGCTCGATATGCCGTTCCCGCTGCCCCCCAGGGAACACGCTGAGCCGCCGGCGCTGCGGTGACCCGGTCCTGTGGCAAGACATGAAAGAGACAGCCACAACTGGAAAAAAATGTATTATCAGAATGTTCACAGTATGTTCATGAACTTTTAGCACTCTCTGCTTGACAGTGCTAAAAATAGTGCTATAATGAAGTCAGAACAAAGGAACGAAGAAGACCCGCAAGAGTCCGAACCCTCCGTCCCGATGCTCAAAAATTTTGAGTTCAGGAGGAATGACTTATGTTGGTACCGAGTATTTTTGATGATTTCTTTGATGATTGGATGAGCTTCCCCACATTCCGGGATCTGGAAAATGTGGACAAGAAGCTGTACGGCAAGAACGCAGCTCATGTGATGAAGACTGACGTACGGGATCATGACGATCATTATGAGATCGACATTGATCTGCCGGGCTTCAAGAAAGATGAGATCAGTCTGGAACTGAACAACGGGTATCTGGTGGTCAGTGCCGCCAAGGGCCTGGATGAGGACCGGACCGACAAGGGCGGGAAGGTGATCCGCCAGGAACGCTATGCAGGCGCCATGCAGCGTAGTTACTACGTAGGCGAGCAGATTACCGAAGAGGATGTGCAGGCGAAGTTTGAGAACGGCGTTCTGAGACTGAGCATGCCAAAGCGCGATGCGAAGCAACTTCCGGAAAAGAAAGTCATCATGATCGAAGATTAACAGAATACGTGAGCGGCATCCCGGTCTTTCCGGGGTGCCGCTTTTCGTATATCTTCTTGACAGCAGGCTGATGCGGCGGCTACAATAACAGCGCGCCGGCAGGATGGCCAGCGAAAACCGAGGAAGGAAGAGAAGGGGAATGGGTTCAATACTGATCGCGGTAATTTATCTTGCTTTTATCAGTCTGGGTCTGCCGGATTCACTGCTTGGCTCGGCGTGGCCAACCATGCAGACCGCGTTTCAGGTTCCGTCCTCCTATGCAGGATATGTCTCCATGACCATTGCGTTTATGACGATCCTTGCTGCGCTGGCAAGTCCCGGTCTGATTCGGAGAATTGAGACAAAATGGATCGTGATCGGGTCCATCGCGCTGACCGTTGCCGGCCTGCTTGGTTTTTCCTGCTCCACTGCCTACTGGATGCTGTTTCTGTTTGCGGTTCCCTACGGTCTGGGAGCAGGTGCCATAGATGCGTCCCTGAACCACTATGTGGCAGAGCACTATTCCTCCAGCGTGATGAACTTTCTCCACTGCTTCTACGGACTCGGTGCGGTAATCAGCCCAAATATAATGGCGCTCGCACTCCGGCATGCCCACTGGAATCAGGGGTACCGCTGGACTGCCTTTGTACAGCTGGGTATCCTTGCGGTATGCCTGCTGTCTGTTCCACTGTGGAAGACGGGCGGGGATGAAGATGAAGTCCGGAAGGACTCAGCTGGCATACTGGAAGCGCTGACTGTGCCCGGGGTGGTCCAGACCCTTGCCGCTTTTTTCTCCTACTGCGCCGGGGAGGCAACCTGCTTCCTCTGGACCTCCAGCTATTTCGCAGGAACCAGACCGGAGATGAGCCCGGAGGTTGTGGCCTCCTGCGGATCTCTGATCTTCGGCGGGCTGATGCTGGGGAGGCTGGTTTCCGGGTTTATCTCGAATAGAACCGGAGACAGACGGCTGATCCGGGCAGGCATCGCGGTGGAGCTCGCCGGAATACTGCTGCTATTCCTTCCCACCTCCCGGCATATTGTTCCGATGATCGGGTTTCTGGTGATTGGTACGGGCATGGGCCCCATCTATCCCTCCATCCAGCATATGGCTCCGGAGAACTTCGGCAAACGCTTCAGCGCACCGGTAATCGGATTGCAGATGGCCGCAGCCTACATGGGAAGTACATTTATGCCCATGGCCTTCGGTATCTTGCAGCAGAACATGGGAATCGAAATCATGCCGGTGTTTCTCCTGGTATTTGCGGTTCTCAATATATGCCTCCTGGAGGCGTCATACAGGGCAGCCGCACGTTCCGGACAGGCACGATGACATGCCGGAGTCTGGCCGAAATACACAGACAAAATGCCTCTCCGGACCCGGAGAGGCATTTCCCCCTTAATATAACGGGGATTCCTTGTTCATGGCATTTAACCGAAGAGCCCGACGGACAGATACCGTTCACCGGTATCCGGCAGGATGGCAAGGATTCTCTTTCCGGCATTTTCGGGTCGCAGTGCCAGCACTGAGGCAGCATGGAGCGCCGCACCAGAACTGACGCCAACAAGCAGGCCTTCTGTTCTGGCGGCGGCCCGACAGGCGGCATAGGCATCCTCGTCAGAGACAGTGAGGATCTCATCGATCAGCGTCTGATCCAGAATCTCAGGAATGAAATTGGCTCCGATGCCCTGAATCTTATGGGGTCCGGCCTTGCCCTGGGATAGCAGGGGAGAGGCAGCGGGCTCCACACCGATGATCCGGCAATGCGGACAGGCGTTCTTCAGCACCTGCGCGTTTCCGGTCAGCGTGCCGCCGGTGCCGATGGTGCTGACGAAGAAGTCGACCTGCCCGTCCATATCCCGCAGAATCTCCCGGGCGGTGGTTTCCACATGAGCTTCGACATTGGCGGGGTTGCTGAACTGGTCCGGGATGACGGAGTTGGGGTTTTCCTCATGGATCGTCTGGGCCTTGCTGACCGCTCCTGCCATGCCGTCCGCGGCAGGCGTCAGGACAATCTCTGCCCCCAAGGCAGATAGGAGCTGGATGCGCTCCTTGCTCATGTTTTCCGGCATGGTCAGGATCAGGTGATAGCCTCTGGTGGCACAGATATAGGCCAGACCGATGCCGGTACTGCCGGAGGTGGGCTCGATGATAACAGTATCCGGCCTTATGGTTCCGTCTTCTTCTCCCGCGTGCAGCATGTAAAGAGCAGCCCGGTCCTTGACAGATCCCAGCGGGTTGAAGTATTCCAGCTTCGCAAAAACAGGAGCGGATAAGCCGGCGGCCGCTCCGTAGCGGTTGAGATGGAGAACCGGTGTGTTGCCGATAAGCTCCGGAAGACTTTCAAAAACGTGCATGACTGGTCACCTCGTGATAAATCTGATATATATCATATATTTGAAAAGCGGTGCTGTCAATGTCTGTCAGAGTATGTGACAGTATCGTTTTCAGGCGGGTGTTGCCTTTGTCGGGATTATGCTGCATAATGGAGCCATGACAGCAGTTAAGTGAAAACTGTAACGGGACAAAAAGGAGGAATCAATATGGAAACTGAGTATTCTTGTTTGACGGAAGCAGGTACTTCTGAAAAACAGCTGGTTCTCCGTTTCTTTGAGGAGTTTTTCAACAGCCATGACATCTCTGCAGCGGACCGGTACCTGCACCCAAACTATATCCAGCATGACTATGATGTACCGCCCGGCAGAGACGGATTCCGAGCCTATTTTACCCATGTGTTTTCCATATTTCCGGAATTCCATGTGGATGTCAGACAGCTGATTCAGGACGGAGACATGATTGCGATGCGCGGCTACGGAGTGACGGATCCCGGAAAGATCGAGGTCCTTGTGGTGGATACCTATCGGGTGAAGGACGGCATGCTGTATGAGCACTGGGGTACGGTCCAGCCTCTGCCGCCGGAGCAGTTCGGGAACCCTGGCCTGTTTTAACTGTGCCCGGAATACACTACACTGCCTGACCGTATCAGAAAGCAAACTGCTTTGGTTTTTTTCGAGGGAATCCCTGTGATTTTTACATTTCCCAGTGCTATGAGAGACCGAAAATGGTTCTACAGGAAAGGAGCGGCCAGGAGATTCTATGAGAAGCAACCCGAATACTGAAGAAGATCCCCTCCCGTGAAAAGGGAGGGGATTAATATACCATATTTCAGCGGATAAATCAGTACTGATCTTCGCCACCCAGCGTTTTGTAGGGCTTGGGAATCTTGGGGAGTTCCACCACCAGACGGGTGGGGGAATAGGTCTTGAAGGTGCCCGGAGCGTCTGCGGGCTGGGAAATGGTTCCGCCCATGGCAGGGGAGGCGCCTTCCTTGCTCTTGGAGGCAGGACCAGGACCGCCAGGCGCAGGTGCTCCGCCTGCGGGAGGAGGACCGCCGGGCGCGGGTCCACCGGGTGCGGGTCCACCGGGTGCCGGGCCGCCGGCAGGGGGAGGACCGCCTGGACCGCCCATGGGAGCGGGATTGCACCAGTCGGTGGTGTCGCCGTTCCCCATGATATCCATGCAGATCAGCAGATGGAGGAATTTCCACTCACCGTCCTCATAGATAAAATCGCCGCCGTATTTCTCATACATCCAGGTGACACCAAGCTGTCCGCCGAAACCCCGGAGGGCGAAGCCGGGAGTGTACCACAGACCGCGGGCACTCATGCCGTCCTCGGCGATCTCAATGACGCTGCTTGAAAGCACATGGGTGGACATCTCAGAGAGTTTCCGTCCGTCAATGGATTTCAGCCGCTCTGCCAGCTCCGGCCTGGCCTCCATCAGCTCCAGCCGGATGTTCTCTCCGCGAATCTTTGCGGATTCCGGTGCATAGTAGGGATAGATGTGGTCCATCGTATACCACCAGCCGAAGTTCTGCTTCCAGGCGGCCTCATCGGGCTGAAGCCTGGTCCAGATGTTGTCCAGCTCTTCCTTGTTAAAGCAGCAGGCGTGGTAGTAGATATGTCTGGCCATCAGGTTCTCCACCTCGTTGATGGCCGCAATGCGGTGCGCTCGCAGTTCAAACCCTGTCATCTCACTTCGCCTCCTTTTCCAGGAATGATTCGGGACCGTAGCTTACGGTCTCGGAGAAGGTCTTGTAGGGCTTGGGCCACTGGGGGAAGTTGGGCCAGCCGAGATCGGTGTCCTGATATCCTCTGAGCTTCAGGACGCCGGGCTTGGGCGTGTCGTCTCCGGGAGGGGGTCCGCCGGGGCCTTTGGCATCGGCCAGCGTACCGCCCATGGGCAGCATGAAGTCCGTACCAACCAGCAGATGCCAGATCTTCCATTCGCCGTCCTCCAGAATAAAGTCCACGGCATAGCGTTCGTACATGAACTGAATAGTCCCGTCACCGCCGCCGGCCTGGCCGGGGGTAATCCACATGCCCTGAGCAGTCTGGCCGTCCTCTGCAAGCTCCACCAGACCTGTGGTCAGAGTGTGCATGAACAGGACGCCGGGTTCCGTTTCATTTCCCTCCGCCTGATTGCGGACATAACAGTCATAGAAGGCCTCGCGGCCATAGTGGAATCCGCCGGAGTTGCCCCAGGAGATATCGTCCCGTTTGGACCAGATGGTCTCATACTCCTTGGGATGCTGACGCCAGCAGTGGAACCAGGCGTGACGGCCCATTACGTTTTTGATCCGGTGGATCTCATAGGCCCGCTGGACCTGCTGTTCCGGAGTGTATTTCGCTTCGCTCATTTCGGCACCTCCTTAATAGCTGAACGTGTTGGCAAAGGTGTCATAGGGTTCCGGCATGGCAGGAAGAGGCTGGGTCTGCACATCAGCTGCCAGGGCCAGGAACTGCACCTCGTCAATGGTAAAAGGAGGCTGGGGCACGCCGGAAACCTTGGGGAACGGGGTCTGGGCATAAGGCTTGCCGGCGGGAGTGATGGCATCGGTGAAGATCTGCTCATGCCAGATCCTCCACTGCCCGTCCTCCTTTACAAAGTCCACTCCGTAGCGGCCGAAGCGCCAGAAGGCGGCGGGACCGTCGTCGGTGACTTCGGTGAGTTCGCCCTTGGAATACCAGATGCCCTTGGCGGTCTGGCCGTCTCCGGCCAGCTCCAGGATGCAGGTATCGTTATTCAGAACGGAATTGGAGCCTACGCCCCAGGTCTCCTCAGGCGTTTTGTCGGCCAGCTCGGGATACTTTGCCCGCATGACCTCGTCGGCCTTGCGCACCAGGGCTTCCTGATAGTCCACCAGGTATCCTTTTACGGCGTCGTAGCCCACATACTTTCCTTCATTCAGGGAGAGGCTGGGCTCCGGGGCGTTCTTGCACCACAGGGTCTCCCAAATCTCGGTCCAGCGCTTGTAGCACATCAGAAACGTCTGCTTTCCCATGACGTTCTGGATGGCACGCAGATCCTCCACCCGGTCCGCCAGCTGTTCCGGCGTCCAGGCTGGTTCTCTGTAGCTCATAAGTGTTTGCTCCTTTCATCGTATTATCCGGGTTTATTGCCATATATATTATAACAGGAAAAGCATGGAAACAATAACTAGCAAAAAACAATGTCACCTAACAAAAAGTGAGATGCTCCAGATCTGCCTGGCCAGTATGGCAAATTTACGGTGCCGGGGCGGGGAACGAACAGCATTTTTTACGGTTGTCACAGAATTGCAAATTATAGTGGCACACATGAAAAAAGTGTGATACAATTGCACTATTGTGAGAAAAAACACTGATACGGTCAGGGACCGGAATCATTTGACTTATTGTTCTGCCGAAATGTGATGCGGCAGGCCTGCTGACGGAAAGGGGAAGACGCAGATGCGGAAAGACTACCAGAAGATCTATGAGGAGAAGAAAGGCACTGTCCAGGACTGCCTGGACCTGATCCAGTCCGGAGATGTCATTTATGCCACCAACAACTACTCCGAACCCAGAGAGGTGATCAGTCATCTGCACGAGATCGGCGACAGGGTGGAAAATGTGAAGGTCTGGAAAGGCCGGGTATATGATTATCCCTTCATGTTCGACGAGAATCTGAAGGGCCGCATCGACATGTATACCTACTTCTATGGATCCAGAATGTACAAGGAGTCCTTCCCCAAAGGCCTGGTGGATTTTGTTCCTGTGGATCTTGCCGGCTATTATGCTGTTGCCGTGGCCAGCAAGCCTGCTAACGTGATCCTTACCATTGCCACCCCTATGGATGAAAACGGAATGCTTTACCTCGGGCCCAACCACATCTCTGAGGCTGAGGCCGTACAGGATGCCATTGACAACCACAAGACACTGATCGTGGAGGTCAACCCCAACATTCACACCATGCGCGGCTCCCAGGCAATCCCCATTGAGGCTGTAACCAGACTCGTGGAGGTTGACACGCCGGAATACTGCCTGAAGCCAGCCGAGCCCACACCCATAGAGCAGAAGATCGGTCAGGCGGTGGCGGATCTGGTTAACAACGGCGATACCATTCAGCTGGGCATCGGCGGTATTCCCAACGCAGTGGGCAAAGCCCTGGCTGACAAGCGGGATCTTGGCATACACACCGAGATGTTCACATCTTCCATGATGGAACTGATCCAGGCGGGGGCTATCACCGGCGCAAAGAAGAACATTGATACGGGCCTTCATGTGTGTACCTTTGCCGAAGGCGTCAAGGAACTGTACCCCTTCCTGCAGGAAAACAAGAACTGCGTTCTGCGTTCCAGCATCGAGGTGGCCAATCCCTATGTCATCGCCCAGCATAACAACATGGTATCCATCAACACCTGTGTGGAGATCGATCTGACAGGCCAGGTCTGTGCAGAGTCCATCGGCCCCAAGGAGATCTCCGGTTCCGGCGGTGCATTTGCCTTTGCTCTGGGTGCTTATCACAGTAAGGGCGGCAAGGGGATCCTGGCGTTCCCGTCCCGCAGTTCCAAGGGAATCTCCAAGATCAAGAGCATTCTGACTCCGGGTGCCGTGGTCACCACGACCCGAAACTATGTGAACTACATTGTTACGGAATATGGTGTTGCCAAACTTAAAGGTGCGTCCGTCCGGGAACGTGCTCAGCAGCTTATCTCCATTGCCCATCCGGAGGATCGGGAAAAGCTGACCGCTGCTGCGAAAGCACTGATGTACTTCTGATCGGACAGAGCACCCGTGCCGCCGGCCGGTGCAGGGCGTGAACAACATTATAAACAGTTAGACTGGCATGACCTTTCGGCCATGCCAGTCTTTTTGTATCCCGGAAAAACAGTGCAGACCTGGCTAAGGGCTCATGCAATGCTGCAGCCTTCCAAAAACATTGATACCATGAAAATGAGAACAGAAGAATCTGCGGCAGCAGACCTGCAGCATAAACATGGGACTTACAAAACGGAAAAAACGGAACCCAGTTCTTCGACAGTCATTTTTGAAACCTCAAAGCTGCATTACAGCTGCAAAAGCGCTTTGAGTACAGAATTTGATGTTCTTCGGCACCACATTGTCGCCGATGATACAGAATTCAGGAGCAATTCCCTCGAATGCGGAGGCGTCGGCACTCTGACGTCCGCCGGAGATCACCACGGTGTCGCATTCGACAACCCGGGTCTCATGAGGCAGTTTGCTTTTGTCTACCGGTTCCGGCATGGGCGGCGGGCCTCCTGGGCCGCCGGGACCTCCGGGACCCTCGGGCGCCGGACCTTCCTTGATCTCCGCATCAGCGAACTCCGCATGGGGATCAAAGGGCTCGGCGCGGGGAGGGAAGCCCTCCGGACGGGAGTCCGGCATGACCTCCGGTCCCTCGTCATGGCTGCCCATCATCATGAAAAGCATGCCGAAATCGCCTTCAAATTTGGGCACGTTCAGCGTCACATCCAGTGTTACGGCGCTGGGTGTGATCTTCATGGTCTTCGCGTTGTCGATATAGGAGAAGTTGGGCTCGTTCTCATAGTCCAGCTCCGTAGCCCGCTTGGAGTGCGGATCGTCAAAGAGCATGGCGTCTCCGCGAGTGACCATAATTGTTTCATGGCCGGCCTTGGCCAGATACAGCGCCGCTTCCCGGCCGGTATCGCCTCCTCCAATGACCACCACTTTGTGACCCAGCTCCGCTTCCCGGCCGAACACGTCCTCCGCCAGCCACACTTTCGGATCATCCGCACCCTCCACGGGAATGCGTTTGGCCGTGGAACCCATTGCCGCAATGATCACATCGTAGCCTTTGTTCCGGAGGAGCTCCGGGGTGGCAGGTGTGTTGAGCATCACAGTGGCACCGGATTTCATGACCTCCCGGACCATCCAGTTCTTATAGTCCTTCAGGTTCCACTTGAAGGAGACATGGTCAGAGAACTTCAGCTGTCCGCCCAGCCTGTCTGAAGCCTCATAGACGGTCACGTCGTGCCCCTGCTCCACCGCAAACAGTGCAGCACGGAGACCTGCCGGTCCGCCTCCCAGAATCGCTACCTTTTTCTTCTTGCCGGTAGGTGTGAACATCCGGTCCAGCATGTGATGATAGCCTGCATAGGGATTCACTGCGCAGAAGGAGCCGTGGCAGCCGTTGCACAGCAGGCACGGAGTCAGATCCTCACCATGTCCGGCCTGGATCTTGTCGATGTAGTGCTCATCGCAGATCAGGGCTCTGGCTACACTGACACAGTCTGTCTTTCCTTCTGCGATGAACCGGTCGATGAGATCCGGATCCCGGAAGCCGCCCACGGGGGAAACTACAGCCTTGATGCCACGCTTTTTAAAAGCCTCGGCAAACTGGAGGTTGTACGGGTTTTCCTTGACCAGATTGTGGCTGTTCACATGAGTGAAGGAGCCGTCCCAGCCCCGGATCTGGAAGATGTCCACAAGACCTTCGCACATCTCACAGTAGTCAAGCCAGTCTTCCACGGTGTAGCCGCCCTCTTCCAGGGCGGAGATCTGCATCTCGATGAGGAAGTCCTGCCCGCAGGCCTCCTTGATTCTCCGGAACACCTCGAGGGTCAGAGCTGCCCTGTCAGCCATGGTGGGGCCGCCGTACTTATCCGTGCGCTGGTTCAGCAGCGGGGACAGGGAACAGGCGAGGATACCACCACGATAGGAGGCGTAAATGGTCACCCCGTCAAAGCCCAGCTTCTGCAGTTCCACGCTGGCATGGACAAAGTCCTGTATCATCCCCTCCAGCCGCTCCGCAGAGATTCCGGGCTTGTTGAACAGGTTGGCGGAATAATCCCCGGTCATGGGAATCTCATCCCAGTTGGGGGTGTCGGAAATGTTTACGTTCTGTGGCTCTACAGCCATCAGGGAAGCAGATGCCAGGGAACCGTGTCTGTGAATGCGGGCAACGATATCCCGATAGTCCGCCATAGTCTTGGGATCATCCATATGGCAGGGTGCCATCTTGCTGTAGTTTCCTTCACAGTCGGGGTATGCCCCCACACCCACGCAGACCCATGCCGCGCCGTTTCTGGCCAGATGCTCATAGAAGGGACCTGAGAGCATGGGTTCCTGATTATCCGAGGAAACACACTTGGAGCCAAGGATCCGGTTCTTCAGGGTCACATTGCCGATCTTCAGCGGCGCAAGCAGATGTTCGTATTTCAATAATGGTTCTTCCTTTCGTATGGAATGTGCAGGGCACAACGACTCGTTGCGCCCTGCTGGGTTACTTTCCGTGTTATCCTACAGTGCTGTCATATGCCTCCTGCTTCAACTCGATGCAGCGGTCGATATTCATGCTTCGAAGATCAGCCACAAAGGAATCCCACTCCGCATCGATATCGGCATCGCCGATGGCGAACTGGGCTACCTTCTGATTGGCATAGGTCAGGATGTCAGAAGCAATGCGGCCCTCTTCCTCGGCGGCTTCTGTGGTCATGGTTACGTTGCTGGAAACGGCCATGGTGCCATCAAGATTGGAGGTCCAGACATCCCATGCCTCGTTCACCAGATCGGCATTCAGATAGGCGCTGCGATAACGAAGCATCAGGGACGGCATGGTGCCGAAGGCGCAGCGGCAGCGCATGTACTGGGAGACCGGCAGACCGAAATCGTTGTTTACGACAGCATCAGTGAACAGGGGTGTACCGTTGGAATCCAGCTCAAAGTCCGTGCCTTCCAGACCGAAGTTGAACAGCAGGATACCATCCTCGCTGAACCAGTAGTCCAGCCACTGCATGGCGGTTTCCGGTTCCTCACAGCCGGTGGATATGGAAATGGAGGTAATGTCGTCGGCAGGAGCCAGGGTCATTTCGGTCAGGTGCTGCATATCTCCCCTGTTCTGAACGGGAGAGGGCATGCAGGTTACGGGAACCGTGTACTTGTCCACACCCTCGCCGGAGGTGGGCCATACGCCCATCTGGTTGGAAGTGATCTGTCCGTCCAGGTAACTGGAGAAGGGATCATACTCAATGGAGATAAAGTCGGGATCCATGAGGCCTTCGTCCAGCCAGGAGTTCAGCATTTTCAGATAATCACGGAAATCGTCCTCTACCAGGGTGCACTTGATCTCACCGTTGTCTACAAAATACGGAAGACCCGCCGCCGCGCCGCCCGCGCCGCCGGCATTGCCGCTGGCCGCAAAGGAGGCAACATTGTATCCTTCAGTCAGAGTGGTAATGTTGCAGTTATTTGTCATGTAGATTGGTGTTGAGGCACCCTTCTCGTTCTTAAATGCCAGAAGGGCATCATGAAGTTCGTCATAAGTCTGCGGTACGTCCATTCCCAGATCTTCCAGCCAGTCCTTCCGAATAACCAGTCCCTGGTTATTGATGAAGCTGTCATAGGTGCCCATAAACTGGAGAGCCATACCGTCGACCAGGAAGTAGGGAGTCTCATCGGCGTTGGAGTGGATCAGGAAATCATAGTTGGGGGCATACTCGGGAAGGTCATCAGTCAGGTCAATGATGATTTCATCCGCCTGGGCACCAGCCAGACCGGTGGAGTAATAAGTGCCGATGTTCTTAAACATGTCGGGATAATCCCCGGAGGCGATGATAACATTGTATTGCTCGGAAGCGGTGAAGAAGTTCACTTCAATAGTCTCCACATGGACGCCAGTTTGCGCCTCCAGTTCCTGCATATACTCAAAACCGTTGTAGTTCTCTATGCCCAGATTTGCCAGGGGGCCCATCAGGTTTACGGCAGGGGTGAGCATGGTCAGTTCCGCACCGTCAGCCAGAGGAAGAGATACCTCATTGGTATAGTCCAGCCGTGCGATATCGCTGCCAGGCATGGAGGCGCGGTGCTCTACAGCAGGCTCCGCCACTTCGGCAGGCTCCTCTTCCGAAGAAGTCTCTGCTGCCTCAGACGCGTCATCTGCGGGTTCCTCTGCTGCTGGCTCCGCTTCAGCCGGCTCGTTCTCCGAGGCCGCTGCCTGTGGCTCGGCAGCTGAAGCGGAAGATGAAGCGGATGATGCTGTATCACTGCCGCAGCCTGCAAACAGCAGACAAAGCATGCATACACACAGCAGGATGGCAATGAACTGTTTCTTCATGGACAATTCTCCTTTTGCGTTTTTGTTTTGCAGACAGGTTCAGCCCGGGTTTTCTGCGCAGGCGCCTTCTCTGCTATATCATCATAACAGGCTCATATGACGTTGGCAATTTGGAATTCTTTTTAAAAAATATCACATATATGAGATGCTGAATATATTGAATATTTGCAAATATAATGATAATATTGCAAATAGGAGGGTGATAGAATGCTGTTCTACTGTTCAATCCATCCAGAATGGGACTTTTTCGGCAGCTTTTCACAGACAGAGAAATGCACCGCAGTTTCGACGCTTCTGGAAACCGTGGCGACGTCACATTACCGGAACACCGGCAACTGCTTCGGCGAGCTGGAACGCCGGGGCATTTTTCTTGGAAACGGAGCGTTCAAGACAATCCTGATCCAGCGGGATCCGTTTGGGCAATTCGACCCGATGGATGCTGACTGGGAGCGCACGGTTGCGAAAGCCGCTGTGCAGACACTCCGTATACCGCTCTGGTACGGTATTTCCATAGGCGGGAAACAGTATGTTCTGTGCTGTTTTCCCAGGTTGACTGAGGGAAGCCATGAAATTCCGGATATAGAGGCTGCAGTGGAATCTGACTGTCAGAATCTCCAGACAATGCTTCAGCACGGAAACAGTACGCTGCGGATCATAGTCAGTGATCTCCAGTACGGGGAGCCCGGTATCTTCCGGACCTTTAATGATCTTACGCATGCTCTGGATTACTTTGACTTCCGGACCGGGCAGAGATCGCCGATCTTCCTGAATTCGGAGTCCCAGCTTCACGGCGCACTGATCAGTGATCTGAGCGTGTACAGACAGCTTTCCGTGGTGATTGCGGAGCAGCTTTCCCACAGCTCCTTTTCAGCTGAGGCCGTTGCAGACCAGGTCTGTGATGCATTAATGGAAAACAGTGTTCCCTCCATGGAGTCCATCCACCATCATGTCCAGATCTTCATGCTGACCTTTACGGAATATCTGGGCAGCGCTGGCCTGGTGGATGCCTCATATATGAGCCGCCACAGAATCGTCTACCGATCCATGGCGTTTGAACGGGAGTGTGAGCTTCGAAGCAACATGGGAGAAATCCTGGAGGAGCTGCATCGTCAGAACCGGACTCTTCAGACCATCGGCCGTCAGCAAAGGGTCCGGTCCGTGAGAGAGTATGTGGAATCCCATATCACCGATCCGGAACTCTGCGTTTCCCAGATATCCGATCTGTTTCAGATCGGGGCTGCACAGATTGCCAGACAGTTTCGCTACTATTATGGAGTCAGCCTGCATAGTTTCATCGGCAGGTCACGTTTTCAGCATGCGGAGGAGATGATCCGCCGTCACCCTGACTGGCCCATGAAGAAGATTGCAGAAGCTGCCGGATACACAGACCTTTCCACCATGTACCGGGCTTTCCGCACGCTTGGAGATATCACACCGGGGGCACTGCGGGATTCTCTCAGGCAGACCGTATCGGAGCTTCCCGCTGATTCTGTATGACATATCCGCTTCTGCGCAGAAAGACGGATGCGTAGGCGTTATCCAAAGAAACGGGACGGGGACACAAAGGTACACCTGACTCAGGCTATTATTTCTTTGTGCGGTGCTGTTGACTGAACTCTGCCTGCATGAGGAGACTGCGGCAATTGTGAAGGCTTTTCCGCAGACACAATTGTTTGATTTTTCACCATCACTCTGATAAACTATATTCAGCATCCAAAAAAAGGAGGTATACCCAGTGAATGAAGAGAAAAAGATACCTGTGAGCGGTCCGGATGGTCCCGGCGGTCCCGGTGGTCCCGGCGGTCCCGGTGGTCCCGGCGGTCCCGGTGGTCCCGGCGGTCCCGGTGGTCCCGGTGGTCCCGGCGGTCCTGACGGTTTCCCCGGAGGATTCCCGTCCCCCAGTTATGTGGAAAAACGGCCGGAAACAGACTGGATCCTTACTGAATCTGTGGAGTATCCCAAAGGCATCGTGCTTTATGAAGGATCCCTGCCTGCAGCGCCTGAGGGAAAGGCACTTCTGATGACCGTGGACGGCGTAGTGGCTGAAATTGCACCTGGCGTCTATCCCGGCAATGTAAAGCTGACTGTCTATGAGCTGGCAAATGTCCCAAAGAGTCAGGGTGACATGAGCAGCGGTGATTTCCGTACTGCTCTATACATAATGGATGGCAAAGAGGTGCCCACGGGCGTCGAAGCTGCAGCCGGAAGCTATCAGTTCTCGGACAAAACCCTGTCCGGCGTGAAGCTGACCACTGCTATCGATGACTTCAATGGTGTGATCATCGGGGCGGAAGAGTATGATCCGGAGCCGGTTGTGATCCGGGACAGCGTGTTCTGCATGAATGGCGGCGGCACAAGCGAGGGCAAAGGCGCAGCCGTGAATGCGGTGGGCAAATCCAACGTGAAGCTGGAGAACGTGCAGTTCTGGGATTACGGTACTGTCACCGCAGTGATGGCAAGCGGTGAAGCCCACGTTGAGGTGGCGGATTCCGTAATCTACGGAGCCCGTGATTTCACCAAGGGCAAGCTCTGCCCCTGGGTCCTGGGTATCAACGGCTCCAACCGGCTTACCAACGCCATAGACCGGGCAAAGGTCTACTATCATGATTCTATTGCCGTAGCTCAAAGCTGGGCAGCCCTCTCCACTGACGCGGGTGCAGGCGTCCGCTTTGTAGGCGAAAATCTGTTTGCCGGCATCGGCAGGCTGGAGCCGTACAACGAAAGCCGTGCTGCAGAATATGACGCGGTGCCGGAGGCGGCCGGAAAAAAGTACGGCTTTACCCTGGGCAACAGCGCCATCGGTGAGTGCGGCTATATCAACTACGCTGACACTGGTTTCCACAACAGCTTTAAGGATGTAACATTCCTGTCTCCGGACTACATTTTTATCCTGTCCACATCGGATGCCTCCATCGATGTATCCGGC
>JAEEGL013407409.1_pt1 | contig 15942 bp, 12 predicted proteins | sample 9134231 | NCBI WGS metagenome assembly JAEEGL01 (sample SAMN16246548, study PRJNA631951) | gut metagenome | biome: gut microbiome; feature: rumen; material: fiber-attached | host: Bos | place: Iran: Karaj | collected 2018-10 | reverse complement strand
CCAATAAATTTGGTATCTAGAAATGAAGTTTTGGTATCTGGTTTGGTATCTAGAAAAAAGCCAAAGCTTCGCAAACCCTTATAAAATAAAGTGACACTGTCTCACGACAGTGTCTTCAGGGGGTTCGGTTGAATATACTCTCACATAAAATCATGAGAGATATCGGCGTGAATTATATCATCACGCACCTTAATTATAAATGGTATAAAGAAAAAAAGTCAATTGTTCCAAATTAACTTTTTTTCACTTTACATAACTAAATAACACAATATCTTTTAATATTAGAATAATCATTTTTAAAATTTTACTAAAAGCATTATCTTACTTTACAAGATGTTTTACATGATTATCTTGTAAATTACGTTGTCCATTCAAGTATTTAGCGAGTCTATATACACTTCTATCCATATTAATTAACTCACTATTACCAAATATTTTTGTATACATAGCTCTACTTTTTCTATATTTTTTCTTATTTTCATATCTGCTTTTTAAAAATGTTTCAATCTCCTCTAAATACTGATATCTTCCAACTTCAAAAAAGAAATGATAACTTTCTAATTCTAGAGTTGGCAATATTTTTTTTACTTTATCAAATGATAATTCTTGAGTATCTAGTATTTGTCTAACATCTTCTACTAAATCATCAAAAAAGGCACAACCATTTAGATTAGAGTCAAAACCAATACTCTCATAGAAATCTGCTTTTTCTTCACTTACTCTATATTTAAACATATTATCACTCCTTTCATTCCGCAAAAAAAGTATGAGTCATGCTCATACTTAAACAACCCCCATTCACATAACCGTCGGTTATTTTACCATAAATCAAGCAAAAAGTCAAATTATGACTCTTTAGTCATAGAATTAATAAGTCTAATTTTTAGTTCATCATTTTCATTTTCCTTATTTAAAAGATACTCTTTTGAATCTTTTTTAGCTTGTAATAATATTTTATAATCACTTCTAACGTTAGCAATCTTAAATGCCATATCACCACTTTGTTTAGTACCAAATAAGTCTCCATGTCCTCTTAACTTAAAATCTTCTTCAGATATATTAAATCCATCATCTTCTTTTTCCATTATTTTAAGTCTTTCAGTATCACTATCACTAATTAATATACATTGGCTCTTACTAGTACCTCTTCCTACTCTTCCTCTCAATTGGTGAAGTGTAGAAAGTCCAAATCTATCAGCATCAAATATTACCATCGTAGTAGCATTAGGTACATCTACTCCTACTTCAACAACTGTAGTAGATATAAGTATTTGTACTTCATTATTCTTAAACTGCTCCATAATCATATCTTTCGCAGCCGTTGCCATTTTTCCATGTACAATATCAATCTTATATCTATCACCAAAAGCTAATTTCATTTGATCTTTTAATTCATTAACACTTGTTAAATCTCCACTATTTTCACTCTCTTCAATTAATGGCGCAATTACATATACTTGATGTTTTTGTTTCAACTCATCATACATCATCTGTAATGCATCTTTAATCTCAGCTGTACCTTTAACATAAGTGTCTATCTTTTGTCTTCCTTTTGGTCTTTCTTTAATAGTAGATACATCCATATCACCATATATTGTTAAAGCATAAGTTCTTGGTATTGGGGTAGCACTCATATAAAGCACATCTGGTTTAACACCTTTATTTTGTAAATTAGCTCTTTGATGTACTCCAAATCTATGTTGTTCATCAGTAATAACTAAACCTAAGTTATTATATTCAACTTCATCTTGAATAAGTGCATGTGTACCAATTACCATATTAATTGAACCATCGCTAAGTCCTTTATATATAGCTGTCTTATCTTTTTTAGAAGTAGATCCTGTGAGAAGAGCAACTTTAATCTTAGTCTTTTTTAAGAAATCTATTAAATTATTATAATGTTGTGTCGCAAGAATTTCAGTAGGAGCCATTAAAGCACTTTGATAACCACTTAAGTAGTTCGCAACCATACCTATAAAAGCAACAATAGTCTTACCAGATCCAACATCACCTTGTAATAATCTGTTCATTCTATTAGGTGCTTCTAAATCATGTAATATCTCATCTACTGCAGTTAATTGATCATTAGTAAGTTCAAATGGTATTTTATCCATAAACTTTTTTAATTTATCTCTATCAATTATTCTTTCTAATCCAGTCTTTTCTTTCTTTATCTGTTGTTTTAAATAATTAATTTTAAACATAAATTGAAATAATTCTTCATATTTTAATCTAATAGTAACTTCCTTTAACTTCTCAGGAGTACTAGGATTATGTATTAAATTAAGACTAGTCTTTTTATTAGAAAAGTCATATTTTTCTCTATATTCTTCTGGTATATAATCTGGTATATCTTTACCATACATAAGTAATGCCATATTAATATAAGTAGACATATTCTTATTAGTTAAACCACTAGTACAATGATATACAGGTTCTATTTTCATCTTATTAGTTAATACACCCATTTTTATATCAGAAGCAGTAATTACATTTTTACCTTTATCTAATTTACCTATTACAGTAATACCAGTTCCAACAATTAACTGACTCTTTAAAAAAGCCCTATTAAATATTGATACTCCTACTACTCCAGAAGGTGTAACTAATCTAAAGTTCATTTTATTAAGCCCTGCTTTAAACCGCATCAATATAGGTACACTCTCTACTTTTCCATCAATAACTATCTTTTCTCCATCATCAACTTTTCCAAGTTCATTTCGCTCTAATAATTCGTATCTAAATGGATAATGTGTTACTAAATCTTCAATAGTATTTATACCTATTTTATTAAGTAAAGAAAGAGATTTCGGTCCAATTCCCTTTACATCTTTTAATTCTGCCAACACAACCACTTCCTTCTCGCATATTATAACATAAAAAATAATTTTTTAAAAGCAAAAAATGATTATTATATCTATATATATCAATAAGTTTATTAATTAAAAATTTTTTAATTTTTTTTAACTTTTTTATTGACAAATAAGACCTTTTCGATTAGTATAATAATCACCAATTCGGTATTAGGCGAATTGGTCGCTAGTATCACACTAGCCAACCCCTTTTTATTCTTTTTGGAGAAGGCCCTCAGGGGGTGCCTTCTCTTAGATAGAAAGTAAAAAACATGAGAGGCCGAATCTCATGTTTTTTTATTGTCTTTTTAAATTACCAAATCTTTCAGAAGCCCAATAGTCATGACCAAACTCTCTTCTGATTTCAGCATATTCTTCTGCTTCGCTATCTACCATTTTAATTGTTCTTTTAAAGTTCTTAGTTGTTTGAAAGTATCTACCACCATCATATATAACAATCCTATCATCATAGACTTCACCAACTATCGCAACATGTACACCTTGTCCCCATGAACTTCTAACACTTCTATCAACTGGATGATCAAAGATATGAAATATATCTCCTGGTCTTAAATCTCTAAATCTAGTTATCATTTTACGTTGAGGATTTTGACCTCTTTTTAATATCCCACCTTTATATAGAGGCGTTTGAGCAGCCGGTCCACATTCTGTTGCAATTACTAAATCCTTATGCCTTCCAGTTCCTGATATCACTTCATCAAATTCATCATCAAACCAGCTTGTTGCATAAGGAACTCGCATATCACCTGGATAGAAAGCATCATCACTATGACCAGATTGTCCTAATCCAACTCCCCAACCCTGATATTCTCCACCACCATTTAGATAATCAGTTCCATACATATACATCCATCCAAATGTGTATTCAGCTACTTTTTGAAATTCCGTTTCTGTCTCAATATTTAATTTTTTTCCATAATATTCAGAAAAAATTCCACCTAAACTTTTAGCATAATTATCAAAACCACCATATGAACTAATAACACTTCTAAAATTATAATAATTAAAATCTTTTAAATGCTTTTCTACTATTCTCAATGTCTCACAAGAAAACTGTGATTTTACAATATCACTCTTACAACTAAAATCTAATTTTCCATTTCCTTTTTCATAATCTTTTGGATTTTTAATTATATTAGTTTTATCTTTTGCTAAAGAATCATTATAACTAGCATTAGAATCAAACTTACTAGCACTCAAATAACATCTACTAACATCATTGTTTTCTCCTAAAGCATACATAACTATCGTCAATAACATTGGTATAAAAAATAATATTACTAGAGCACTAACTGAATTAGTTAGTTTTTTTATTAATTTTTTCTCATCTGGAGAAAAAGTCATTTTAATTAATAAAAAACTAAATATAATAATCGCAATAATAGGAGTAATAATCATAATAGTATTCATAATATTTTTAACTACATAAAAAATATTACTAAGACTTGCTGTACAATTCATACTATTACCTCCAATTTTCTTAATTATACTACAAAAATAAAAATAATGGCCAAAGCCATTATTTTTCTGTTAAAAAATTGTCAAAAACATACATTAATCCATATCCTATAAAAAAGGCCACAATTAAACCAATTACATATAAGAAAGCTGTAACTATTTGTCTTGTAATTATAAAGTAAATGAATAAGACAACTGCTACTGCTATACAAGCCCAAATAAAGATATTAAATAATGTTCCCAAACCAAATTCACTATCAGAGCTTCTGCTTGATGAACTAGAGCTAGAACTAGAACTAGAGTATCTTCCTTTATCTATTTCTTCTACCTCTCTATTAATTTCAGCACGCATTCTCTCATAAGAATCACTAAATCTTCTTTCTTTCTTTGGTTCTTCAACTATTTCCTCTTCTACATAATCTTCCATTGGTTCTTCTTCTTTAACTTGTTTAAAAGCCTCATAGTCATCATATTCTTGATCATAGTCTCTAGCAAAGTCTGCATCGAAGTCATAATCATCATAATTTTCTAATTTTACATCACTCATAATAATCCCCTCAAATTTGGTATATTATATCATAAATAGCAAAAAAAAGCAAACTTATGTTTACTTTTCTTCTTGTTCAACTAATGATTGATAGTAATTATATGTCTCTTCAGCTTGCTTTTTATTCTCTGCAAGTAGTTTTTCTCCATCTTTATTTAATTTAGCTAAAGAACGATATCTATCTTCACCTTGAATAAATTCATCAAACTTAGTAAAGTCTGCTTTACTATCTGCTTTAAACTCTCCATTTTCAGGATTAAAGTGGAATAATGGGAAATATCCAGATTCAGTAGCAGCTTTTTCCTCATTAATACTATTCTTCATTCCTTTTAATAATCCTTGAGCAATACATGGAGCATAAGCAATTATTATACTTGGTCCATCATACGCTTCAGCTTCAGTCATAACTTTAATAGCTTGCATTGGATTAGCTCCTAAAGATATAGTACCAACATAAACATGTGGATAAGAAAGTGCTATCTTAGCTAAGTTCTTTTTAGCTGTAACTTTTCCAGATGCTGCAAATTTAGCAACTGCTCCACTTCTTGTAGATTTAGAAGCTTGACCACCAGTATTAGAATATACTTCAGTATCAAGTACTAAAATATTTACATTTTCTCTATTAGCTAAAACATGATCAATTCCATTATATCCAATATCATATGCCCAGCCGTCTCCACCGACCATCCAAACACTCTTTGGCATAATGAAATCTTTTAATTTCTTAAGTCTTGGAACATTAGTATTATCAACTATCTCCATTAAAGCATTAGCTGTATCAATATTTATATTATCACAATATTCTTTATAAATATGTTTTTCACTCTTCTTAACTTCACCTATATTATCCATAATTAAAGTTTTAATTTGATTTTTCATAGCAAGATCTGCTACTTTCATACCAAATCCAAACTCAGCATTATCTTCAAATAATGAATTTGCCCATGGAATAGAATATGGCATTGATGGAGTACTAGCACCATATATAGAAGAACATCCAGTCGCATTCGCAACAATCATTCTTTCTCCAAATAATTGTGTTAATAATTTCAAATATGGAGTTTCTCCACAACCTGCACAAGCACCTGGGAATTCAAATTTAGGTTTAACAAACTGACTACCTTTAATAGTCGTTTTAGGCATAACATCTTTTTTCTCTTCTACTTCATTAAATAGATACTTAGCCTCTTTATCTTTATTATCAGCATATAGTTCTTCTTTCATCTTCATAACTAAAGCCTTAGCTCCAGCTTTACCAGGACAAACTTCAGTACAAAGTCCACATCCAGTACAATCTTGAAGACTAACACCAATAGTAAATTTATAATCTTTATCTTTGATATTAGCATCTACTAAATTTCTAGTTACAGATTCTGGTGCATCCATAGTTTCTTTCTCATCTAATAAGAAAGGTCTAACTACTCCATGTGGGCATACTAAACTACACATATTACAGTTAATACAATTCTCACTACAATAACTTGGAGCCATATCACTATTATCTCTCTTATCTAATTTAGAAGTACCAGCTTCAAATTCACCATTAGCGATACCTACAAACTTACTAACAGGTAGACTATCACCTTCCATAGAATCAATTACTTCAAATAGACTTCTCTTAGGATTAAACTCTTCAACAAAGTCTACATATGGAACTTTAACAGGTACTAAACTACCCATACAAGCATCAATTGCACTAATATTCTTTTCAGCTATATTATTACCTTTATTAGCAAATTTTACTTTTAAATTTTCTTTAATCTTATCAATTACAAAGTTAAAATCAACAATCTTTCCTAATTTAAATATTAATGTTTCCATAATAGCACTAATCTTACCAGGTAAACCATTATCTCTAGCAATCTTATCTGCATCTACAATAAACATCTTAATATTTCTACTTTGTAATATCTTCTTATCATGATTAGTCATCATGGCAAGTACTTCGTCCCCACTTTTACTTGTATTAACAACAAAAGTACCTTTAGTCTTAATCTTATCCAACATCTTTAATCTTCTTAAATATGAATCTTTTGTACAAATTACTAAACTTGCTTCTTCAACATAATAAGTACTATGAATATCTTTCTTAGAGAATCTAAGATTAGAAATAGTAACTCCACCACTCTTCTTAGAGTCATATTGGAAATATCCTTGAACATTAGCGTTAGTATATGTACCAGTTATTTTCATAATATCTTTAGATGCACTTACCATTCCATCACTACCATAACCATATATTAAGAATTCAATATTATGATTTGGTAATTTAAAATTAGCATCATAAGCTATACTTAAATTAGTAACATCATCTTCAATACCTAAAGTAAAGTTAGTATGCATCTCTCTAGTATCCATAGTATCAAATAGACCTTTAATCATAGCTGGTGTTGTATTCTTAGAAGAAAGTCCATATCTACCACCAAATACTGATACTCTAGCATCCATTTCTTTTATAGTCTTAATAACATCTAAATATAATGGTTCTCCTCCACTACCAGCTTCTTTAGTACGATCAAGTACAGCTATTTTCTTAACAGTTTTTGGTAAAGCTTTTAAGAAATACTTTGTACTAAATGGTCTATATAAATGTACTTCTACAAGTCCAACATTTTCACCTTTATTAACTAAGTATTCTACTGTTTCTCTAATAGCTTCACAAACAGATCCCATCGCAACAATAACTTTAGTAGCGTTCTTACTACCATAATAATTAAATGGTTGATAATGCTTACCTGTTAATTTATTAACTTCTTCCATATATTCATTAACAATATCTGGAACTTTATCATAATATGTATTTCTTACTTCACTAGTTTGGAAATAAACATCTTCATTTTGTGCTGTACCTCTAATAGTTGGTTTATTTGGATTCATTGCTCTATCTCTAAAATCATTTAGAGCTTTCTTATCTATTAGTTTTCCTAATTTATCAGTATCAATTAATTCAACTTTTTGTAATTCATGACTTGTTCTAAAACCATCAAAGAAATTTACAAATGGAACACTACCTTTAATTGCTGAAAGATGTGCTACACCAGTTAAATCCATAACTTGTTGAACAGATGATGACGCAAGCATCGCAAAACCAGTTTGTCTAGTTGCATAAATATCTTGATGATCTCCAAATATAGATAATGCATGAGTCGCTAAAGAACGAGCCGCAACATTAATTACACATGGTAATAATTCTCCTGCTATTTTATACATATTTGGAATCATTAATAAAAGTCCTTGAGATGCAGTATATGTAGTCGTCAAAGCTCCTGCTTGTAATGATCCATGTACCATACCAGCTGCTCCAGCTTCACTCTCCATCTCAACTACTTTAACCGGAGTACCAAAATAATTCTTTTTACCTTCACTACTCCATTTATCAGTTACTTCAGCCATAGGACTAGCTGGAGTAATTGGGTATATACCAGCTACTTCTGTAAAATTATATGACACATAAGCAGCTGCTTCATTTCCATCCATTATTTTCTTCATATTTATCCTCCCAATCTTACACTATACATTATAACATACTTCTTTAAAAAAAAGCACTAATGTGCTTCTTTTATATTATCTTCTTCATGATATCCCTCTAAAATAGTAGGATATAATTTACAATCAATAATTTTTTTATTTTCATTAATAGCTTCTACTAATATTTTCGTTTTCTTATCCCAATCATCAGAAACTTCAAAAAGGATTGGAACAATATCTCTATTATCATCAGATACTTCTCTTCCATATTTCTTTAAATAATTAATTTGTAAAAGAAAAGTTGTTTGTTTTTTTAAATTAATATCTTCAGACTCATTTAAACTTTTATTAATTAACTTATCAGCATAATTATTAATATCCATATAACCCTCCTATTACTTTGAAACCATTTTATGTAGCATTTCTTGGTATACTTTTTCCATAGATTTTACATAGTTTTTACCAGCAAGTTTTTCTAACATCTCAATACATTCAGTATCACCATTCGGACCATCTAGTCTTAAACTACCATAATTAGCAACTTGTTCATGGGTTGCTCGAAGTGGATCATTAAGGAAATAATCTCTTCCATGACCATAAACATAATCAAAACCACCTTTAGCTCCATCTATTTCTTCAATCATGGCACTGGTAGATTTATAACCTGAATAGCGACTTTCAAATAGTCTTTCTGACATTTTCATTTTAAGATTTTCTAAATCCATTTTTGCTTGCTCCGTAGCTGGTGTCGATGTCATTTTGGCTATTACTTCCTCAGAAACACCACATTCCCTTAATCTATCCATACGAGCACTTCTATCAGCTTCGAATTGTTGAGCTTTTTCTAATATATAGTCATCCTCTGTCATATTTAATTCACTTAAACGATTATTTACAATAGTATCAACTTCTTCTTGACACATTACTCGTTTTGATTTTACTTCATCTAAAAATGATATTACCTCTTTACGATTATTAGTCACAATATTTTGCGCAGCTTCTGCTTGAGCCTCAGCTAAATATTCTGGTGCTTCTTTACCAAATGTCTTGTCAAAAACTCTATGTGTATTTTCGTGAAAAACAGTAGAACTGCTATCTGCATTAAGAGTATCTTCATCAAATGAAATAGCCTTATTTATAGTATCAAAATTACTTGTTTTAGCGCCAGTTTCTAATTTAAATAAACCATCTTCACTAATATCATGCATAAAAACCAATGCATCTTCATTTCCACTTTTGTATGATTCAAGAAAAGAACCCTTAAATAATTCTTTCGCATGTTTTCCACTTTCAGATTCAATAAAATCATTAGGCCTCAACTTCATAAGAAGTGCATCTTGAGCAGAATAACTACCATCCATTTTTCCAGTAAATCTTTCTATTATTTGCTCATCTGCTGGTCTAGAAGGATCATAATATTGTGATAATTCTTCTGTCCAAGAAACTTTATCGGAAGGAACTAAATCTTCACTTTCAAATAAATCGCTTGCTTTGGTTACCGTTTCTTGATCTAATACATTTTCAACAGATTCTTTTGTATTTTGTCTTAAGAGTTTCCTTGCACCCAAAGCTTCTCCACCAGAAGACAGAAACAAGCTCATAAGTGCAACTCTTCTGGTATTATCTAATCCACCAAAAGAAACAAATGCTCTATTATAATTTTCTAATAAACTATCTCCACCATAATCTTTATAAAGAAGAGTTAATCCTGGTTGAACAAAACTACTAGTAGTACCATTAAGAGTATCTATACCAATTCTCATAAGAGCATCACCAGTCGAAGCAAATATACTATTAGAATTTTGTGATAGGATACCCAACTGAGAAGTTTGACCACCTAAATACCATTGTATAGCCTCATATGTACCACTTACTAATGCATATCTTTCTCCGGCTTCAACAGTTGCGCCATCACCCCAAGAATTCTGTAATGCTCTTGAGTAACCCATAGTACCAGATACACCAGCCATACCAAGAGAACTAATACCAGCTGCTCCCATAGTAAGAGTATTTAATGCTACATTTCCTATGGTATAACCTATTCCAGTTCCAACTCCTCTTACATCACCAAAAGCATATGCATTGTCCTTAATTCTTTGTCCAACGCTACCATCTGAATAATAACTATCAAAGATACTGCCAACATAGTCTTTACCAACTATTGCATGAGTTTCACGCCATAATTTATCATCATAATCAGTATTAAAAACAAAATCTGCTGCCTTTAACAAAGGAGAATACATTTTAGCATTTGCTACTATTATTAAATCCGCTCCTGTTTCAGCAAATTTCCATACTCCTTCTTGTAAACTATTATGTGCCAATACAGCCGTTGATAAAATACCGTTCTGCATGTTTATTGAATCTTGATTATCTGACATATATTCATCTAAACAAGAGAGATCTAAATTATCAAAATCACTTCTATCTAAAATATTAATAAAATCTTTTATTTCTTCTTCATCACCACTATAAGCTAAAACTTGAGCTTGAAGGTTTTTAGTATAATGAATAGTTGATTCTAAAGTATTTCTACAAGCACCTACAGAACTACTAAAAGAGTCGCTAGATATTCCACCGACATACTCATTAAAGCCTCTAGCTGAAACTATTCTATTAGTAGCATCTCTAAGTTCATTTTCTAAATTAACAAAATCACCACATGTACTACTAGCATTAGAAACAGCTAAATTAACAACTTGACCATTATAGTTTAAGTCAGCCATTATTTCTAATTCCTTCCATTTCAGCTTCTAACTGCTTCATAAAAATTTTACTTTCTTCATCTACATGACCAACATAGACAACTTCCTCTATTTGATCATTATTAAAAAGTAAATTCTTTTTACTTGAAATTACTCCTATTGGAAAAGCACAACCACAATAATCCCAAATCTTATCATTACTTTCTTCTTTTTGAGCATAACCCATAATCATGACTTTTCTCTTAGCACCTTTTAGTAACACCACTGTTCCAATTGGTAAAAATATATTATTATTCATAAAAATCACCTGTTTCTCAAGCATGTGCCGCTAAAAATGCCTCATGATTGCTCCATGCTTCCTTATCTAAAGCTTCTGCTTCTTCATTATATTGTTGCTGAAGCTTATTGTATTCAGCAATAGTTTTCTCTCTAATTGAAGCAGTTGATCCAGTAATATATCCTTCACATCCATCAATAGATTGAACACTATCACCCAAAATCTCAGTTACTGTTATCCCATCAAAAGATAAATTATTAGGAGTAACGCTACCCATATCAGAACTAACTCTCATACCTAGTCCATGTAATTTAGTAGCTAAAGCATCTACAGCATCACAACCAGCTAAAATACTTGCTGCATCTATCTTATCTGATGCAGATTTAGCACTATGAAATGTACCACGATAAGGTTCTAACAATCCCATAGATAACTCCTCCCTACTATGTTAATTATACCATGAATAAAAAAGCTAAACAACATAACAAAAAAAAAGTATGATAATTAACTCATACTTTTATTACTTTTTAATTGTATTATCATTAGAATCTATTTCTTCATCAAACAAGAACTCATTTAAATCATGTTTAACAATAATATCACCATTTATACCATCTAAATTACGTCCCTCAGAAATAAATAATTCTTTTAAGTTCTTCATTTTATTAACTATTGGAACTACTTCTTCAGTAATAACAGACCATAATACATTTAAATATTCAACATTACTACATTTACTTAAAGAAGAAAAATTATCTAAAATACACCTTTGTAATATTAATTCATTTAAATTACTCTTACCCTCTAAAGAAGTAATATCTATTGGGGTTTCTGTATAAGGATTAACAATTGCTAAAAATTCAAGATTATTCATATTATTTAAAAATGTATAGTCTTCATTATAAGAACCAACTAATTCAAGAGACTTTAAATCAGTTAATGAAGATAATGCTTTATCATCTTCAAAAGCACATCTTTTAAATAATAAACTCGATACATTTTTATCTTTTAATAATTGAATATTCTTATTAGAAACTAATCCAGATGTAACTATAACTCTCTTAACATTTTTAAATAATGAAATATCATCCATAATTACAACACGATTATTTTCTTTAGGATTAACATCATAAACTAACATATTAAATTTATCTAAATCTTCATTAGTAAAATCTTTAATTGGTTTATTTAAAAATGTTTCTAAAAAGAATTGTAAATCTTTATTTTTTATTTCAATCATAAAACCCTCCTTGCATAATCCATTATATCATCAAAAGAAAGAAATTCTGTTGCTATTTTTCTAGCACCATTATCTCTTGTTATAGCTGTTGGATTACCATACGTCAAGAAATCGTTAAAGAAACTTTGACCACGAACATCACCATATTTATCAAACACTTGATTTTTAATATAACGCATTACAGTATCAACACGTGTTCTATCATCTAATCCTTTTATATAATTAGTAATGTCTTCATCTGATAAAGATCTTAGCATATTTCTTGCTCCACCAGCACTAGTAATACTATTATCCATACGAGTACCTAAATATCTAAGTAAACCATAGTTTCCCGAACCATGTCCATGTGTATCATCCATCGTCGATACAATATATGAAACAGATGAATTATTACCTTGTTGAGCTTGTACTCTAGCTGACTGTACTTGTGGTGTTTGTCTCTGATGTCTAGGTGCATAATCTCTAAATACTTCATCCGGATCCGCATAATGAGTAGATGCAAACACATCACTAGCACCAAACCATTCACGTCCACTACTAGATTTCCATGTAACATCAACAGGTATTTGCTCTCCATTATCATCAAATATAACATTCCATGCATGCCTTCCTGTAGAACCATTACCCAAGACTGCTGTTCCAGAAATATACTCACATTTTACACCAGCACGATTACATAATTCTTTATATAATTGAGAATACCCAGCACATACTAATCCTTCTTCACCCATCATATTATTAGCTGTCATACCTCTCAAACTAGCAGATACTTGATGGCCACCCTCTACATCTAACGATCTAGTTGAATAACCATATTCATCCGCAACAATTTGATATATTTGTTTTGCTCGTTCAGTTGTTGGTAAACTCATATCAATTCTAGATTCTAGTTGTTCCATCCTTCTCAATATACTAGCAGCTTCATATCCTGTATAAGTAATACGTTTTTGATAACGATCTGCATTATATTTACTTTTAAAATTACCATCTAAATCAGAAAAGCCACCATCAATTTTAACTTTTAATTTAGATAAATCATCTACATTATCAAACATAGAAGAAGTAAGTTCTTTAGTTGAAGTAACACTAATAGTAGCACTTCCATTGTTCCTAATTTGTTGATTAATATCTCTTACTACTCTACTTTGAGTATCAGCATCAACATGCTCAAACACTCTATCAGAACCATTAGAACCAGTGAAAAATTCTCTTGCTCTTCGATTTACTCTATCAAATAAACCTAATTCATCTTGATCAGTAACATATCTATGAGATGAGCCATCACCTAGCGAAGCTTTCTCTAATTCAGGATCATTTCTAAATAAAACACTTGCTTTTTTGAAATCATCTACTTCTCCGCTTCTTCTAGCTTCTTCTATTATTTCTTGCATGCTCTTCTCTGGATTCATCTTTTGCTTTTCTCTAAAGAAGTTGTTTAAGGCATCTTCTTGTTGTTGCTTTAATTCCATTGCGTTATATTCTTGAGCTGTTCTTCTTATACTATCTGGATCTCCTCCTAGTGTCTCTTTTAGTCCTCTATCCATTTCATTATTGGCTTCTCTTAATGATTTATTTAAGCTTCCATCACTTTCAAATATCTCTTTTGATGAGCCAGCTGCTCCTGCTAGTGCCGCTGCTTCTCCTTCTATATTTGTATTTGCTTTATTTGCTTCTTTTAATAACTTTCTTGCGTCTGTTACTTCTCCTATTACGGACATGAATCCACCCATCGCGGCATTTGTTCCGACATTTCCCCAGCCTCCTGCTTCTTCAAAGGCTTTCTTATAGTTCTCTATCGCACTTCCTTGTCCATAATCTTTATATATCATACTTAAGCCTGGTCGGACGAATCCTTCTAGTCCTCCATCTACGGCATCTAAGGCTACTCTTGTTGTTGCGCCTACTCTTCCTCCTTTAAAGATTCCTCCGGCTATCTTCTCTACTTGATCTCCTACTCCACCTAGTTGATTGATCTTAGCTCCGGCATACCATTGTGCTGCTTCCCATACTCCATTTGCTGCTCCATAGGCTAATCCTTTTGTTGTTCCTGCTCCTTCACTCCAAGCTTGCTCTGCTCCGGATGCTACTCCTAACATTCCAGCTGTTGCGGCTAACTGTGTTGCTCCAACACTTCCTACTACTCCTGTTCCTGATGCTAATCCTCCTGTTGCCACATTTAATCCTATCATTCCAGTCATGTATCCTAAGCCTTTTGATACTCCTCTTACCGTTTCAAATCCATAGGCATTATTCTTTATAAATCTTCCTACATCTGTATTGGCATAGATACTATTGAACAAGTTCTCTGAATGTTTTGTTGACACAAAGGCTCTCGTATTATCCCACATCTCTCCTGTTACATTTGTTCCATTGAATTTATCATATCCTAACGTAAAGAGACTTGCTGCTGATGTGAATCCTGTTGCTAGTAAGTCTGCTCCTGTTTCTCCAAATTCTACTAAACCTTCTCCAAATCCAAATAAGGCTGCTCCGGCATCTCCTGCTAATCCTTTGAAGAAGTTTCCGGCTTTTCTATCTAAACCTATATGATCTTCGATGGCTGTTAAATCTATATTTTTATAATCTAATCTATCTAATGAGTCTAAGAAGGCTTTTATATCCCCTTCATCTTGACTATATGATAATATCTTTACTTGGCTTTGTCTTATTTCGTTTATGATAGCTTCTCCTGCTGTTTGACAATCTGTTACTTGACTACTAAAAGAATCGGTAGTTATTCCACCGATATATTCATTAAATCCTCTTGCTGATACAATTCTATTTGTAGCATTCTGCATTGCCGCAACTAAATTAGTAAAATTAGCTGTGGCATTACTCATATTTTGTACAGAAGAGTTAACAATTTCACCATCATAACTCAAATCAGCCATTATTTATCTTCTTCAAATCCCTTTCACATATTCTATTTTTATTATCCTCTGTTATTAGCAGCAGCTATAGCTGCTTCATCTTTACTTTTAGCTTCAGCATTTAACTCTTCTTGTATTTTGTTATAAACTTCTATAGCTTTAGCTCTTATGCCAGCTGTAGTTCCTAGTATTCCACTTGAGACTCCACTTGATGCTGTCGTATAATTTTCGATTATAGGTCCTACCGTTACTCCATCAAAAGATAATGCTTTTGGTGTAATACTACTAGCACATCTATTGAACTCGTTACATAGATTATTTAAATTGGCTACTTCCGCATCTACAGCATCACAACCAGCTATAATTCCAGCAGCATCTATTTTAGTTGCGGCAGATGGCGCACTTACATATACTCCTATATATTGTCCTAACATATAATCAACTCCTTGATTTTATTCCTTCAATAATACTTTGATAATTTGTTGTTTCGTTTATTAATTTATT
>JAEEGL011796835.1_pt1 | contig 15942 bp, 12 predicted proteins | sample 9134231 | NCBI WGS metagenome assembly JAEEGL01 (sample SAMN16246548, study PRJNA631951) | gut metagenome | biome: gut microbiome; feature: rumen; material: fiber-attached | host: Bos | place: Iran: Karaj | collected 2018-10 | reverse complement strand
CTTTCTTGCAGAGCACGGCTATGTAGCCGTCGGGAATGACCATCTGGGGCACGGTCAGTCCGCTGCGCGTCTCGACGAACTGGGGATCTTTGCGGAAGACAACGGGTGGGACTACGTCGTTCGTGATATGGATCTGCTGCGGGACAGGGTTCGTGAAGAATACCACGATATCCCATACATCTTCTTCGGGCACAGTATGGGCAGCTTTCTGACCCGCACATACATTATTCAGCATCCCGACAAATACGACGCCGCAATTCTGAGCGGAACCGGGCAACAATCCCCTGCTCTCATAAGCGCCGGCTTCTTCGCCGCCAATATGACTGTAAAGCTGAAAGGAGCCCGCGGCAGCGGTCAGATGCTCAATGATATGGCTTTCGGCTCCTACTGCAAGAAAATCGTGGAGCCTCGTACTCCGTTTGATTGGCTCTCCCGTGTTCCGGAAGAGGTGGACAAGTATATTGCTGATCCAAAATGCGGCTTTGTCTGCAAATGCAGTCTTTATCGTGACATGATGGGCGGTTTGATGTTCCTGACAAAACAGAGTAACATCGACAAGATGAACAAGGATGCTCCGATTTATTTCATGTCCGGTGCGGAAGATCCTGTCGGAGATTACGGGGCAGGTGTGGAAAAGGCTTACAAAGCCTTTTGCCGGGCTGGTCTTCATGACGTGACAATCCGACTCTATCCGGAAGGCCGCCATGAAATGCTGAATGAAGAAAACCGTGATGAGGTAAAACAGGATATTCTCCGCTGGCTGGACGACCGCATCGAAAAGCTGTAAACGGAATAAACAGAACGGGAGCTTTTGTACGGAGCTCCCGTTTTATCGTCCAGTCTGTATGAAAACGCATCTCCTGCAAAACAGGAGATGCGTCTCTTTTATTTTGCCATTGCTTTTTGAAGGAAACGATCGCTGTTGACAATAAATCTCGTATGTGTCCCTTTGCCGATCACTTCTTCGCCCACACGAGCCTCCACGCGGAATACAAGCTTCTTGCGATCCACTTCGATAAGCTCTGATTCCGCAACTACGCAGCGGCCAATCGGCGTTGGAGCGTCATGGGATACCGAGATTGATATTCCAACTGTTCCCTCTCCTTCCTGGAGATAGGGCTGAACCAACTCCAGAGATGCGTTTTCCATCAGTGCGATCATGGCAGGCGTAGCAAAAACCTCAAGAGCACCGCTTCCCATTGCCGCAGCGGTATTTTCAAAGACAACAAGAGTTTCTGCAGTTCCCTTCAGGCCGGGATGGAGACTCATCTCATTGCACCCTTGATCACATCCGCAAGGCGATGTACGCCTTCTATCAGCCGCTCATCCGTGGCATTGGAATAATTCAGGCGCATGCAGTTTTTGACCGAGCCGGAAGGATAGAAACCATCGCCGGGTACAAATGCGACCTTTTTCTCCAGCGCAATCGGAGCAATATCACGGGTATTGATATACTCGGGAAGTTCACACCATGTGAAGAGGCCTCCATCCGGGTCCGTAAACCTGCATTCCGCAGGGAAAGTTTCGCGCATAGTCTGAATCATAAGCTCGCAGCGGTGTTTATAAACAGGCAGAATCTTGGCAACATGTGCGTCTATATCAAACATGTCAAGATATTTGGATATCGCCATTGCGTTGATTGTTGACGTTTGCAGAACCGCTGCCTGGGCAATCAGATTGACCTTTGCGATAATAGTGCTGCTGGCTGCTATCCATCCAAGACGCATGCCGGGAGAAAGGATCTTGGAGAATGTGCCGAAATACATGATCAGGCCTTTTTCGTCCATGCTCTTCAGAGCCGGAAGGTACTCTCCCTTGAAGCGAAGGTCACCATACGGATTGTCCTCAATAGCGGGAACCTCATATTTATTGATGATCTCCATAAACTTTTTCCTGCGTTCCAGAGGCCAGGTGCGGCCGCTCGGGTTCTGAAAATCGGGAATAATATAGATGAATTTCACATTCTTCGTATTCGCGAGAACTTTGTCAAGTTCCTCCATGATCATTCCGTTCTCGTCCGTCGGTACCTCAACAAAGTTCGGCTGATACTGCCGGAATGCGTTGATCGCGCCCAGATAGCTAGGGCTCTCAAGCACTACGATGTCGCCTGGGTTTAAAAAGAGTTTTCCGATAAAGTCAAGCCCCTGCTGGCTGCCTGCAGTCAGAATGATCTGATCAGGGTCAATACTTACGTTGTTCTTGGCCAGCATGCGCTCCGAAATCTGCTTACGCAGGGGTGCCCATCCATCTGTGGCACCATACTGCAGAGCCGTTGGGCCGGCCTCATCCAAAACAGCGTCATAAGCAGCCTTGATATCCTGAACAGGAAACAGCTCCGGTGCCGGCAGACCGCCGGCAAATGAAATGATATCCGGTTTGGAAGCCACCGCAAGCAGCTGGCGGATATCGGACGCTTTAACCCCGCTCATTCTCTCCGCAAAATCAACCATAACAAAACCTCCTGTTAATAAAAATTATTGATTTACATCGCTGATACAGTTATATCATATTTGCAGAGTTCTGTAAAGCATAATGCACAAGAGCAGAAAACAGTCCTTTTATATTTTTAGCGATTGTGACATCAGTATTTGAATGTATGCGGCAGCAAATCAGAAAGCTTATAGCTGACATAACGGTTTCCCGCTTTCGCGCAGAGCACTTCCATTTCCGGTGAAAACTCTGCCAGAAACTGCCTGCACGCGCCGCAGGGAGTACACCAGTTTTCGCTGTCGGCATAAATAGCAATCCGGCGAAAGCTGAGTTTTCCGTCGCTTACCGCTTTGACACAGGCTGTTCTCTCCGCGCAAATTGTACTTCCGAGAGCAGCGTTCTCCACATTGCAGCCGGTGTATACAGTCCCGTCAGTGCATTCGATCGCTGCTCCGACAGCAAATCGGGAGTATGGTATATAAGCATTCATCGAAGCTTCCTTCGCCATGGACATGAGTTCTCTGTCTGTCATTTCTGTTCTCCTCCCATATTAATAGATCAAATACGCTTTCTGATTATTATCAATCATCCATATTGATAGACCAGTTTGCGAACCCGTAAAGAGGGTTTCCGAAATTCGGCTGCATGCCCTTTACAACACCGCGATGCGTAATAATCTGCTGCTTTTCAAATCCGATGGAAATCAGGCAGCCGGAGCTTTTCGTGATATACTCATAGAGCTGCTGCGCGGCAATTGATCTCGCGGCATCGGTAGCGCGCAGGTAGTTGTTGATTCTGTCAAGAACGGATGTATCACGTGAACGGCTGTAATTTAGATTGCTCTTTTCATTGTCCTTCGATCGAACCTGAAGAAGCTCGGTAAGATCAAAATTGTTGCGCAGCTTAACCTCTCCGTAGTACATATCCCAGACCACTTCCCGGTTGGCAGATTCGAAGGATCCCTCCTCCAGTGCAAGCAGATACTCATCCCAGGGAAGTTCCTGAACATTAACCGTAATCCCGATGGACTTCATATCGTCCTTGAAACGATTTGCGATGCCTGCTTTGGCACTGCTGTCGGCGCAGACGATCATCACGATTTCAAATCTGCCGCTGGAACTTCCGCTGTACTCCATTCTGCCGTCGCCGTCGGTATCCGCGATGCCGGCGCTCTGAAGCACCGCCTTGCATACATCCAGATTATACCTCAGCGACTCGGCAAGAGCCTCCGGATAACAATCTACAGTAGGATACATCGGAAGCGGTGATGCAACTGCATTTCCTCCGAGCAGCTCCACAAGATAGCTGCGGTCAAATGCATACTGCATCGCAATCCGAAATGCGGAGGACTTGCCAAAAGTACTCTCTTCATTGAACATAATATAATGCAGATTGGTCGTAGCAAAGCTGTGGATTTCATTGGAACTGGCGTATCCGAGAGAAGTATAGCTTGACGGGTCATTTACCGCAATGTCTATGATACCGTCCTCAAACGCGCTCAGCGTACCTTCCGCATCCGTGAATTCCTGAAGATAGATTGTTTTCAGAGGGAGCTGAGCCGCATTGGGATAATTGGGATTCGGTACCAGCGAGAGGAGTTCCTCATCCTCATACATATACGGTCCGCTGCCGATCGGCGGTACACCGGCCTCAACTTCAAATGTTCCCAGCTTGATAACCGGGATATTCAGGAGTTTCACAAACTGACTGTCCCCAATACCCAAGGTCACCTGCATACCGTTATCTGTATAAGAGGCTCCCTTAAAGCTTGAGAAACGTCCGCGAAATCGGTCATTATAAATTGCAAACCCGATGGAGTAGACAAGGTCTCTGCCGGTAACCGGGTCTCCGTCCGAAAAAACATGTGCATTCTCCGTGTCCAGGTTCAGCGTCCAGATTGTCGCATCATCATTACAGGTCCAGGATGAGATCACATTCGGAACAGCCCTGAAGTTTTCATCGACCTCCACCATATTCTCATACAGCAGGTCACATACAAGCTGATTTGAGTGATTCGTGGCCACGAAAGGGTTCTTGCTGTAATTGGGGTTCGTATTCAGAGAAAACACATTATCCGCAGCTTCTGCGCGAACCAGATCCTTTCCACCCGTGGATTCCGGGATTTCGTTCCCACTGTCATCCCGCCTCCCGCACCCAGTCAGCATCGTGGTGAGTAGCAGCACTGAGGCTATTACAGCTTTTCTGATATATCCGCTCATTTACTCTCCCCTGATTTTGGAAGGACAATAATCGCACATTGTCCTCCGCGTCTTCCCTTTGCATATCGGTGTGACCAATATTTCTCATGGCTGCAGAACGTACATTCTTCCGAAATGTCAATCTGGTTCGGTCCGAGTCCTAACTGCTGCAGCCGTCTCGCATTGGCACCGCGAAGATCTACAAGCGTTTTTCCGTCGGTCCTTCTTTGAAACAGTCCCTCGGTATCCCCGGAAAGCCACTCTTTGATCGCATTCGGCACATCATCATCCGTCTCAAAACAGCATTTTCCGATAGCAGGGCCGATTGCCGCAAGGATCCGCCCGGGCTCAGCATTCAGGCTTTGCATCGCAGCAAGCGCGTTGCCAAGAATATCCAAAACAGAGCTTCTCCAGCCACAGTGAACTGCCCCGATCACACCTGCGTTTGCATCGCACAGCAGCACCGGCACGCAGTCTGCCGTACAGCAAGCAATTGGCAGGCCGGGTGTTGCCGTAACAAGCCCGTCCGCTTCATAGCGGATTTTGGAGAGCAAAGCATGCCTGTCCTGTTCATTGACAATTCGCACCGTATTCCCGTGTACCTGGTTTGTTACCGCGCAGTCATTTGGCCCCGCGCCCATTAGAGCACTGACCCGGCGAAAATTTTCCACTATGTTGTCCGGATCATCCCCGTGATTTGAAATCAGGTTCAAGCTGGACAGATACCCTTTGCTTACGCCGCCGTACCTCGTTGTAAACGCATGCCGCAGCGGAAGCAGATCAGACCGCATGTATATCAGTCCGTTATTGTTTTCTTCAATAAACGCCATATTTCTCTTTCCTGAATTTACTCATTTCTGCCGCAGCATTCCTTGTATTTCAGCCTTCTGCTCCCATCTGCTTTCATTTTCCCGCAGGGGCAGGGATCATTGCGGCCGGGTTTGGGTGCTTTTTTCACAGGCTTTTTCTTGACTGGTTCTCCGCCGACATTTGCAGACGCATTTTTCGACACGGCCTTCCGTTCGATCGGTTCCTGAACGCGTACGCGCACGGTAAAGAGCCGGCGAACCGTTTCCTCACGAATTCCGTTCACCATTGCCTCAAACATATCGAAGCCTTCCTGTTTATAAGCGTCGATCGGTTTTGTCGCTCCGTAACCGCGAAGCCCGATTCCACGCTTGAGTTCTGTCATGGCATCAATGTGATCCATCCAGTACTCATCCACAACACGAAGCATAATAACCCGCTCAAGTTCCCGCATAAGCGGCGCGCCGTTCGGACCCGGTCCGAATGCCTCCTCGCGCTCGGCATAGACTTTCTCTGCGATCTCTTCTATTTTTTCGCTGATCTCTTCACATCCGGCTTTTCCAAAATCCTCCATCCGAAGATCGCCGCGTTTCAAAAACAGACCTTCAAAGGGTTTCAGGGCTTCGTCCAGTTTTGCCTGACTGTCCGGCGGCGTGCCGCCAAGTCCATCCCGGACATTGCTGCTGACATACTCCTTGATCATTCCGCGGATCTGCTCTCTGAGGTCTTCTCCATCAAGCACTTTCCGGCGTTCCCCGTAAATGATATTGCGCTGCTGGTTCATGACATCATCATATTCCAGTACGCTCTTTCTTGTCTGGAAGTTGCGGCTTTCCACCGTTTTCTGGGCCTGCTCAATACCGCCGGACAGCATTTTCGCATCGAGAGGAGTATCCTCGTCCATTCCCATTCTGTCCATCATGCCCATGACGCGCTCTGAGCCGAAAAGACGCATGACATCGTCGGTCATGGCAAGATAGAAACGGCTCTCTCCAGGATCTCCCTGACGTCCGGAACGGCCTCGAAGCTGGTTGTCAATACGGCGAGATTCATGCCTCTCGGTGCCAAGGATAAACAGTCCCCCTGCCTCGCGAACTTTTTCCGCTTCGGCATTTGTCACTTCCTTATGGCTTGCCATTCGCTCAGCAAACAGTTTTCTTGCCTCCCGAATTGTCTCATCCTGAGTCTCCGCAAAGCCTGTCGCTTCCGCAATGACCTGTTCATCATATCCTGCCTTTTTCAGATCTGTCTTTGCCAGATACTCCGCATTTCCTCCGAGCATAATATCCGTTCCACGGCCTGCCATATTCGTTGCAATTGTAACTGCACCGAGTTTTCCGGCCTGTGCAACAATCTCGGCTTCTTTCTCATGATATTTGGCATTCAGCACGGTATGCGGGATCCCTCGCCTTTTCAGAAGGGAGGAGAGATATTCGCTCTTTTCGATGGATACCGTACCTACAAGAACCGGCTGCCCCTTTTCATGACACTCTGCAATCTGATCAATGATGGCTTTATTTTTCCCGATATCGCTGCGGTACACCACATCCGGCCAGTCTTTCCTGATCACCGGCTTATTGGTTGGGATCTCAATGATATCCAGTTTATAGATTGCCGCGAATTCCTCTGCTTCCGTCACAGCAGTACCTGTCATACCGGAGAGCTTATCATAGAGGCGGAAATAGTTCTGGAAGGTAATGGTTGCAAGAGTTTTGTTCTCTTTCTGAACATCTACATGTTCTTTTGCCTCAATCGCCTGATGCAGGCCCTCGGAGTATCGGCGGCCAAGCATCAGACGGCCGGTAAACTCATCAACAATGATGATCTCGCCGTCTTTGACGATATAATCAATATCGCGCTTCATGATCCCATGAGCGCGGAGAGCCTGGTTAATGTGGTGGCTGAGCGTGGCATTTTCCATGTCGGCCAGGTTTTCCAATCCGAAGGCTCTTTCTGCTTTAGTAATGCCGCGGGCAGTCAGTGTTGCAGTCCGAGCTTTCTCATCAACCACATAGTCTGCATCGAGGTCCTCGTTCTCTTCCTCCTTCTCATCGACAGACGCATAAACAACCTTTTTCAGTCTGCTCACAAAATCGTCCGCCTGCCGATAGAGATCGGTGCTCTCGTCCCCCTGCCCGGAAATAATCAGCGGGGTTCTCGCTTCATCAATCAGTATGGAGTCCACTTCGTCCACTATGGCAAAGGAGTGTCCGCGCTGTACCATGTCTTCCTTGTACAGTGCCATATTGTCACGCAGGTAGTCGAAACCCATTTCGTTATTCGTACCGTACGTAATATCGCAGTTGTATGCTTCGCGGCGCTCATCATTGGTCAGTCCATGTACGATCAGGCCAACCTTCAGGCCAAGGAAACGGTGTACTTTCCCCATCCACTCACTGTCACGGCGGGCAAGGTAATCATTAACCGTAACGATATGTACGCCTTCTCCCGCAAGTGCATTCAAATAAGCAGGCAGAACAGCAACAAGCGTCTTACCTTCACCTGTTTTCATCTCGGCAATTCTGCCCTGATGCAGAACAATACCACCGATAATCTGAACCGGGAATGGTTTCATTCCCAGAACGCGCCAGGCCGCTTCTCTGGCGACGGCAAATGCATCCGGCAGAATATCATCCAGTGTTTCGCCATCAGCCAGACGCTGCTTCAGTTCACCTGTTTTTGCACGCAGCTCATCATCCGAGAGCGCAGTCATCTGTTCATCACGGTCTTCTACCGCTTTGGCAATCGGCATAATCCGTTTCAGTTCTCTGTCGGAATAGCTGCCAAACAGCTTAGTAAAGAGTCCCATTTCAGCCTCCGTAGGAAAATATGTTCATTTAATTAATATATCATAAAGTTATGAATAAAAAAAGCCTATTTTTGCTTCTTGTTCTCTATGCAGGATTATGATATAATAAATTGTTTATAAATGAAACCAGGATGTGGAGGAAAACAATGACTGCGGTTGGTTTTGATAATGAAAAATATGTAAAACTCCAGTCTCAGAATATCCGAGATCGGATCTCCAAATTTGGAGGAAAGCTGTATCTTGAGTTTGGAGGCAAACTATTCGATGACTATCACGCATCGCGCGTTCTTCCCGGCTTTGAGCCCGACAGCAAGGTCAAGATGCTGCTTGAGATGAAGGATGACGCCGAGATTGTCATTGTACTTTCTGCGGATGATATTGAGCGCTCCAAACGCCGCGGCGATCTTGGGATCACCTATGATGAAGACACGCTCCGGCTGATCGATGCATTCCGGGATATCGGTCTGTATATCGGCAGTGTTGTCATCACGCACTACAGGGGTCAGAATGCCGCCGAAAAGTTTATGAAGCGCCTTGAAATACTCGGAATCCGCGTTTTCAAACATTATATCATACCGGACTACCCCTCCAACATACCCCTGATTGTCTCTGAAGAGGGGTTTGGGCGCAATGATTATATTGAAACGACGCGAGGCTTGGTTGTGGTTACAGCCCCCGGTCCCGGCAGCGGCAAAATGGCCACCTGTTTGAGCCAGCTCTATTACGAGCATAAACGAGGCATCGCAGCCGGCTATGCCAAATTTGAAACTTTCCCCATCTGGAATCTCCCCCTGAAGCATCCTGTCAACCTCGCTTATGAAGCAGCAACTGCGGATCTGGATGACGTCAACATGATCGATCCCTTCCATCTGGATGCATATGGTCAGACAACGGTGAATTACAATCGCGATGTGGAGATTTTTCCCGTTCTGGAAGCCATGTTTAAGCGGATTTATGGGGAAAGCCCATACAAAAGCCCCACCGACATGGGGGTCAACATGGCAGGTTACTGTATTATTGACGACCTGGTATGCTGTGAAGCCTCGAAGCAGGAAATCATCCGGCGCTGGTACGATGCTGCCTGTTCGGTACGGCAGGGTCTGTCTGACGGTGCGGAGCAGAGGAAAATTGAGCTGATCCTTAATTCCATGAACGCCGGTCCGCAAGACCGGCCTGTCGTCGGGGCTGCGCTCGCGCGTGCGGAAGAGACCGGAGGGCCGGCAGTTGCCATTGAGCTGCCTGACGGCACCATTGTCACCGGTAAAACCACTTCCCTTCTCGGCGCTGCATCGGCATGTCTGATGAACGCACTGAAAGCACTTGCCGGCATCGATAAAAAGCTTCTTCTGATCACCCCAAGTATCATTGAGCAGATCCAGCATCTGAAGGTAGAACATCTCGGAAACCACAATCCGCGCATGCACACGGATGAGCTGCTGATTACGCTTGCCATATGTGCCGTCACAAATCCCATTGCCGGACGCGCCATTGAAGAGCTTACCTCTCTCAGAGGATGCGAGGCTCACTCCAGTGTAATTCTGTCCCACGTTGATATCGAGCTGTTTAAAAAGATCGGTATTAACATGACCTTCGAGCCACGGTATCAGGCTAAAAAACTCTATCACAAGTGAGATTGTTCCTATGAAATCCAGATTCCCTGTTTGGCTGCTGTGCCTTCTTCTTTTTATCGCTCTGATTGCAGGATGTGTCGCCATCTTTCTTCCTTTTCTTCAGAGCCTTTCCCGGTCAGCAGTGACAACACAAGCCGCCGCGCCCTCTCCAACACCTGTAGTCGCAGTGGGGACAGCTCCTCCGGACACCGAACCTTCGCCAGAACCCACAGTTTCTGCTGAGGCCATGATTGTGACGGAATCCCCGGAGCCAACGCCGGAAGTGACTCACGAACCGGTTCATATTCATCACTACGTGGATGGGATCTGTGACGGATGCGGAAAAAGTCCGGAGTTTTATACGGACTTTCTCCCGGATGAATTTTACCGAGAGACCGAGCGTGCCGGAACAGTGGTCCGTCACGACTATAAAGTCACAGCTTATGTAAATCCCTACGTCGGCGAGTATGAGAAAAGTCTAAACATCTATCTTCCGTTCAATTATGACGAGAATGTCCCTTATGATGTTCTGGTTCTGATACACGGAGGCGGCGGTGATGAAGAGTCCTGGCTCAACAGCACGTACGATTACGGTGATATTCAGATGCAGGGACGCGTTATCTTCGACAACATGTTCGAAAAAGGCATCTGCAAGCCCTGTCTGATCGTCTGTCCTGACGCTGAGCCCCCTTATATGCAGGGTCTGACAGCGGAAATCTATCAGATGAGGGATGAGCTGCGAGAATACATTCTTCCCTGGGTAGCTGAAAACTACAGCACCTACGCCAAAGACGGCAGTCTGGAGAGTCTCCGGGAAGCGCGGGATCACTTTGCACTTGGCGGTCTTTCAAATGGAGCCCTGTTTGTCTTTGAGGGTGGAATGCGGTATAACTTTGATCTCTTTGGAAGCTATGCGGCATTCTCCGGCAATGGTGAACCCTGGATTACCGTTCGGACCATTCAGTCTGATGACTATGCCGACCTTCCAATCAACTGCTTCTTCGCCGGGGCAGGAGCTTCAGGCGATTTTCAGCAGAATTATACTCAGATCGGATATGAGTATTTCATAGAGAATGAACCTCGTCTGACTGAGGGTAAAAACGCTTTCCACGTCGATGTCAACGGAGATCACGAGTGGAAAGTCTGGTTTACGGATATTTTCAACGCGCTCCCTCTTCTCTTCAAATAATCCGGAAGTCTATAGTTGCCAGCTGTCAGTGAACGAGACGTTGCGGCAGCTGGCAACTGACAGTCGAAAGGAGTTTTTCATGTTAACAGTTAATGATCTGTCCATGCAGTTTGGTTCCTCAGTACTCTTCAGCCGGGTTGATCTGCAGTTCACTGCCGGAAACTGCTACGGTATTATCGGTGCAAACGGCGCAGGAAAATCAACTTTTATTAAAATTCTTTCCGGTGAGCTTGAGCCGACGAGTGGATCCGTTGTGCTTGATCCCAAACGACGTATGTCCGTCCTGAAGCAGAATCAGAGTCTCTATGATGACTATTCCGTTTTGGACACCGTTATCATGGGCAATCAGCGCCTGTATGACTGCGGTAAGGAAAAAGATGCGATCTACGACAAGGAGGACTTCAGCGACGAAGATGGAATCCGGGCAGCTGAGCTGGAAGAGGAATTTGCTGAGCTTGGAGGCTGGGAAGCAGAGAGTGATGCATCCCGGATTCTGCAGGGTCTCGGCGTTGATGTTTCGCTTCATGAGCTTCTTATGCGTGAAATAGATCCTCGGCTGAAAGTAAAGGTACTTCTTGCCCAGGCCCTGTTCGGACACCCGGACGTCATTCTTCTGGACGAGCCAACCAATAACCTAGATCTTCAGAGTGTAGTTTGGCTGGAAGACTTCCTGATGGATTATGAAGGCACTGTTCTTGTTGTAAGCCATGACCGTTATTTCCTGAACAATGTCTGCACACATATCGTTGATATTGATTACGGGAAAATCAAAATGTATGTAGGCAATTATGATTTCTGGTATGAATCCAGCCAATTGATCCAAAAGCTTATTCGCGATCAGAACAAGCGCGCGGAACAGAAGATTCAGGAGCTGCAAACCTTTATAGCGCGGTTTTCCGCCAACCGCAGCAAGTCACGCCAGGCTACTTCACGCAGAAAGCTTCTCGACAAGATTACGGTGGAGGAGCTTCCCGCCTCGAATCGCCGCTATCCATGGGTTGGGTTCAAAGCAGACCGTGAACCGGGAAAAGACCGTCTTTTCGTGACGGAAGTTTCGAAAAGCGTTGACGGCGTTAAGCTCCTCAATAACATCAGTTTTACCGTCGGGAAAGAAGATAAGATTGCCGTAATCGGGAAAAATGAACTTGCAGTGTCCATGCTGTTCCAGGTTCTGATGGGTCTGGAAGAACCGGACAGCGGTACGGTAAAATGGGGTGCGTCAATACAGCCAAGTTATTTTCCGAAAGAACACAACTCTTTTTTCGAGTCTTTTGACGGGGACTTGATCGAATGGATGAGGCAATTCTCCGATGACAAGCGTGAAAGCTATCTCCGAACCTTTCTTGGGAGAATGCTTTTCTCTGGAGATGATGTATATAAGCCCGCACGTGTATTATCCGGCGGAGAAAAGGTTCGCTGTATGCTGAGCCGTATGATGCTCTCCGGCGCTAATTTTCTTGTATTGGACCAGCCTACCAATCACCTGGATTTGGAAAGCATTGCTGCACTGAATAATGGTCTGACAGCATTTAAGTACAATGTCATTTTTTCCTGCCATGACCATCAGCTCACCCAGACGGTTGCAAACCGCATCATAGAGGTGACAGAAGACGGAATTAGTGATCGTCTCTGCACTTATGATGAGTATATGAACCTGATTCGCAAGGAGGATTAACCTGCGTGCAAATCAATGGGACTCTGTATAAAGGACGTCCGGAAGAGACCCGGATAGAAAAGGAAGAGCGCTGCTATGCACTTTTAGATCGACTTGAGATCGAATTCTGGCGCGTGGACCATGAACACGCGGACACCATTGCGGACTGTGAGCTGGTAGAGGAGCTGCTCGGATGCAGAATATGCAAAAATCTGTTTCTGACCAATCGTCAGGAGACGGATTTCTATCTGCTGCTTATGCCTGGCGAGAAACCGTTTAAGACAAAACTTCTCTCAAAGCAGATTGGTTCTGCGCGGCTCAGTTTTGCCAACGCGGACCATATGGCACGTTTTCTCGACGTTACACCCGGCTCAGTCAGTGTGCTTGGCCTGCAGAATGATTGTGAGAATATGGTCCGTCTGCTTGTCGATCGTGATCTGATCCAGGAGGAAAACTTTGGATGCCACCCCTGCATCAACACCAGCAGTCTGCGCTTCAGGACCGCAGATCTGTTTGACCGTATTCTACCTGCAATCGGGCATGTTCCGACTATTGTTGACCTCCCCTGGGTCATTGAAGAATGAGGCTTTTTTCAAATGAGGGAGAACTATGGCCGGGCCGGTTACCTGGTTGAAAACTATCACTATTTCCATCTGCGGGATACTGCCGGGCAGGAGCGCGATTTCCATTTTCACGATTTTGACAAGCTGGTAATCCTGATCGAGGGAAAAGTCAGTTATCTTGTCGAGAATGAGGACTATATTCTGAATCCCAATGACATTCTTCTTGTTCGCCACCATTGTATTCACAAAGCTGTCATTGATCGAAGCGAACCCTATGAACGGATCATTGTTTATCTTGACCGCAGTTTTTTTGACAGAGTTCTTCCGGATGCACGTTTGATGGAGTGCTTTGACCGCGCAGATACGGCAGGACGGCATCTTCTGATCCCTGACAAAAAACAGTGGGCCGCCATTCACCGGCTTTGCCGCAGTTTTGAGAGCGATTCTGCTGACGACCCTAATTCGCAGGCCATGCGAGACACGCTGATCCTCCAGCTGCTCATACTGATCGGTCGTCTTGCGCCCGGAGGCGCGGGGTCAGCAGATCAGGTCGACCCCAAAATCCGAGAGATTCTCTCTTATATCGGAGAAAACCTTGATGCAGATCTCTCTGTGGATGCACTCGCAGCAAAAGTCTGGCTCAGCCGCTATCATTTTATGCGGCTGTTCAAGGCACAAACCGGGCAAAGCGTACACGCGTATGTCCGGCAGAAACGCCTGCTCTGCGCCGCCCGGATGATCCGAGACGGCACAACCGCGTCAAAAGCCGCTTCCGCCTGTGGATTTCAGGACTATTCAACCTTTCATCGGGCGTTTTCCGTTTGTTTTGGCTGTACACCGGGGAGTATTAAAAATTAACAGAAAAAACAATCTCTCCAAATTGACAAACCAGATATCACAAAGTATAATATATTGCTTATTTTTTTGACACTTTTATGGAAAGGCAGGCCTGGTTCCCGTAGAGACTACAGATAATCGTAAAGAACGCGCTGTTCTGGCCGGTTTGAACGCATTGAATATGGATAAAAAAGAGCGTTCTTCGGACAGCTCTATGGAGGAACTCGCTGCCTTGGTCGAAACAGCAGGCGGAGAGGTCGTCGTCACTCTGCTTCAGAACCGTGCCGCTCCGGATCCGAAAAGCTTTATCGGTGACGGAAAAGTCCAGGAGATGAAATCGCTGATTGCAGAAAACGAATGTGATCTTGCAGTATTCGACAATGAACTCTCCCCCTCACAGATGCGAACCCTTTCTGAAGCACTCGGAGTCAGGGTTCTGGATCGTTCCGGCCTGATTCTGGATATTTTTGCGCAGCGCGCCCGTACCCGGGAAGGAAAGCTTCAGGTCGAACTTGCGCAGTATCATTACCTGCTTCCCCGTCTGACGGGTATGTGGACACATCTGGTACGCCAGACTGCCTCTGGTGGGAGCTCCCCTATCGGGACGCGCGGTCCGGGTGAAACGCAGTTGGAAACAGACCGCCGCCATATCCGTCGCAAGATACAGAAGCTTGAAGAGGAACTCTCCGACGTACGCCGCATCCGGGATACACAGCGCCGTCGACGACAAAAAAACTCTTTCCCAGTCGTTGCTCTGATCGGTTATACGAACGCGGGAAAATCCACTCTTCTGAACCGCCTCACCAATTCGGACATCCCCGCTAATGATCGTCTGTTTGACACGCTTGATACGACAACGAGGCGTTTTCGCCTCAATGAAAGGCAGGAGGTTCTCCTCTCGGATACCGTTGGTTTTATCCGAAAACTCCCCACACATTTAATAGAAGCCTTTAAGGCTACTCTTGAGGAGCTTCAGTACGCAGATGTCCTTCTGCATGTTATCGATCTTTCCAATCCGGAGTGGGTGGAACAGGCTGAAACCGTTGATGCGCTTGTCCGCCAGCTTGGTGCGGAGAAAACGCCGTGTCTGAGGGTGTACAACAAATGTGACCGGTATTTCGGTATTCTCCCTCACGGAGAGAACGTAATATGTATCTCTGCAAGAACGGGCGAGGGTGCAGCGGCACTGGTTGAGAAACTCTCGGAGATGCTCTCAGCCGCACAGTATGAAACCTCTCTCCTGATTCCTTATTCTGACGCCGGCACTGTAGACCTCCTGAAGCGCGAGGGCCGTGTCCTCTCTATGGAATATCAGGAGGATGGCATTCTGCTTCATGCGGTTCTGGAAGCTGAACTGTACGGTCGTCTGAAAAGCTTTATTCCCGGATATATTGAGCAGAAGGAAGAGTGGGAAACATGATTTCGTTCTATACTCCATCTGCTTCCGGAGAATCGGAAGTTGTGGAAAAGCGTTCCCGCTTTCTCGGTCATCTTCGTCCAATCTCATCGGAAGAGGAGGCAAAGACCTTCCTGTCTGAGACAAAAAAACAGTTTCATGACGCACGTCATAACTGCTGGTGCTATCGCATCTACGACGGTCCCGAACGATTTTCGGACGACGGTGAACCTCAGGGTTCAGCCGGAATGCCGATGTTGGAAGTGTTCCGGAGGGAAAACGTCTCCAATTTTGTATGTGTGGTAACAAGGTATTTCGGCGGCGTTCTTCTTGGCACCGGAGGCCTGTCACGCGCTTATTCCGCCGCCGCAAAGGAAGCTCTTCTGGCCGCCGGTCTGACAGCGAGCGGGAAGTGGACGGAGGTTTGCTTTTCCTGCCCGTATGCGCTT
>JAEEGL011302579.1_pt1 | contig 15942 bp, 23 predicted proteins | sample 9134231 | NCBI WGS metagenome assembly JAEEGL01 (sample SAMN16246548, study PRJNA631951) | gut metagenome | biome: gut microbiome; feature: rumen; material: fiber-attached | host: Bos | place: Iran: Karaj | collected 2018-10 | reverse complement strand
GATATTGGAAAATACACGTTGCAGTGCGGTGAGAAGCTCACTCTTCATCTGGCTGTCAAGCTCGTCTCTGGTATATTCGCTGACCACGTTTGCGCAGACATTCGTATAGAACAGCAGCGGGTTGACGATCTTGTAGGAATACTCGCCGAAGCAACGTACGGAAACATCTACATCGAGATTGATGTTTCTGTCAACAACTCTGAAAGGAATCGGAGACGGAGTACCGTATTTGTTTCCGATAATTTCCTTTGTGTTAAGATAATAGACTCTCTGATCCTTCGGTGTAGCGCCGCCGAATTCAAAACGCTTACCCATCGTTTTGAACAGATCAAGAAGATTGTCCACGAATTTGCCCCCATCAAAGAAAGAAGGCTCTGTCGACATATCGTAGACATATTCGCCGGGCTCTGCGCAGAGATCTACAACTTTGCCCTGTTCGACGATCAACATGCACTGTCCATCAGCAACAGCAACCACAGAACCGTTGGAAATAATATTGTCCTGGGAATTACTGGAACCGCTGGTACGTTTCCTGCCGCGAACAGCAAGTACATCGTTCGGAAGTGCGTCACAATAAAAATACTCTTTCCACTGCTCAGAAAGTACATTCGAAGCAGAAGCAAGTGCCGCAGAAATAAGACCCATGTTGTAATCCTCCTTAAGGTAAAAGGAATAAATACTCTCAAACGGCCCACATAACACCATTATGAGATTTTTTCAATAATCATTATATCAAAACTCGTTTTCGTTTCAATGATTTAGTATAAAAGTAGGAAATCTTTAAAAATCAGGCCATAATCTGTTCATAACAAAAAAACTTCTTGCAAAACTGTGATCCATTCTATATAATGTTTTTTGCGACGGACAGTTAGCTCAGCTGGTAGAGCATCCGCTTGACGTGCGGAGGGTCATAGGTTCGAGTCCTATACCGTCCACCAAAAAAACAGATCCCTTATGGGATCTGTTTTTCTTTTGGTATTTATTCCAGATCGGAGAGGAACGAACCGCTCGATGTATCCGATGTCATGACCCAGCCGTGGAAAGGCGAAATGCTGTAATCAACGACCATCGGTCCGTCAGGAACACAATTCCTCTTGAACTGGTTGTTAAAGAATCTCTTGATAAACTGTTTCAGCCATTTCATGAGATCTTCTTCTGAGTATCTGTCTGCGAAAGTTTCAGTCGCGCCAGAATAAATCTCCCGTACCGGTTTGTTGTCTTTGACCAAACATTCCAGATAATAGTCCAGGACCTCATACGGTCCTAATATATCTTCTGTTTTCTGGGCTATCTCATCATCTACCGCAGGTTTCAATTCCGGACTTACGGGTGTATCAATGACATCCAAAAGCACTTCGGAAAGCTCTCCGGACAGCAATTCCGTCGCTTCATAACGAACGATCTTCCTGAGAAATGTCTTCGTCAGGTTGCAGTTTACATTGTACATGGAAATATGATCGCCATTAAAGGTACACCAACCCAGGGCAGCTTCGGACATATCTCCTGTACCGAGCACGATCGCATTTTCCATATTTGCCAGGTCCATCAGAACCTGTGTCCGTTCACGAGCCTGAGCATTCTCATATGTGACGTCGGATGTATATCCGTCATGCCCGATATCTTTCAGATGCTGAATCACAGACTCACGGATCGATACCTCTCTGAATGTCACCCCGCAAAGTTCTGCCATCCTCTGAGCGTTTGATTTTGTTCTGTTTGTGGTACCAAAGCAAGGCATCGTTACTGCGATCAGGTTGGTTCTGGGGACACCCATAATATCCAAGGCGCGTACACCGGCTATGAGTGCCTGCGTAGAGTCGAGGCCACCGGAGATTCCAAGAATGATTTTACTCACCCAAATCTTTTTTAAACGCTGCGCCAGGGCCTGTCCCTGAATCTCAAGAGCAAGCCAGCAATCGTCCGGTTCTCCCGCCTCAGACAACGGTGCTGCGGACGTATCGTATATCAGATTCTGACCGGAGAACGGCGCGGTAGATCCCAGGTGTTTCCCGTTATAATACATGCAGGAAAAGCCTGAACAAACACCGGAGCCTGTTGACTCAGAAATATCAGGAGACAGTCCAACGGCAGCAAAACCATTTTCCCTCGTGTGTGTTCTCAGCGCATTTCTGATCTCTGAGATGCGTCCGACCCGCTCAACGGAAGACGTATAGACAAGGGATACCTGACTTGTGCCGACAGTCCGAAGAGAAGCGTATCCATAGAACACGGCATAGCAGTGCTGATTCATCTGCAGTGAGTCACAGACATACACTTCCCTTCCGTTACCAAGTTTATACAAACCGTTTGCACCATGCCACGGAGTAAACCAACGGAGGTAATCGATATCACCAGAAAAATCTGTTCTGGGAATTACGGAAAGAATCTGTCCGCCGCACATGAAAACCGCCGCTTCATACAGATTATTCTCGATTGTCAAAGGTGCTGAAAAGACGCACACAAGCTGCTTTCCCGAGGTAAAAGACATAAGCTCTTCCAAAGCCAAAAGCGTTTTCTCAAGAAGTCCGCGGTTGCTGAAAAGATCTCCACAGGAACGGCTGGTAATACAGAATTCAGGAAGAAAAAGGAGATCTGCACCTTTTTCCTCCGCAACTGTGATCATATCTTTGATCTTCAAAGTATTATAATCTATATCAGAAACACGGATTTCCGGCGAAAAAGCCGCAACAGATACTTTCTTCATTATTCATGCACCTCATATTCACAATACTTTCATCTGTTATTATAATCTCTTCGTTTATAATAATGATACAAAAACATCCGGAGTATAAACATGTATCATCTTTTAGTAGTCGATGACGAAAAAGACATCTGCAATCTGATCCAGAAGTACGCCGTTTTTGAGGGTTATGCCGTCACATGCGCCTTTAACGGCATGCAGGCTTTTGATTTGTGCCAAAAGCAAAGTTTCGATCTGATCATAATGGATGTTATGATGCCGGAGCTGGACGGCTTTTCTACTGTTTCCGCCATCAGACGGTTTTGTAATACCCCCGTCATCATGCTGTCCGCCCGCGGCGAAGAATACGATAAGATACACGGTTTTGAATTGGGGATTGACGATTATGTCGTAAAACCGTTCTCACCGAAGGAACTGATGATGCGTGTGGGAGCTGTTCTGAAACGCGTGCAGCCTTCCGGTCTTGGAGAAGAAAAACCGGAATCCGTGTATCGATACCGTGGTCTTTCCGTCGATTTTGACGGTCGAATCGTAAAGATCAATGGAGAGCGGATCGAACTGTCGCCCAAAGAGTACGATCTCCTGTTTTATATGGTTCGCAATAAAGGAAAAGCCCTCAGCCGCGATACGTTATTGTCTGATGTGTGGGGATATGACTATTTCGGTGCAGACAGGACTCTTGACACCCATATCAAACTGCTTAGAAAACAACTTGGAGAATATGCATCTTGCATTGTGACTGTCAGAGGGGTGGGATACAGATTTGAAGAACCATAAAAATAGTCTCTATTTCAGGACGATCACCCTGTTTCTCTCCTTTTCCGTGATGACGATCATTCTCACGGTGATTCTTCAGTTTGCTCTTCTTCCGAAGATCTATGAGAAAACCAAGAGACAGAATCTTGACCGCACTTTGACAAGTGTCGTATCCAACATTTCACTCACAACAAATGAACTCCAGATACTATGTGACGATACCGCACAGTATTATGGCACCTGTATTATTGTGAAAGATGGAAACAACAACATCATCGCGAATTCACAGGGAAACTCCAATTGCATTCTTCATAGGATGACGCTGACACAGTTGAATGACCTTCAGGAGACGGCAGAAAAAAACGGCGGTTCCTACCTGTCCCGTTTCGCTGTCGATCTTCCTGACAAACCTCAGAATATTTTCGGTAAGGAATCTTTTCTGTTCGGTTACAACAACCGGCACCTTGACAGTATTCTCAAAGTCACAGTGGTGACCAGCGATTCCGGTGATAAAAAAGTCATTTATGTGAACTCCATCATTTCTCCTGTCAGTGATATCACCCAGACTAACTTGATTCTTCTGCTGATCGTTTTTTCCGTAATGTTCTTCCTTTCACTGATCCTCTCAGTTCTTTACTCCCGAAGATTTGTCAGGCCCGTCGAGGAAATGAACAACGAAGCCAGAAAACTGATGTCCGGCAACTTCGATGTACAGTTCGACACAAACTCCGGAAGCAGAGAACTGGATGAACTCGGTGATAGCCTGAATAAAGCTGCTGAAGAATTGAGCAAAGTTGACAGTTTGAAAACGGAACTCCTGGCAAACGTCTCTCATGACCTCAGGACACCGCTCACACTGATCTCCGGATACAGTGAGATGATGCGGGACCTTCCCGGAGAAAACAACACAGAAAACCTGAATGTGATCATTAACGAATCCAAACGTCTGACTTCTCTGGTAAATGATGTTTTGGACATTTCCAAATATCAGTCCGGAAACATTCAGATCAGCTGCGCGCCTTTTAATCTGACGGAACTCATCAGATCCACGGTAAGCAGAATGAAAAAACTAGATGATCAGGGACGGTTTGAGTTTCGATTTTATCCAAGAGAAGACGTCTCTGTCAACGGAGATCATTCCGCCATCGAGAGAGTGCTGTACAATCTTCTTCTGAACGCGATGAATTACAGTACAAAAATCCCTGTGATCGAGATCCACCAGACAGTTCAAGACAAAAACGTGAAAATCGAGATTATTGATCACGGCTCAGGGATCAGTCAGGAAGATCTGCCGTACGTTTTCGATCGGTATTACCGCTCTTCCGAGTCTCATATCCGTTCAACTGTCGGGTCCGGACTGGGCCTCTCGATCGTCAAATCCATTCTTGAATCGCACAATGCGGAATTCGGTGTGATCTCTTCTCCCGGAGCCGGGAGCAACTTCTGGTTTTCTCTTCCCCTTTGCTGACACGGTTTTCTAATAAATCAAAAAACGCCTCATCAGGGATGAGGCGTTTTTTTATTTCCCAGCTAATCCTTTCACCAGGATTTCAATCCCGATACCGATAAGAATGATCCCGCCAAGAACGGAAGCACTGCTGTAAAAATGCTTGCCGATCATCTTACCTAGTTCAATACCAATAATGCAGATGACGAAAGTCGTAATGCCTATGATCAGGGACGAGATCAGAACTTCCGGGAGCGAATAGGTTTCCACGGCAAAACCGACGGATAGCGCATCGATTGCGGTGCCTATTCCCTGAATGATCAGAGTCTTTGGTGTAAAAAAATCTTTCTGTACAGCTTCAATCGGGCGCTTTCTGTTCATGATCATTTCGCTGCCAATATACAGCAGGAGTAAAAAGCCGATCCAAGGAATGAACTTCTGAAACTGTACAAACGTATCAGCGATAGTCTTTACGCAGAACCAGCCGATGATCGGCATGATGCATTGGAAAAAGCCAAAGTTAACTGGAATAAACAATTTCTGAAAATGTGTCATATGAGGATTTGCCAATCCGTCCGCAACAGAGACAGAAAATGAATCCATAGCCAGAGCGACACCGAAAAGAAAACTTGTGACCCAAAACGAAATCGTATTCATCCGTATCCTCCAAACTTAACGATTTTCCCATATTTACAGAATGGTGTCAACAAAAAACCCCGTCAAAAAGACGGGGTTCCGAAACGTTATGCTATTTAGACAAGTTCGATCACAGCCATCTCAGCTGCATCGCCACGACGGGGACCTGTTTTGGTGATTCTTGTATAGCCACCATTACGGTCAGCGTACTGCGGAGCGACTTCATCAAACAACTTCTTGGCGACGGATTCCTTGGTAATATAGGAATATACCTGACGCTTGCTGTGCAGCGTTCCTTCCTTGCCAAGAGTGATCATCTTTTCGGTCATGGCACGTACTTCCTTAGCACGCGGAACAGTAGTTTCGATCTTTCCGTTCTCGACCAAATAGGTAACCATGGCGCGAAGCATAGCTTTTCGGTGATCACTGGTTCTACCCAATTTTCTTGAACCGGCCATTGATTTCTCTCCTTACTGATTACTCTTGCTCTTCAAAGACAGTCCGAGGGAAGCAAGCTTCGCCTGAACCTCTTCAAGGGATTTTACTCCGAGGTTACGGACATGCATCATGTCCTCTTCGGTTTTATTGATCAGTTCTTCAACTGTGTTAATATTTGCGCGTTTCAAGCAGTTGAAACTACGGACTGAAAGATCGAGTTCCTCGACAGTCATGTCGAAGACTTTTTCCTTACCAGGATCTTCCTTCTCAACAAGGAACTCTGTATCCAGAGTTTCACCGGTAAGATCCATAAACAGATTCAGATGCTCGCAAAGAACTTTTGCAGCCATCGAAACTGCTTCCTTAGCAGAAATAGTCTTGTCCGTCTTTACTTCCAGCGTCAGTTTGTCATAGTCAGTGATCTGACCTACACGTGTATTTTCTACCGTATAGTTGACTTTCAGCACAGGGGTAAAAATACTGTCGACAGGGATCAACCCGATTTCAGGCGTAATTTCCTGTTTGTTGCGTTCAGCAGAGACATATCCTCTACCACGAACAAACGTAAGCTCCATATTCAGCTTTCCGTCTTTGTTCAAAGTAGCAATATGCCAGTCTGGATCCAGAATCTCAATTTCGGAATCTGCCTTGATACTTCCGGCAGTAACCTCACAGGGGCCGACAGCTTCAATGTAAACTGTCTTCGGCTCATCAGAATGAAGACGTGCCGTGATACCCTTTACATTGAGAACGATCTCAGTAACGTCCTCACGGACTCCTTCAATCGTGGAAAATTCATGCAGCACACCGTCGATCTTGATAGACTGAGCAGCAACTCCGGGAAGAGAAGAAAGCAGCACCCGCCGCATTCCGTTTCCAAGTGTCGTACCAAATCCTCTCTCAAGCGGCTCGACCACGAAGGAACTGTATGATCCATCAGCGGATGTGTCAACCGTTTCGATTCTGGGCTTTTCTATTTCAATCATTATTTAACCTCCAGGCGGCATTGATTGCCATTATCGGTATTGCGAAAAAGAATGAAACAGAAGATCCTACAACAAAGAGATTATTTGGAATAAAGCTCGATGATGTAGTGCTCTTCGATGTCAAAGTCGATCTCCGAGCGATCCGGAAGCTTCACAACCTTAGCAGACAGATTCTCAGAATCTACCTCAAGCCATACGGGCTTCGGACGGGCAGAATTCGCCTCAACAGCACCCTTAATCACTTCAATATCAGTATGACGGACGGCGATGACATCTCCAGCCTTAACAAGATAAGAGGGAACGTTTACGATATGTCCATTCACGCTGAAATGACGATGTGTCACGAGCTGACGAGCTTCAGCACGGGAATTTGCAAAACCGGCACGATAAACGATGTTATCCAGTCTGCTCTCAAGAATGCGGAGCAGGTTGTCACCGGTAATACCAGCTTGCTTAATAGCCATTTCATAATACTTATGGAACTGGCCTTCCAAAACGCCATAATAGCGTTTTGCTTTCTGCTTTGTACGGGTCTGAACACCGTACTCAGAGATTTTTTTACGTCCCTGGCCATGATCTCCAGGAGCATAATTTCTGCGCACAAGAGCGCATTTTTCAGAATAGCAGCGCTCACCTTTCAGGAAGAGCTTTTGGCCTTCTCTGCGGCACAATCTGCAGACTGAATCAGTATATCTAGCCATTATTACTTCCTCCTGTTATACGCGACGTCTCTTGGGCGGACGGCATCCATTGTGCGGAACCGGTGTAACGTCCTTAATGAGCGTTACTTCAAGACCGCAGGCAGCAAGAGCACGAATCGCGGCTTCACGACCGGAACCCGGTCCTTTAACATACACTTCGACGGATCTGAGACCATGCTCCATAGCCGCCTTTGCAGCGACCTCAGCAGCGGTCTGAGCGGCGAAAGGTGTGGATTTCCTTGAGCCACGGAATCCCTGACCACCGGCAGAAGCCCACGAAAGGGCGTTTCCGTTGACGTCAGTGATTGTAACGATAGTGTTGTTGAATGTCGCCTGGATATGAGCGCAGCCACGCTCAATGTTCTTTTTCTCACGACGACGACGCGTCGTAACAGCTTTTTTGGCCTGTGCCATTTATCTGCGCTCCTCCTTATTTCTTCTTATTCGCAACTGTGCGCTTCGGTCCCTTACGGGTCCTGGCATTTGTTTTGGTTCTCTGTCCACGTACAGGAAGTCCTTTACGATGACGTACACCGCGATAGCAACCGATCTCCACCAGACGCTTGATATCGAGAGCAACGTTACGGCGCAGGTCACCTTCTACGATAATATGATTATCGATGTAATCACGCAGTTTCTGCTGATCATCATCCGTCAGATCCTTGCAGCGGACATCGGGATTAACTCCGGTATCAGCAAGAATCTGCTTCGCTGTGCTTAATCCAATACCATAAATGTAAGTTAAGCCAACTTCGACCCGCTTATCTTTTGGCAAGTCGACACCAGCAATACGAGCCATTTAGAAATCCTCCGTTATTGTTTGCGTCAATTAACCCTGACGCTGCTTGTGAGTGGGATTAGAGCAAATGACCATGACTTTACCGTGACGTCTGATCACTCTGCACTTCTCGCACATAGGTTTTACGGAAGGTCTTACCTTCATTAGTGAATCCTCCATCAATTAGGCGGTCATTTTGTCCGCCAGGTGATACGACCTTTCGTAAGGTCGTAAGGCGACATTTCGAGCGTAACCTTATCTCCTACCAGGATCCTGATGTAATTCATCCTGAGTTTGCCGGAAATATGAGCATCGATGATGTGCCCATTCTGAAGTTCGACTTTAAAAGTAGCATTAGGCAATACTTCCTTGACGATACCTTCTACTTCCAACACATCAGCTTTAGACATGTACCTCTCCTTCAGACGGTTTGCGATCAAGACACCTTAACGCAAAGTGTATCGATCTGTCGCTCTCCATCTCGTCTTCTGACAACGCAGTATTTGTCAGAACAAGATGAATAATCTTCTTTTTCTTGGGAGAACTGATCGTTCTCGTCCTGCCATCTGCAATAAAAGCAAATCTGTCTTCTGTCGAGAGGATCACAAACCGCTTTCCCCTGTCATGTCCTGCTTTGCTTATTACTACAGTTCCCCGATTGCTATTCACAGTGCTAGTCTCCCCATGGCGTTAGTACAACAGGGCCGTTCTCGGTAATAGCAACGGAATATTCAAAGTGTGCCGAAAGCTGCCGATCTTTTGTAACGACCGTCCAGTCATTCGCCAATACTTCGACTTCGGGTCCCCCAAGATTGACCATTGGTTCGATGGCAATTGTCATTCCGGGAACTAACCGAACTCCGTGTCCGGGTTTTCCGAAATTCGGAACTTCCGGATCCTCGTGGAGTTTTCTCCCGACACCGTGCCCGACGTATTCCCTTACAATTGAATAACCGAATGATTCCACATAACTCTGAACTGCGAAACCGATATCGCCTATTCTGTTTCCCGGGATCGCGGATGCAACAGCCCGATGCAGACTTTCCTTTGTCACTGCCAGAAGTTTCTTAGTTTCTTCGGACACATTTCCGACTGCAAAGGTCGCCGCGTTGTCACCCGTAAACCCATCGATAAAGGCACCGACGTCGATACTTACGATGTCTCCGTCGTTAATGATTCTATGGCTGGATGGTATTCCGTGTATAAGCTCCTCGTTTACCGAGATACAAGCGCTTTTCGGAAAACCGCCATAGCCCAAAAACGTTGGTCTCGCACCCTGCGAGACGATATAATTCCGCACTTTATCATCGACATAAGCGGTGGAGACGCCGACTTGAAGTGCTGACTGCGCAACTTTAATTGCTTCTGCCGAGATCTGGCAGGCTTTTTTCATCCTGTCCAGATCTCGTGCTGATTTCAACTCAATCATTCGAATAACCTAATGCCTTAAGGATCTCCCCGGTAATGTCGGAGACATTCCCAATGCCAGAAACAAGAGTCAAAAGCCCTTTGTTCTCATAGTAGGTCTTTAGCGGTTCAGTCGTTTCGTGGTAAGTTTCCAATCTGGTACGGATCGTTTCCGGATTGTCATCCTTACGTGTCACCAACTTACCGCCGCACCTGTCACAAACGCCCTCTTTCTGAGGTTTTTTTGTGATTAAATGATAAGAACTTCCACAAACCGAGCAGATTACTCTTCCGGACATACGCGCTTCGATCAAATCATCAGGCACTTCAAGTGAAACCACATGGGTGATCTCAACACCCATTTCCGCGAGAGCGTCCGCCTGAACGATCGTCCGGGGCACTCCGTCAAGGATGTAGCCGTTTTCACAATCAGGGTAAGCAAGTCTTTCCTTGACGATTCCGATAATCGTAGAATCCGGAACAAGCTTTCCTTCATTCATGAAAGAGGCTGCCTCAAGACCCAAGGGTGTTTCTTCCCTGATTGCTTTCTTGAGGATATTGCCCGTGCTGATAATCGGGATATTCAGCGTGTCGCTCAATATCTCGGCCTGAGTTCCTTTTCCCGCACCGGGGGCACCGAGGAGAATCAACTTGTACATTATTCCAAGAATCCTTTGTGATGCCTCATAAGCATATAGCTTTCGAGTGTCTGAGAGATTTCCAGAGCAACGCCGACAACGATCAGAATCGAAGTACCGCCAAGTGCGATGCTGATGCCCGTCAGTTTTGACAGAACAATCGGCAGGATAGCAATCACGACCAGGAAAAGAGCACCAATAATCGTGATCTTGTTGATGATCTTCGAAATAAACTGAGACGTCGGCTGTCCGGGACGAATACCGGGAATAGCGCCGGAGTTCTTTCTGAGGTCATTTGCAATCTGAACAGGGTTATACTGAATCGCTACATAGAAATAGTTGAATGCAACGATCAGCAGCGCATACAGAACCGCATAGCCCCAGTTGCTGGTGCTGAACCAACCAAGGAAGGTGCCCCAGCCACCGGTTATTCCGAACATGTCCTTAATCGTAGACGGAATCGACAGCAGCGATGAAGCAAAAATGACAGGCATGACGCCGGACATATTGACTTTCACCGGGATATAGCTGCTCTGGCCGCCATACATTTTCCTGCCGACAACACGTTTCGCATACTGCACAGCGATTCTTCTCTCCGCCGCATTCGTAATAACGATGAGAACGAACATTGCGAAGAATACAAGAATAACGAGCGGTACGAGAATAAAGAACTTTGGCTGAGCGCCGAAGGTGATACCACCGTAAGAATAAGTACCACTGGCGATCTGGAAGTACTGTATCAGTGCAGGAATGATATTGACGGAGTTCGCAACGATTCCGCAGAAGATAATCAGCGAAATACCGCTTCCAATACCTTTCGCGTCGATCTGTTCACCCAACCACAAAAGAAGCATTGCACCGGCAGCAAACGTTACAATAATCGCAATCGCGCTGAAAGTTGCAGCAAAACCTTTTGTGTAAACAAGGGCGCCGCTACGCCGAACCAATAAATAATACATCAAAGCGAGAAGAACTGCAAGAACAACCGCTGTATATCTTGTAATTCTTGTCAGTTTTCTTCTGCCCTCTTCCCCTTCTCTGGAGAGTTTCTCCAGAGACGGGAATACGACCTGCAATAACTGGACAATGATCGATGAGTTAATGTAAGGTGAAACACCGAGCGCAAATATCGTTGCCTGGGTAAAAGAACCACCGGACATCAAATCGAAAAATCCAAAGATCGTACCGCTGTTGGCAGTCAACTGCTCAGCCAAGAGTTTTGCATTTACAAAAGGTACGGGCACTGCGCACCCCAACCTGAACAGGAAGAGGATCAGCGCTGTGAACAGAATCCTTTTGCGAAGGTCTTCAATCTTCCAAGCGTTTTTAAAGGTTTGGAACATCTTATGCCTCCTTCACCGTTCCTCCGGCAGCTTCAATCTTCTCTTTTGCAGAAGCTGTGAACTTGTCGGCTTCAACATTAAGCTTTTTCGTGAGTTCACCGTTGCCCAGGATCTTAACGGCTTTCTGTTTTCCGACAAGGCCAGCTTCACGCAGTTCAGCATGAGTAACTGTGGCACCGTCTTCAAACCTGTTGAGATCACAAACATTTACGATGTCATATTCAACACGGAAGATGTTTGTAAAGCCGCGCTTGGGGATTCTTCTGACGAGCGGCAGCTGACCGCCCTCAAAATATGCGCCTTTGTGGCCGGAACGAGCAAGCTGTCCCTTATGGCCGTAACCGGCAGTTTTGCCATTTCCAGAAGCAGGACCGCGGCCCTTGCGCTTCTTATCACGGTTAGAACCTTCAGCAGGCTTCAAATCATGAATCATCATTGCTCAAGCCCTCCTTATTCTGTAACTTCAACCATGTGCGAGATTTTTGCAATCTTTCCTCGTGTGCAGACATTATCAGGCTGTACAACGACGTCACCGATCTTTCTCAGACCGAGAGATTTGCATGTCGCAATCTGATTGTCAAGACGATGAGCAAAGCTGCGAACAAGCTTGATTGTCAGGGTCTTCTCTTCTTTTTTCTTAGCCATGATACCCTCCTCAACCAACGATCTCTTTCACAGTCTTGCCACGTTTTGCAGCAATTTCCTGAGCAGTATTCATCGCCTTAAGACCAGCAAACGTCGCAGGAACCACGTTGAACGGGTTGTTCGAGCGAAGCGATTTGGTCCTTACGTCGGTAATACCAGCTGCTTCCATGACCGCACGCACAGCACCTCCAGCAATGACGCCGGTACCGGTTACAGCGGGTTTGATCATGACACGGGTCGCACCGAATTTGCCAATCGTTTCATGCGGGACAGTTGTTCCGCGCTTTGCGATGCGAACCAGATTCTTTTTTGCATCTTCAGTGCCTTTACGGATTGCTTCCGGAACTTCGGAAGCTTTTCCAGTACCGAACCCGATGATGCCATCACCGTTGCCAACAACGACCAGGGCTGCGAACTTCATGATACGACCGCCCTTGACTGTCTTGCTGACGCGGTTGATGGATACGACCTTTTCCTGAAGGTCCAGAGTTGAAGCATCAATTCTATCCAATTCCTTTTCCTCCCTTAAAAGTCGAGTCCGCCCTCACGGGCACCTTCTGCAAGAGCCTGAACACGGCCGTGATAAATATATCCGCCGCGGTCAAAAACTACATTTTTGATACCAAGAGCAAGTGCTCTCTCTGCGATTGTCTTTCCTACAGCTGTTGCTGCTTCTTTGTTTCCGCCGTAGCCCTCAAAAGCCTTTTCCACTGTGGATGCCGAACAAAGCGTTCTGCCTGTGGAATCGTCGATCACCTGGGCATAGATGTGCTTATTGGAGCGGAATACATCGAGACGAGGGCATTCAGCAGTGCCGCTGATTTTGCCACGAACTCTTTTATGACGCAGAAGACGCTGTTTGTTACTGTCTTTCTTAGAAACCATTCTTTGTATTCTCTCCTTTCTTAAGCTTTACCGGCTTTGCCTTCTTTACGGATGATATATTCGCCGACATAGTGAATTCCTTTGCCCTTGTAGGGTTCCGGAGGTCTGATGCCGCGGATCTCAGCCGCAAACTGACCAACAGCCTGTTTGTCAATGCCTGTTACGATGATCGAAGCGGGGTTCGGAGACTCCGTCTTCACAAGATCCGTATCCAGGACCTTGACGGGATTGCTGTAACCAAGGTTCAGGACAAGCTCGTTACCCTGCTTCGCGGCACGATAACCTACACCAGTGATTTCGAGTTCCTTCTTGAATCCTTCCGTTACACCGACAACCATGTTGTTGATGAGGGTTCTCGTCAGTCCATGAAGCGAGCGGTATTCTCTCTCATCATTCGGTCTAGTAACAGTCAGCACGTTACCATCCAACTCCAAACCGATTCCATTGTGTACCTTCTGGCTCAAAGTTCCTTTGGGTCCCGTAACTGTGACCGTCTGACCTTCGATTTTAATTTCAACACCAGCAGGGATAACGATCGGCTTTCTACCAATTCTCGACATTTGTTACTCCCTTCGAATTACCAGACAAAAGCCAGTACTTCGCCGCCAAGATTAAGCTCTTTTGCTTTTTTTCCTGTCATAACGCCCTGCGGAGTGGAAACGATAACCGTTCCGAGTCCATTCAAAACCTTGGGCATCTTTTCGCAACTGGTATAAATGCGAAGCCCGGGTTTAGAAACACGGCGAAGACCGGCGATGACCGGAGTCTTGTCCTCATTGTATTTGAGCGTCATATGGATAACGCCCTGCTTATTGTCTTCAGTGACCTGCATGGATTTGATATACCCTTCTTCAACGAGAATCTGGGCAATAGCCTTCTTCATATTGGAAGCGGGGCAATCAACAGTTGCATGCCTCGAGCTGCTTGCGTTACGAATACGGGTAAGCAAATCAGCGATAGGATCTGTAATATGCATCTTCAATCTCCTCTCTTACCAACTGGCTTTCTTCACACCGGGGATCTGTCCGGCATAAGCAAGGTTCCTGAAGCAGATACGGCAGATACCGTATTTGCGCAGATAGGCATGGGGGCGGCCACAGATTTTGCATCTGTTGTATTCACGGGTCGTGAATTTCTGAACAGCCTTCTGTTTGTTCTTCAAACTCGTTTTTGCCATGATTTACCTCCCATTAACCTGCGAACGGCGCGCCGAGCGCTGCCAGCAGCGATTTTGCTTCTTCATCTGTGTTGGCGGTAGTTACGAAGCAGATATCCATTCCACGGACCGCATCGATCTTGTCATAATCGATCTCGGGGAAAATCAACTGCTCTCTCAGACCGAGGGAATAGTTCCCGCGTCCGTCGAAGCTGTCGCCTGAAATGCCGCGGAAGTCGCGCACGCGCGGGAGAGCCACGTTGAACAAACGGTCCATGAACTCCCACATACGGTCTCCACGAAGAGTGACCTTAGCGCCGACGGGCATTCCTTCACGAAGTTTGAAATTCGCTACGGACTTTTTGGATTTGCAGATTACCGGTCTCTGGCCAGTGATCTTGGAAAGATCGCTAAGCACAGCGTCCATGATCTTCGGGTTTTCTTTCGCATCACCGCATCCACAGTTGATCACGATCTTCTCAAGACGCGGAATCTGCATCGAGCTCTTGTAGGAATACTTTTTCATAAGAGCAGGTGCGACCTCTTTGACATAGGTGTCTTTCAGTCTGGGCATTTTCACTTACTCCTTTCCTACTTAAAACGTCTCGCCGCAACGTTTGCAAACGCGGACTTTCTTTCCGTCTTTCTCGACGAAGCCTACGCGTGTGCCTTTATTGCAGTGCGGGCAAACAGGCATAACCTTGGAATCATAGAGAGGCGCTTCCGCCTTCACGATACCGCCAGGCTCACCCTGTCTGCGGGGTTTAACATGCTTTGTTACCAGATTCTGGCCTTCAACGATGACCTTCTTCTCAGAAGGAGAATACTCAAGGACCTTACCGGTATTGCCACGGTCGCGGCCTGTGATGATGACAACGGTATCACCTGTCTGAATTCTGTTCATTCCGGATACCTCCCATCAAAGAACTTCAGGCGCGAGAGAAGCGATCTTCAGATAATCCTTGTCGCGGAGCTCTCTTGCAACCGGTCCGAAAATACGGGTTCCAACAGGGTTTTTATCCGCGTTGATAATAACTGCCGCATTCTCGTCAAAACGAATATAACTGCCATCATCACGACGCAGGCCTTTTTTGCTGCGCACGATGACTGCTTTCACGACGTCACCTTTTTTTACGGTGCCGCCGGGCGTAGCTTTCTTGACGGAAGCTACGATAACATCGCCAATATTGGCGTACCTCCGACGGGTGCCACCCAAAACACGAATGCACATAATCTCTTTCGCACCGGTGTTATCGGCAACCTTGAGGTAGGTTTGCATCTGAACCACAGAAGCTTCCTCCTTTAATTATTTAGCCTTCTCAACGATCTCAACGAGGCGCCATCTCTTGTCCTTGGACAACGGGCGTGTCTCCATGATCATGACACGGTCGCCGAGCTTGCATTCATTGTTTTCATCGTGAGCTT
>JAEEGL010818243.1_pt1 | contig 15942 bp, 13 predicted proteins | sample 9134231 | NCBI WGS metagenome assembly JAEEGL01 (sample SAMN16246548, study PRJNA631951) | gut metagenome | biome: gut microbiome; feature: rumen; material: fiber-attached | host: Bos | place: Iran: Karaj | collected 2018-10 | reverse complement strand
CCGATGGTGGCCAGATCCCATAAGGAAACAGGCTTCGCGTTTTTGCCTGCGTAGATCTTTTTCCGCAGTTCCAGGTAGTTCTCATAGGTTTTGCGGATATATTCCGGTTCAATATCGATATCTTCGAGGATCGTGTTGAACGTCGTATGACGGCAGTGATCGCTCCAGTAAGTATCGATGACCCGGACTTCCGTGATCGTCGGATCACGTTTTTCCTCGTTTTTGAAATAGTCCTGCAGGAAGGTCAGATCCGCCATGTCCATGGCCAGACCCATATCCGAACAGAACGCTTTTCTGGCTTCCTCACCCATTTCCCGGAAGCCTTCCAGAACTTTCGGCAGTTCCGGCTTCGGATAATTCTGCCGGATCGTGTCAGGCTTGGCGAGGGCGGCTTCTCTTGCCTCGACCGGGTTGATCAGCGTATCCCGGATACGGGCTTTGTCCGCGTCGTTCAGACGGCCGGCAATATAGTAGATGCGGGCCGAACGGACGTCGGGACGCTGACGCATGGTGGCCAGCTGGATGCACTGGGCACAGGAATCCGCCCGCTGGTCAAACTGGCCGGGCAGGTATTCCACTGCCAGGACCCATTCGTCCTTCGCCGGTTTCGGCGCCTTTTCCTCATACAGATCGTCCACCTGCGGTTCAGAAAGGATCGTATAGCGGGCAGCCAGATAATCCTGCTCTTCAATGTTTTCCAGATCGTAACGGTTCAGAACCCGGACGCCTTCCACATGGTCGTTGCGCAGGGCAATCCTGAGATCGTTCAGAACACCGTCCGCCTCAACCGCGAACGGATGTTTCTTTTCTACAAAACAGCGATATACCGTCATGAAAGATCCCTCACTTTTCCGCCGATATCCGTCCGGTAATGCATATCCTTGAAACCGATCTTCCTGACGCCCTCATATGCTCTATCAAGCGCTTCTTTCAGATTGGCGCCGGTTGCCGTGATACCGAGAACACGGCCGCCGTTGGTCAGATATTTTCCGTCTTCACAGCGGGTGCCGGCGTGATACACGATGACACCTTCACACTGGCCGTCCGCATCCAGGCCATGAATTTCATAGCCCTTCTGATAGCTCTGCGGGTAGCCGCCGGAAGCTTCGATGACGCATGCGCACGCTTCGTCGGACCATTCGATTTCGACATCCTGCAGGCAGCCGTCATGGCAGGCCTGCATAATGGTAAAGAGGTCGGTCTTCAGCAGCGGCAGCACTACCTGGGTCTCCGGATCGCCGAAACGGCAGTTGTATTCAACGACCCGCGGTCCCTTCGGCGTTAACATCAGACCGAAATAGAGACAGCCTTTGAAGGTTCTGCCTTCCGCGTTCATCGCTTCCACCGTCGGCAGGAAGATCTCCTTCATGCACTGCGCCGCGATTTCCTTCGTATAGAACGGTGAAGGCGCGATGGTGCCCATGCCGCCGGTATTCAGGCCTTCGTCGTTGTCGTTGGCCCGCTTATGATCCATCGAAGATACCATCGGCCGGATCACCTTGCCGTCGGTAAAAGCCAGCACGGATACTTCCGGACCGGTCATGAATTCTTCGACGACGACCCGGCTGCCGGCTTTTCCGAAGGACTGATCGATCATCAGTTCCTTCACCGCTTCTTCCGCTTCCGCCGCGTCCTTGGCAATCAGCACGCCTTTGCCGAGTGCCAGACCGTCCGCTTTGATCACGGATGGATATTCATTTTTGTCCAGAATATACCGCAATGCCTTGTCCGCTTCTTCAAAAACTTCGTAGGAAGCGGTCGGAATGCCGTATTTCTTCATCAGGTTTTTCGAGAAAACCTTCGATGCCTCGATGATGGCCGCCGCTTTGGAAGGTCCGAAGCAGGGAATGCCCTTTTCCTCAATGGCATCGACCATGCCCAGAGCCAGCGGATCGTCCGGTGTGACGACGACGAAATCGACGCCTTCCTTTTCCGCATATTCAGCCATTGCCGTGACATCGGTCGCCTTGATGTTCACGCATTCGGCATCCGCGGAGATGCCGCCGTTGCCGGGCGCGCAGACGATACGGTCAATGGTTTTGTTTTCTTTCAGTTTACGGATGACCGCGTGCTCACGGCCGCCCGAACCTACAACAAGAACTTTCATTTTCGCCTCCCATTAATGGTGGAACAGACGCACTCCGTTGAAGACCATGGTGATGCCGTAACGGTCGCAGGTTTCGATGACGTTGTCGTCGCGGATCGAACCGCCCGGTTCAGCGATATAGCAGACGCCGCTCTTATGGGCACGTTCGATGTTGTCGCCAAACGGGAAGAAGGCATCGGAACCAAGTGCGACACCGGTATTCTTCGCCAGCCAGGCTTTCTTTTCCTCAACAGTCAGCGGCTCCGGTTTCTCCGTGAAGAACTGTTCCCACGTACCGTCTCTGAGCACGTCCTCGTATTCGTCACCGATGTAAACGTCGATGGTATTGTCGCGGTCAGCTCTGCGGATGTCCGGTCTGAACGGCAGGGCCAGTACTTTCGGATTCTGCCGCATCCACCAGTTGTCAGCCTTCTGACCGGCCAGACGGGTGCAGTGCACGCGGGACTGCTGGCCGGCACCGATACCGATCGCCTGGCCGTTCTTGGCATAGGCGACGGAATTGGACTGCGTGTATTTCAGGGTGATCAGCGCCAGTTTCAGGTCACGGATGGCACTTTCCGGCAGATCCTTGTTGGCGGTCACGATATTGGTGAACAGCGAATCATCGATCTTGATGTTGTTGCGGCCCTGTTCGAAGGTAATGCCGAAAACCTGCTTGCGTTCGATTTCCTGCGGAACATAATCGGGATCGATCTGAACGACGTTGTAGTTGCCGTTCCGCTTGGTCTTGAGGATTTCCAGGGCTTCGTCCGTGTAGCCCGGCGCGATGACGCCGTCGGAAACTTCTTTGCGGATCAGAAGCGCGGTGTCTTTGTCACAGATGTCCGACAGGGCTGCCCAGTCACCGTAGGAGCTCATGCGGTCCGCGCCTCTTGCCTTGGCATAGGCGCAGGCGATCGGGGAAAGTTCCTTGTCGCCGGTGAAATAGATCTGTTTTTCGACGTCACTCAGCGGTGTGCCGACTGCGGCACCGGCCGGTGAAACGTGCTTGAAGCTGGCGGCCGATGGCAGACCGGTGGCTTCCTTGAGTTCCTTGACCAGCTGCCAGCTGTTCAGAGCGTCCATGAAGTTGATATAGCCAGGCCGGCCGTTCAGTACGGTAACCGGCAGTTCGCCTTCTTCCATGAAGATGCGGGATGGTTTCTGGTTGGGGTTGCAGCCATATTTCAGTGCGAGTTCTTTAGCCATGATTTCGTCCTCCTCTTATTTGTTCTTGTTATAGATCCTGGTTTCCACCGTGCCGTCTTCCAGATTGATGGATCGGGTGAACAGCGAGACTTTATTGTCCGGATTCAGTGCTTCCCAGACATGATCGGAAAAGTCTTCAAACGATTCCTTTTCCATTTCCCAAAGGACCGGTTCGCCCTCGAAGGAAGGAATCGGACTGCCGTTTTCACGGTAGGTGTGAATGATATGGCCGAAGCCCGGCAGTTCATCCGTAAAATCGAAGAACTGTCTGTGCACAGCGTTTTCATTGCCGTCGGCACTCTTCAGGATCGACATTGTATAGCCGGCGCCGCTGACAACCGCCGAAATGCGCGGTGTCCAGTTCGGTCCGTCCGGTTCAAAGGTTCTTGTCCGCAGGGCATCCTCGAAGGATTTGCCGGCGGCCAGGAAATCATAGACGGTGTCGGTCTGATCACCGTTGGTGACGATCTGCGTATTGCCGTATACGCGGACCGGTGAATAAATGATCAAAGACGGGTCAACCATCTTGGAAGGATCAAAAGCTTCCGTGCGGATGCCCTGGCCTTCTTCGACAAAGACGCGGTTGCGGCTGTTTTCGCTGCGGCCCATGATAAAGTATGCGATCCGCATTTTCTTGCCGCACGGGCATCTGCCGATGGCGATACCGCGGCCCGGGTATTCGTTCTTGCTGAGATACTCAAATAAATTCACTGCTTTCATCTGTTTTCCTCCTCCAGCTGCCGGGCCAGCATTTCCGCTGCCTGCGGCAGTAAAATCCATTCTGCCTGTTCCATCACTCTTCTCTGAAGCACTTCCGGTGTGTCGCCGTCTTCCACCGCCACTGCCTTCTGCAGCAGGATGCGGCCGCCGTCGGGAATCTCGTTGACGAGATGGACCGTGGCACCGGTCACTTTTACGCCTCGTTCCAACGCTGCTTCATGAACCTTCAGGCCATAGAATCCCTTGCCGCAGAAACTCGGAATCAGGGATGGATGAATATTGATGATCCGATCGCGGTACGCTTCGATCATGACACCGCCGAGAATACTCAGATAACCGGCCAGGATCACCATGTCGATCTTATGCTCATGCAGGACGTCGACGATCGCCTGATCAAAGCCGTCCTGATCCGGATAGTCTTTCCGCCGGACGACCGTGCTTTCAATGCCGGCCTTTTTCGCTCTTTCGAGAGCGTAGGCAGACGGCGTGCTGGCAATTACCAGGGCGAATTCGCCATGCGGTATTTTTCCGACCGCCGCCGCGTCGAGCAGCGCCTGCAGATTGGTTCCGCCGCCGCTGACCATCACTGCGATTCTTGTCATATCAGTGTTCCTCAATGATGACGGAATGGTCACCATCTGTCATTTCACCGATCACGGATGCCTGAATACCGGCTTCCCGCAGTACGGCGAGCGCCTTTTCAGCATCTTCCGCCGCGGTAATCACCGCCATGCCTACACCCATGTTGAAGGTATTGTACATATCGTGTTCGGGAATCCCGCCGACTTTCTGGATCAGTCTGAAGATCGGCAGAACTTCCCAGCTGCCCTTGTGGACGATGGCGTTCAGCCCTTCGCCATAGGCGCGCGGCAGATTCTCATAGAAACCGCCGCCGGTAATATGGGCAATCGATTTCACGCTGACCTGCTTCAGCAGTTCGAGAATCGGCTTCACATAGATGCGGGTCGGGGTCAGAAGCACTTCACCAAGCGGCGCGCCAAGTTCTTCTTCATACTGGTGAATGGCATCGCTGTTTTCGATGTCAAAGACTTTTCTGACCAGTGAGAAGCCGTTGGAATGCACGCCGGTGGAAGCCAGGCCGATGATGACGTCGCCGGCTTTGACATTCGTCTTGTCGAGGATCTTCTTTTCGTCGACGATACCGACCGAGAAACCGGCCAGATCGTATTCGTCCGGATCCATCAGGCCCGGGTGTTCCGCCGTTTCACCGCCGACCAGAGCGCAGCCGGCCTGCACGCAGCCTTCCGCCACGCCGCTGACGATCGATGCGATCTTTTCCGGCACGTTTTTGCCGCAGGCAATATAGTCCAGAAAGAAGAGCGGCGCGCCGCCGGTGCATACGATATCGTTGACACACATGGCAACGCAGTCGATGCCGACCGTGTCATGCCGATCCAGCATGAAGGCCAGTTTCACCTTGGTTCCGACGCCGTCGGTGCCGGAAACCAGCACCGGTTTTTCATATCCTTCCAGCTGCGGCGCGAACAGTCCGCCGAAGCCGCCGATGCCTTCCATGACACCGGGGATCTTTGTCCTGGCCACGTGTTTCTTCATCAGTTCAACCGCCTGATATCCGGCTGTTACGTCGACGCCCGCTTCTTTATAGCTGTCACTGTAGCTTTTTTCCATATCGTATCCTTTCTCAGAATTCCTTCAGCCGCGCTGCCAGCCCGGCATCCTTCTTCAGAACGTTTTCTTTCTGCTTCGCGCGGTCCGCCGCGATCTTTTCCGCCAGTTCGTCATCACTCAGCGCCAGGATCTCAGCGGCCAGATATGCCGCGTTTTTAGCACCGTCGATCGCCACGGTGGCAACCGGAATGCCGCTTGGCATCATGACCGTCGAATATAACGCGTCCACGCCGTCAAGCACCGCCGACTTCAGCGGCACGCCGATGACCGGCAGCGTCGTGTGTCCGGCCAGCACGCCGGCCAGGGCAGCCGCCATACCGGCGCCGGCAATGATCACACCGAAGCCGTTCGCCCGGGCATTTGCGGCGAATTCCGCCGCCTGTTCCGGGGTCCGGTGGGCGGAGTAAACGTGCGCCTCGTAGGGAATGCCGTATTCCTCGAGAACCTTGACAGCTTTTGCCATGACCGGCAGATCGCTGTCAGATCCCATCACTACAGCTACTTTTTTCATCCTGATTTCCTCCTCTTTCAAAGAAAACAGCCTGTGGAGCGCTTCCATAGGCTGTTTTTTATCGAGACTGATTCTGTCCTTTGCGGTTTCCGTATGAAAAAATCCCTGCCGTAACACAGATTCCGTCTGTTCGGCCGTCGTTTTTCTTCTGCTGGAATCGTCTGAACATTTCTGTCATGGCACTCCTTCCGTCCGGAACCAAAAAGAACACTATCATCATACCAAAGACCCTCAAAAAGGCAACAGGTTATTTCCTTATATTATTAGACTTCCGGTTACGCCGCCGCAGGCGGTTGATATGCCGCTCAAAACTGCCGCTGTTCAGCAGTTCGGCAAGCACCAGCTGCGACAGGGTGGAAACGGTGCAGGAGCGTCCCTGGATCCGCTGCAGGAGCGCCTTGCTGTGGGTTTCCGGCAGGATCATATAGGCAATGCGGATCGAGGGGGCGATGGTTCTGGTAAACGAGTTGATGTAGATGACATGCTCCTTCGGATCGCGGGCGAACAGTGTCTTTTCGGTTTTCAGATTGCCGGCGAATTCCGAGGCATAGTCGTCTTCGATCAGCCAGGCATTCTTCGTCTGCGCCCAGCGGATATACTCGTTCCGTTTCGACGCGTCGGCGCTTTTTCCGGAAGGATAGCTGTAATACGGCGTCACATGCAGAACCGATGCCGGCGTGCGTTCCAGTTCACTGCTGAGAATGCCGTTTTCCCCCATCTTCAGCGGGTCCAGACGGACACCGCTGCTGCGGTAGATCAGGCGGATCTTTTCATAGCAGGGATCCTCGATGCCGTAGATCCGGTATCTGCCCAGCATCTGCACGCTCAGACCGTACAGATACTCCGCCCCGGAGCCGATGACGATCTGTCCGGGATCGGCGTTCATACTGCGGCACCTCAACAGATAGGCGGAGATGGCCTGGCGCAGGATCAGCGAACCGCTGCCTTCCGTTCTCTGCATGACGGCTTCCCCGTAGTCGTTGAGAACCTTGCGGACCGCTTTGACATAGACGCTGTAGGGAAAGGTTCCTTCCGCCGGCACATAATCCAGGCGCACCCGGCGGTTCCGGCCGGCATCCATCAGATCTTCCTGCCGGTAGATGACATAACAGCCGCTGCGTTCCTTCTTTTCGATATAGCCTTCCTCGGCCAGAAGCGCGAGGGCGTGCTCGACGGTGATGACGCTGACGTCAAACATGTCCGCAAGACTCCGCTTGGAAGGAATCTTGCGGCCGTAAGGATAAATGCCGCCGGTGATTTCTTCCCGCAGCTGTTCGTAGATCCGCAGATATGCTGTGCTTTCTTCCATCTGGTCTTACCTTTTTGTATGTTTACAGACTTATCATACCACCAAAAAGACAGCGGTTCATTTCCGCTGCCTGTATTCTTCCAGTTCCGCTTCGATCAGGGTGTAGTCCCTTTCAAACAGTTCCCGGGATATTTCCCGGTGCAGCTGCTCTTCCGGTATCTTCGCCAGGATCTTCTCCTGCACGAACTTCTTCGCTTTTTCCTTATATGCCGGCAGGTTGTTCCGCTTCTGAATGCGAGCCAGTTCCGGCCGCCACAGCAGGGTGATCTTCCGCTTCATTTTCCGCTTCGGATTCACCTGCGGCTTCCGCATTTCGTAGAAATCAATGCCGTCCGCTTCCTTTTCCGCCGTGATAATGCCCCACCAGGCCGGAACATGTTCTTCGATATGCAGCGCGTGGCTGGTGCCGACGACGACATAATTACGGTCATAATACCAGTCGTAGTACTTCACCTGATTCTCCAGTCTGGCATAGGTGTCGGCATCGCTTTTGATCTCAATGCCGATCACTTCCTCAACGGTGACCATCACGGCATCCGCCCTTGCCTTGCCGGTCTGTTTTTCCTCGATGATGCGCATCATGCCATATTTTTCTTCCAGCCACTGAAAGAGCGGTTCCCTGATGTCCCGGTCGTATAAAGTCATGCCTTTATTATATGCGAATTGCAGGTTATGCGCGTTCACAAGAAAATGAAAGGTTGCTAAGATGATATCAGCACTAGGAGGTTCCCATATGATCAAAGCAATGCGTTATCTGAAACCTTTCTGGTTTTCAGTGCTGATGATCATCGGTCTTGTTTTTCTGCAGGTCCAGTTCGATCTGGCCCTGCCGGATTACATGTCCAATATCGTTACCTACGGCATCCAGTACGGCGGTATCAGCGACACGCTGCCGCAGGCGCTCAGTGCCGAAACATTCACCCGCATGCAGTATTTTACCGACAAAAATGACGCGGCTGTTCTGATCAGCAGCTACGAATTGAACGAAGACGGTGTCTATGTCCTCAAAGAGGACAGCGAGGAAGTCCGCAATGCGGTTTCCGATCCTTTTCTGATCGTTTCCTTTCTGAGCAGTGAGGAAGCCGCTTCCCAGATGCAGATGGATCCGCAGATGGTCTGGCAGATGATCGAAAACGATCCGGCCGCGGCGGCCGGCATGCGGGCTCTTTTGCAGGAAAGAACGAAGGATTTCACCGCCGAGAATCTGCAGGCGGCCCAGATCCTGATGCTGAAGAGGGAATACGCGAAAGTCGGCATGGATACCGAGAAGATCCAGAATGACTACATCTTCCACGAAGGCATGATCATGCTGGGGATCGCCCTGGCGGCTTCCCTTTGCGCCATCGCCTCCAGTTTCCTGGCCAGCCGCACCGCCACTGGTGCCGCCCGTGACATGCGGGCCGACGTGTTTGCCAAGGTCGAATCCTTCGCCTCGGAGGAACTGTCCCGCTTCTCCACCGCATCGCTGATCACCCGCACGACCAATGACGTCCAGCAGGTTCAGCAGGTGCTGACCATGATGCTGCGAATCGTGCTCTTCGCGCCGATGATGGGACTGACATCCCTCTTCAAGGTGCTGCGCTATAAGAATCTCGCCATGGTGCTGGGCTGGACGATCCTGCTGATGATCGTCCTGATGATCGTCACTTTCCTGTTCACGATGCCGAAATTCCGCATTGTGCAGAAACTGGTCGACCGCCTGAACCTGGTGATCCGCGAACAGCTTTCCGGCATGCTGGTCATCCGCGCCTTCAACAATGAAGAGAATGAAGAAAAACGCTTTGACAAAGCCAATACCGATATCACGAAGCTGAACATCTTCCTGAACCGCGTGCTGGCTGTCATTTCGCCGACCATGACCTTCCTGATGAGCGGTGTTTCGATCCTGATCATCTGGATCGGCGCCAATGCCATCGATCTTGGCACGATGCAGATCGGCGACATGCTCGCCTTCCTGCAGTATGCCACCCACGTTCTGATTTCCTTCATGATCGTCGCCGTGATCTTCATCATGATTCCCCGCTCCGCTGTTTCCGCCAACCGTATTTTCGAAGTGCTGGAAACCGAAGCGTCCATCCTCGATCCCGCCGAACCGAAAACCCTGCCGGAAGAAAACCTGCCGGTCGTCTTCGACCATGTTTCCTTCCGTTATCCCAATGCCGAGCAGAACGTTCTGAGCGATATCTCCTTTACTGCCGAACCGGGTGAAACCATCGCCTTTATCGGTTCCACCGGATCCGGCAAATCGACGCTCGTCAATCTGCTGCCAAGATTCTTCGATGTCACGGAAGGCAGTATCCGCATCGGTGATACGGATATCCGCGACGTGCGTCAGAAAGAACTGCGCGAGCGGATCGGCTATGTCCCGCAGAAAGGTGTGCTGTTTTCCGGTACGGTGGAGTCCAATCTCCGCTATGCCGACGAAAACGCCAGTGCCGAAGCCATCGAGAACGCGCTGGAAGTCTCCCAGGCAAAGGAATTTGTCGACCGCATGCCAAACCGCCTGCAGGAAGAGATCTCCCAGGGCGGCACGAATGTCTCGGGCGGTCAGAAGCAGCGTCTGTCGATTGCCCGGGCTCTGACCAAGAACGCCGGCATCTACATCTTCGACGATACCTTCAGCGCTCTGGACTATCAGACCGATGCCCGCCTGCGCGAAGCCCTCAACAAAATGATCGCCGCATCCAAGGCAACCGTCTTCATCGTCGCCCAGCGCATCAGCACGATCATGCACGCGGACCGGATCGTCGTTCTCGATGAAGGCCGCGTCGCCGGCATCGGCACCCACGCCGAGCTGATGAAAAACTGCACGGTCTATCAGGAAATCGCTCTGTCGCAGCTGAGCGAGGAGGAACTGGCCAGATGAGTGAGAAGAGAAAAACCAATTACCGGACCGGCATGCGCTCACCGCGCGGCATGGTGGCCGGCGATAAAGCCAAGAACTTCCGCGGCACGATCGTCAAACTGATCCGTTACATGAAGCCGTTCTATCTGCAGATCCTGATCATTACCCTGTTCACCCTGGGCTCCACGATCTTCTCGATCATCGGACCCCGTATCCTCGGCTCAGCAACGACGACGCTGGCCGAAGGTCTGGCTGCCAAGTACGGCGGAACCGGCGGCATCGACTTCGCGAAGATCGCCTCGATCCTGTATACCCTGCTCGGCATCTATCTGCTTTCCGCCCTGTTCCACTACATCCAGGGCTGGATGATGACCGGTGTGACCCAGAAGATCACCTATAATCTGCGCAAGGAAATCTCCGAAAAGATCAACCGGCTGCCGCTGAAATATTTCGATACGACGACGCATGGTGAAGTGCTTTCCCGCATCACCAACGACGTCTCTGTCGTATCCCAGTCACTGAACCAGTCGGTGCAGCAGGTATTCACCTCGCTGATCACGATCATCGGCATCCTCTATATGATGCTGTCGATCTCCTGGCAGCTGACTCTGATGGCGCTGATCGTCGTGCCCCTTTCCGGCCTGGCGGCGGCTATCGTCGTCATGAATTCCCAGAAGTACTTCAAAGCCCAGCAGGACACGCTCGGCAACGTCAACGGCCATATCGAGGAAATGTACGGCGGCCATATCGTCATGAAGGCGTTCAATGGCGAAGAGCGCTCGATCGATACCTTCAACGAACTGAACGACCGTCTTTACACGGCGGCCTGGAAAGCCCAGTTCATTTCCGGCGCCATGCAGCCGATCACCAACTTCATCGGCAACATCGGCTATGTCGGCTGCTGTGTGCTGGGCGGCTGGCTGGCTGTCCACCGCGGCCTTGCCATCGGCGATATTCAGGCGTTCATCCAGTATGTGCGTAACTTCAATCAGCCGATTACCTCGACCGCTCAGATCATGAACATTCTGCAGGCTACTGCGGCAGCAGCCGAACGCGTCTTCCAATTCCTGGAAGAAGCGGAAGAAACACCGGATACGGATCATCCGATCTCGATCCGTGACGAAAACGGCAATATCAGGATCAAGGGCAATGTCACCTTTGAAGACGTTGTCTTCGGCTACGATCCGGAAAAGACGGTCATCCATGATTTCAGCGCCTATATCCATTACGGTTCCCAGGTCGCCATCGTCGGTCCGACCGGCGCCGGCAAAACGACCATCGTCAAGCTGCTGATGCGTTTCTATGAACTCAATTCCGGTCATATCTACATCGACGGCAAAAAGACGACGGACATGACCAGAACCGACCTGCGTGACTGCTTCGGCATGGTCCTGCAGGATGCCTGGCTGCACACCGGCACGATCATGGACAATATCCGCTACGGCCGCATGGACGCCACCGACGAGGAAGTCATGCAGGCAGCCGATGCCGCCTATGTCGACCACTTCATCCGCACTCTGGAAAACGGCTATCAGACCGAGATCAACGAAGAATCGACCAACATTTCCCAGGGGCAGAAACAGCTGCTGACCATCGCCCGCGCCTTCCTCAGCGATCCGAAGATCCTGATTCTTGACGAAGCCACGTCTTCCGTCGATACAAGAACCGAGATCCTGATCCAGAAAGGCATGGAAAATCTGATGAAAGGAAGAACTTCCTTTGTCATCGCCCACCGGCTTTCCACCATCCGCAACGCCGACATGATCCTCGTCATGGACCACGGCGACATCGTCGAAATCGGCACGCACGAAGAACTGCTGGCCAAGAACGGTTTCTATGCGAAGCTGTACAATTCCCAGTTTGAAGAAGCGCTCGCCTGATCCGAATGAACCATGAAAAAAGGATCTCAGAAATAAATGAGATCCTTTCTTTATGCCACAAGCTGCGTCAGATCGTTGGCCCAGCGGTAACTGTATACCCTCCGCATGCCGAGAATCAGCCGCACCAACTGTTCCAGCTGCGTGATCAGCAGCACCAGAGCGATATTCTGCATGCCCAGCACACCGACACAGAGGAAGGCACACGGCAGACCGACCAGCCATTCCAGACCGGAATCGAGGAACTGGATCACCTTCGCGTCACCGCCTGAGCGCAAAATGCAGAAGATCATGAAATTATACAGACGCATGGATGCCTTGACGGCGAAGACGCGGACGATCGTGACGGCCAGCGCTTCGACGGCGGAATCCTGAAGGGCAAACAGAGAAACCATCGGCCTGGCGAAAAGGACCAGGAAGGTCACCAGCAGACAGGAGAGAACAAAGGCCAGACCGATATGCTGATGGCATTCCTGTTTGGCTTCTTCGATTTCGCCGCGGCCGAGTTTCTGACCCAGCAGGATCTGCACGGCATTGCCGTAGCCGTAGATGATGAAGGTCATCAGATTGAAGATCTGATTGCCGACATAATAGGCATCCATCTGTTCCTTGCCCAGATAGCCGAACGCCTTGACGAACAGTGTCTGGCCAAAGCCGAAGGCCGTCTCGTTGAGGATCAGCGGCAGGATCCTTTCCAGGATCGGCCGGACAAAGTTCAGATCAAAGCCGAACACCTCCCGGAAGGAACCGATGAATTTCTGACGGGAATATAAAGCGTAGGAAATCAGCGTGACACAGGCGATGATCTGGGCAGCCATGGTAGCCAGGGCGGCGCCCTCTATGCCCAGCGCCGGAATCGGTCCGAAGCCGAAGATCAGCAGATAATTCAGGGTCACATTGCACACCGTAGTCAGGATCGAGATCCGCAGGGCGATACGGGGCTGGCCGGTCGAGCGGAACATATTGGAAATGATAAAGGAACAGCCGGAAAACAGCAGCGTAAACCGCGAAATATTCAGATACAGGAGACCGTCGCTGACCACGGCAGGGTCCTTCATGTAAAACGACAGGATAGCCGGACCGAAGAACGTCGCGGCGAGGATCCAGAGAACGGCATTGCTCATGACCAGACAGAGACCGAGGCCGGTGCACCGTTTCAGATTCTTCTCGTCCCCGGCGCCGAAGAACTGCGAAGCGAAAATGCTGATGCCGCCGATGCAGCCATAGGCGATCATGCTGGCAAGGGTATCGATCTGGGCAGCCGTGCCGACCGCCGAGACTTTGCCGATCCAGGAGACCATGAGTGTATCGATCATTGACTGACAGCTCATCAGAGCGCTCTGCAGGGCCAGCGGAACAGCGATCCGGGCCGTTGTCTGATAGAACTCTTTTGTGCCGACGTATTTTCTGAGGTCCATATTCCGCATTATACAATGTATCTGCAGCATCATAAACAGATTGACCCGTAAACTGTCCGCCCATTCATTCCGGTTCTCTCTTTTGCGTCTTATTATGCTAATATTTTGATATGGCAAATAAAAGAAAACAGCGGCATCTCCGCAAAGAATTCCAGGTGATTCTGCCGGCCGTTCTGATCGTTCTCGGTTTCTACCTGATCAAGACCTTCTCATTTACCGAACCGCCGGTCTATACCAAGCAGCCGCATACAGCTGAGCAGGCCGACAAAACGGCGAAGGTCCTGATGCGCAAAGAGCCGATCGTTTCCAGTGCGACCATGTTCATCGCCGGCGACGCCCTGGTTCAGATCGAATGCATCGATCAGTCGCGCACCGGTGAGGATACCTACGACTGGTCCTATCTGATGGACGGCTCCACCGCTCCCGCTTCCCAGTATGACCTCGCATTCTACAATCAGGAAACGATCCTCGGCGGCGACCATCTCGGCATTACCGTCTATCCGCATTTTAACTGCCCGCAGTCATTCGGTGACTATATGGCTTCCCGCGGCTTCAATCTCGTCTCTACCGCCAATAACCATTCGCTCGACAAAGGTGAAGAAGGCATACTGAACTCAATTGAATTCTGGAAGAAGTATCCGGACATTGTGACCGCCGGCACAAATGAATCCCAGCAGCAGCGGGAAGAAATCGCCGTCCACGAAGTCAACGGCATCACCTATGCCTTCACAGCCTGGACCTACAGTATGAACGGTTACGAAACGACCCCCGGCCATGAATATATGGTCAACTGCTACCGCGGTCATGAAGACGAACTGCTCAACTGGGTCCGCAACGCCAAACAGAAAGCGGACGTCGTCATCGTTTCCATGCACTGGGGCGAAGAATACACCCCGGATCCCAACGACGAACAGCTGCAGCTGGCTCAGCAGTTATCCGATGCCGGCGCCGATATCATCATCGGCAACCACGCCCACAACATCCAGCCGATCCAGTGGATCAACGGCCGCACCCTCTGCTACTATGCCCTGGGCAACCTGGTCAATTCCCAGAATGTCGTGGACGACACGACCTGGGAAGAAGTCAACACCGGCATGGCCAGCACCCTGACCATTGAAAAAACCATCCAGCCGGATGATTCTGTCGATATTGTGATCAAAGACGTGAAGGCGGAACTTCTCTTCACTTCCTACGAAGGCGAATTCCAGGACATCCACAGCGTCTATTTCCAGGACGTCAGTTCCGATCTCTTCAAGGACAAGGACGCCTTCTATCAGAAGATGATCGACGAAGTCGTTCATCGTTATGACAGCTCGATCGAAATCGGCTTCTGAAAGGACAGAAATGTCCTTTTTTTATTCCCACAGGGCAATGGCCGGGGTGCCGGCGTTGTTGTCATAGCGGTCCTGAGAACGTCTGGCCCACAGTTCTTCCGTCCGGTACAGATGGTTATAGGCATAATTGTCACTGTCTTTGACGAATGTATAGCCATCCTGACAGCCAAGACAGACAAAGGCGTGGGTCAGGCCGCGGATATAATTTACCGCCAGATAGACGCACTTGCCCTCGCGCAGGGCTTTTTCAAAGTCTTCATACGTTCTGAGCAGTTCATATCTGACCCCGTAATGTTCCGCTGCCAGGACAACTGCCCGGGAAGACGCGCCGCTGCCGCCGGCAGAAGGCCGGTTATACTGATCGGTTCCGAAATAAAGAAAATCACCGACTTCCAACGGCATGATCTCATAACCCTTAATGCCGGATAGGATCATGGCCAGGGCCGTCGGCACACAGCCGGTGGGGCCAAATGCCAAAGTGCCGTATTTCGCATTCTTCCAGCGTCTGTCCTTCTGCCAGAAATACGGTGTGCTGTAGCAGTAGATACCGCCGGAATTGACCGCCAGTTCATAATCCGGCATGTTCACATGCGGTCCGATATAAGCCGCCCGCAGCCAGCTGCCGCCGTTCTCCCGCAAGGAAAGAATACCGCCGGCCTGATAGGTGCCGTCGGCCTGCCGGTGCCAGATAAAAGAACTTTCCGCGGGCAGCTGTTTTTCCTGCGGAACTGTGCCGAACAGTAACAGTGTGAGAATGATCTGCAGCGCTCTTTTCATGATGACCTTATTTTCCCATAAAACCGGCAAAAAGAAAAAGCCGGACAATGTCCGGCTCTCTTCGTAAATGTTATTTGGATGCGTTTTCGCCGGCGATACGGCCGAAGACGACGAAGTCTGCGACTGCGTTGCCGCCCAGACGGTTGCCGCCGTGGACACCGCCGGTCACTTCACCTGCCGCGTACAGACCCGGAATGACATTTCCT
>JAEEGL010752443.1_pt1 | contig 15942 bp, 15 predicted proteins | sample 9134231 | NCBI WGS metagenome assembly JAEEGL01 (sample SAMN16246548, study PRJNA631951) | gut metagenome | biome: gut microbiome; feature: rumen; material: fiber-attached | host: Bos | place: Iran: Karaj | collected 2018-10 | reverse complement strand
TATACGACAGGCACATCCCTATCGTCGAGGAAATTATAGACAGAGAGCAGTTCGACGCGCCCGCCGTTCCGCTTGACCCGTCCGTAACAGACTTTTACGATTTTACGCCCGACAGCGTGACCGTGGAGAACTACCGACACGGCGAAAAGGTCGGGAAATTCCCGGTGGCGGTATGAGCAGAGGCAGATTCATCGCCGTGGTGGCGACGGACAACAGCTGGGGCATAGGCAAGGGCGGCAGACTGCTCGCGCACGTGAGGCGGGACATGCAGTACTTCCGCGAGCTGACCGCAGGTCTTCCCGTTATTTACGGGCGCAAAACCCTTGCGACCTTCCCTCTCGGCAGGCCGCTCCCGGGCAGAAGAAATATAGTCATGTCGCGCTCCGGCATTACCGTCGAGGGAGCGGAGGTCGTTCATTCAGAACGCGAGCTTATGCGTGCCGTTCGCGGCAACGCCGCCGTGATCGGCGGAGGAGAAATATACGCCCTGCTGCTCCGTCACTGCTCGAAGGTATACGTGACCCGTTTTCACAGGGACTTCAACAGCGACACTTTCTTTCCAAATCTCGACGACAGCGAAGAATGGTCGCTTACAGGTGTTATGGACACCTTCACGGCAACGGAAAACGACAGCGTTCCGGGCATGAAATGTTCTCTTCTTGTGTACGAGAGGCAGGAAAATGAGTAAGAAGACGCTCCTTATCCTGATTGCAGCCGCGCTTGCCGTCTGCGCAGTCGCGCTTGTTGCCGTGCTGAAAAAAGATTCGGTAATTCCGGGCTGGCACGGAGAGGACGAACGGAAATACTACGTCGTGTTCCCGTTCGCAAGAGCATCGGGGCAGTACACGATAGGCGGGGAAATATATTCGTTTGAGGAATACGGGGAGCATCTGCTTCTGAAGGGCTGGCACGTGGTTGACGACAAAAAATACTGGTCGGACCCGCAGACCGGCATCGTGGCCCGCGGAGACTTCCGGGCCGACGGACAGGACTATCATTCCGACCCTGACACCGGAAGATACTACGCCGAGGGAGTATACATCATCGACGGGAAACTCTGGTACTACGACGATCACGGCTTCAGAAGGAGCGGAATAGTAAAGATCGACGGAAATTATTTCTGTTTCAGCGAAAAGGGCAATCTGCTCAAGGGGCTGCAGCAGATAGACGGGAAATACTACTACTTCGACCCGCAGAGCGAAGCGATGGTCTTCGGCCTAAAAACCGTGAACGGCGCCACCTATTATTTCGGTGAAGACGGCTCCGCCGTGACCGGAGAGTACGAAATCGACGGGCAGATCAGCGTTTTCGGCCCCGACGGCAAAAAGATAAACTGACATCAGGAGGACAATCCAATGGAGAAAAAAATAAAAGCCGGAATAATCGGCGCAACAGGCATGGTGGGACAGAGATTCGTTTCTCTGCTTGAAAATCACCCGTTCTTTGAAATAACGGCGCTCGGCGCCAGCGGCAGGAGCGCGGGCAGAACCTACGGCGAGGCGGTCGGAGGACGCTGGAAACTGGATGCTCCCATGCCGGAACGCATAGGAAAAATGACGGTTACCGACGCGTCGGATATAAAGACAATGACAGAAAAATGCGACATGGTCTTCTGCGCGGTCAACATGCCGAAAAGCGAGATCCTTGCACTTGAGGACGCGTACGCAAGAGCTGAAACACCGGTCGTCTCCAACAACTCCGCCAACCGCTGGACGCCCGACGTGCCCATGGTCGTGCCTGAGATAAACCCCGAGCACCTCGAGGTAATAGAGGCGCAGAAAAAAAGGCTCGGCACAAAGCGCGGCTTTATCGCCGTCAAGCCCAACTGCTCCATTCAGAGCTACGTGCCCATGCTCTCGCCCCTGCGCCGGTTTGGCATAAAGCGCGTGCTGGCAACAACGTATCAGGCGATCTCCGGCGCGGGAAAAACCTTCCGCGAGTGGCCGGAGATGATAGACAACGTTATCCCGTACATAGGCGGCGAGGAAGAGAAATCGGAGCAGGAGCCTCTCCGCATCTGGGGCAGAGTTGAGAACGGAAAGATCGTAAAGGCGGAAAGCCCGCTCATCACCACGCAGTGCATCCGCGTTCCGGTTACCAACGGACACACGGCGGCCGTTTTTGTAGATTTCGAAAACAGACCGTCAAAGCGGGAAATAGTCGAAATATGGAAAAACTATAAGGGGCTGCCGCAGACTCTCGGCCTTCCCTCCGCGCCGGAACAGTTCATTACGTATTTTGAAGAGGACGACCGTCCGCAGGCCTCTCTTGACCGTATGCTTTACGGCGGAATGGGCGTGTCGTGCGGCAGACTGCGCGAGGATACGATGTTCGACTATAAATTTGTCGGGCTCTCCCACAACACTTTGCGCGGTGCGGCCGGCGGCGCGGTGCTCATCGCCGAGCTGCTTGTTTCGCTCAGGTACATAACCGCAAAATAAATTGTTAAACCCTCATTTGACACTTGAAAACACTTAAAACCCTGTAAAAACGGTGCGTAAGTAATATTATCGTTTTTTCAGGGTTTTGTTTCTGACTTGCTATTGACAAACCGGAATGTTTGTGGTATTACACAGCAGATATGATGCGGGAAAAGAAACAAAATAATATTTCAGCCCTTCTTTTTCAAACTTTGATATTGTAGTTGACTTTGCAAGAACAACATGGAATTCCGCGTTAGGGCTGTCAATGTCATTTTCCGCCAATGCCAATGCCTCGTCGATAAAAAAATATGGCGGAACACGGCAGGATCTAAGTAATGCAGGTTATGAATTCAGCACGCTTGTAGGCGGAGAAACACACTATGCAACTCGGTATATAGCGGGCAATCCCTTGACCACCAGAAAAATGTGTGCGTACATGAAATGGGACACGCACTCGGGTACAGCGGTCATTCGTGGATTTCGTCGGACGTAATGTACTATACTTCAAGTTCCGTTTACACGCTGTCAGATAACGAGAAAAATCACCTTAAACAAATTTACGATAATAATTGAAAGGAGAAATCATGAACGCTGTCAGAAAATCCGCTTTCTTGCTTTGCTTTATCGCGCTGATTTCATGCATGTCCTGCAAAAAAAATGATAAGCCAGCCGAAAACACTGTGCCGGGCGGCAATGAACTCTGTTACGCCATCGACCCGGACCAAATCGACTATGACGCAGAAAAAACAAATATTACAAGAGCCGTATATACCGGAAACTATACGGAAGACGAATGGTACGTTTACCTCGAATTTAAAGTAATAGAATCAATAAGAGGAGAAACCGAAGATGATTTTCTCCACCTTGCATACCATGAGAACCGTTTTCTTGGGATCGAAATGTACGAAAAAGGGCAGGAATACCTTCTGGAAACAACAAGGTTTGTTAACGTAAACAGGGATTTCGACCTCTTCCTCCCTATAAACGAGCAGTCGTATCTTCCCGCAACGTCCACCCGTAATTTTGAAAGCAACTGCAGATATTACAGAGAGCTCGAAAAGGTGCATCCTCACGAGCTGAAATTTCTGGGGCAAGATTACATTCGTTCTGACGATATCAACGTAATAGCCGAAAACTCTCAGTTCATTTTCAAAATAAAGGTAAAGGAAAAAACACACAAAGTCCCCGTCGGAGCGTTTTTCACCTGTGAGATTATCGACTCACTGAAAGGCCAGGAAAACCGAAAAGAAATCGATATCGTACTGAAAGAGGACGCCGTAACAATCGGCAGAGAATATATTGTTTTCGTTACGCCAACCGAATCCGGCTCATTCTTCATCCCCACTTTAAAGCACAGCGTCTATTCGACCGACGACACAGAAAGCATCGCAAAGATAACCGAAGCGCTTTGATAGTTCCGTTTATAAGATAAAAACCCGTCATGTAAACTTTTGACGGGTTTTCAAATTATCTGCTTAAATGGGTTCAGAAATTATATCAGTAATTTAAAATCCTCTTCATTTCTGATAATCAGTTCTGCGCCGAGGGATCTCAGCAAAGACGCGGGACGGTAACCCCAGCCGACCCCGACGGGTTGCATCCCCGCGTTGCGGGCAAGAAGCATGTCCATGTCCGAATCGCCGACTACAGTAACGCAGGCCGGCGCGGGCGCGCCGAGGCTCTCCGCAATAAAAAGCGCTCCGGCGGGGTCTGGCTTGTGCGGGAACCGACCCGTATAACCGAGCACGACGTCAAACGTTCCCTGCGGGAAAAGCGAACCGGTTATCTCGTTGGTCTGCCTGTCGTCCTTGTTGGAAAAAACCGCAAGACGCGCTCCGCTTCTTTTCAGATACCCGATACCATCAGCAACGCCGGGATAAAGAAACGTCTTTACCGTGCAGTGGCCGGAATAGTAAGAACTGTAAATCACAAATGCCCTGTCTACGAGCTTTTCGTCGTCAGAAAGCTCCGGCGGCAGACACCTCTGAACGAATTTGCGTGATCCGTTATTTATGCCTTTGAGCGCTCTGTCCTCGTCGATTTCGGGAAAACCGAGGCTCGACAGCATAAAATTCATGGCGTCTGTCAGATCGCTGATGGTGTACGCGAGCGTACCGTCAAGATCGAAGATAAAATATTTCGCCGGTTTAAACATTCGTGTCCGTCTGATTGTCAATCAGCCTCATGAACCAGTACGGCTGGTGCGCGTCGCAGTCGACTACCTTGCCGCTCTTTATGACTGCAATCTGCCTGAGTTTTAACGTGTTGTCGTAAATATACGCCTCGTCGCTGACAGGCAGGATCTTTTTCAGATTGTCGTTGATCGATTCGAAACGCTTTATAATGTAGTCGTCGGCTATTCCGTGACCGCCGTTTGCCTTGCGCCTGTGAACGCGGTCGAGCGCGACGTTTATATCGTCGATTCCCACGAACAGCAGTATGACATAAAAACCATGCTCGGACGCCTTGACCATATACTTTAAAATGGCGTTGCCCGGAAGCGTCGTCTCGATATGAAAGGACTTACGTGCCGCAATGCAGTCGCGTATTTTACGCACGGCAAGCTTCCCCGCCCTGACCTGCACGTCGGAGGAGGAGGGATTTTCCGGGCAGAGCTCAAGCGCGATCTCGTCAGTATTGACACGGTCGCCAAAGTCTATACAGCCGTTCAGCACTCTGTAAAGCGAAGTTTTGCCGGCACCGTTGATGCCGGCAATAACCGTGAACGTCGGTTTCAAAGCAAAGCCTCTCCCACAATTTTTTCCTGGTTGATCTGAAGCTTCATGTTGATGAGCTTGCGGTAGAACACCGCCTCCTCGCGCGTTGCGGAGGCGGCGAGACAGTCCTGCAGATCGGATATCGTCATTTCCGCAAAGACGCCGTAAAGGCTGATTTTTTCAGTCATTCTGACCACCATCAGGCACCCTGACCTTTTCAAGCAGCGCCTTTATCCTTTCAGCCGGCTTCAGCAGATGGCTGATCGTCTCGTCGCGGTTGAGGGTATCGATAATAAGAGCCACGTATTTGGTCAGGTTGACCGACCTGTACCACTCGCGGTTCAGCAGTTCCTCCGGCTGGTAAATAAGGTTTGTCGTATATATCCTCGTGAAAAGACCGTCATTATACGCCTTGTCGACAGCGTCAAGCCCCTCGCAGAAAAGTCCGAAGGTCGCAAAAGCGAAAATGCGTTTGGCGCCGCGATCCTTGAGCGAGGCGGCAACGTCAAGTATCGACTGGCCGGAGGAAATGATGTCGTCAACGACGATGACGTCCTTGCCCCTTACGGATCTTCCGAGGTATTCGTGCGCGACAATGGGGTTCTTGCCGTTCACCACCTGAGTATAGTCCCGGCGCTTGTAGAACATGCCGAGATCTATGGAGAGCATGGAGGAATAGTACATGGAGCGCGTCATTCCTCCCTCGTCGGGGGATATGACCATAAGGTGATCCTTGTCAAGCTGAATGTCGGGAACAGTCTTGATAAGCGCCTTTATCATCTGATACGTCGGCTGGATGTTGTCAAAGCCGATGAGAGGTATTGCGTTCTGCACTCCGATGTTGTGGCAGTCGAAGGTCACTATGTTGCTGACGCCCATTTTCTGAAGCTCCTGAAGGGCTACGGCGCAGTCGAGAGACTCGCGCACATGACGCTTGTCCTGCCGGCTCTCGTAAAGCATGGGCATTATCACGGTGATCCGCCTTGCCTTGCCGCCTATCGCGCATATGACCCTTTTAAGATCGGCAAAGTGATCGTCCGGACTCATAGGGTAGTCGTGGCCGTACATTTTGTACGTGACGCCGTAGTTGTACAGATCCGTTATGATATACACGTCGTGGCCGCGGTACGATTCGTTGAGCACCGCCTTGCCCTCGCCGTTGCCGAAACGCTTGCACTCCGGCCTGGCTATGAAGGTGTCGCCCGTTCTGCTCCCGCGCCAGTCCTCAAGATAACTGTTTACCTGCTTAATAAAGCCGTCGCATCCCGGCATTCCTATCACCGAGAGCTCTCCGAAATATCTGCTGTCCATTGTATCCTCCACTCAGGCAAATGACTATATAATATTATATCATTTTCTGCTCGCAATTTCAATCGTTTCCCGGTTTTTTTGCTTTCCGGAGGCGTTAAAAAAGCAAAAAGATTGACAACCGGAAAAAAAGATGATATAATATACCTATGTGACAGGTATTTAAACCGGGAGGAATGATTGAATTTATGAATCTGCCGAACAAACTCACCCTTGCGCGCATTATTCTTGTGCCCTTCTGCATGTTTTTTATCAGCTATCCCGTTTTCGGGGATATATGGACGCCGGTCGCGGCACTTGTGATTTTCAGCGTGACCTCGATGACCGACATGATTGACGGAAAAATCGCCAGAAAATACAACCTCATCACCGACCTTGGCAAGTTTCTTGATCCCGTAGCCGACAAACTGCTTATAATCGGGTGCTACACCGCGATTATAGTTGCCCGAAGGACAGAGCCGGTGCTCTGCCACGTAGCGTTCTGGTGTACTTTTCTCATTTTCTTCCGCGAACTGGCGGTAACCTCGCTGCGGGCAATGGTCATGGGAAAGGTCGACGTTGCCGCCAATATGTGGGGAAAAGTCAAGACTACATCCCAGATGGTATGCGTCATAGTCGTTATCGTCGAGCCTCTTTTCTGCCGTATCACGGGCCTTGACACATATTCGATTGCAAGCATAGCGACAATGATATTCTCCGCGGTCACCGCCGTATTTTCGGGGATAAACTATCTGCGCGCATATCTGCCGTATATCAGCAAAGAATGATCGATCTTCTGGAAATCGAAAAAAGCCTGATCTCGAAGCATGTAAAACACGGCGGCACAGCCGTGGACTTCACGATGGGAAACGGGCATGACACGCTGTGGCTCTCGAACGCCGTGGGTGAAAACGGGCGCGTGTACGCCTTCGATATTCAGGAGCAGGCGCTGAGAAACACCGAACAGCTGCTTGACGGAAACGCGCGGTACCGCAATTATACTCTGGTGCTTGATTCACACGCGAACGCGGAAAAATATGTGAACGGGCGTATATGCGCGGGCTTGTTCAATCTCGGGTATCTTCCGGGATCGGACAAAACCGTCACCACCATGAGGCAGTCGACCATGTGCGCGGTCGAGGCGGCGCTCCGGCTGCTTGACGATGACGGAGGACTGCTCATTGCCGTATACCCCGGCCATGAGGAAGGAAGACTTGAGGGCGAAATGCTGGAAAAGTATTTCTCCGGACTTGACCGCAGAAAGATCTGCGTCTCGGAGTTTCAAATAGTGAACTCTCCTGCCTCGCCGTTCTTCTTCCTTGCCGAAAAGAAATAACTCTGTTTTACTGCGTTTCATAAAAAATGGAGAGGATGGAATCCTCTCCGTTTTTTCATACTTCTTTTTTCGTGTGGAGCACAACGTCGTGGGCGCCGCCCTCGATGATGCTTGCCTGAGACACAAGGGTGAGCTGGGCCTTTTTCTGCAGTTCCGGTATTGTCAGCGCGCCGCAGTTGCACATGGTCGAACGGACCTTTGCGAACGTTATGCGGACGTTGTCGGACAGCTTTCCGGCGTATGGAACGTACGAGTCGACGCCCTCCTCGAACGAAAGCTTCTTGTCGCCGCCCATATCGTATCTCTGCCAGTTGCGGGCCCTCGCCGAGCCCTCGCCCCAGTATTCCTTCATCAGGGTACCGCCGAGGTTGACCTTCTGCGACGGGCTCTCGTCAAATCTGGCGAAATAACGGCCGAGCATGATGAAATCGGCGCCCATGGCAAGGGCGAGAGTAATGTGGTGATCGTGCACTATTCCGCCGTCCGAGCAGACGGGAACGTAAACGCCGGTCTCATAAAAATACTCGTCGCGGGCCTTGCATACGTCTATAAGCGCGGTGGCCTGACCGCGGCCGATGCCCTTGGTCTCGCGCGTGATGCAGATCGAGCCTCCGCCGATGCCCACCTTCACAAAATCCGCGCCGTTCTCCGCCAGAAAACGGAATCCGTTCCTGTCGACAACGTTTCCGGCGCCTATCTTGACCGTATCTCCGTATTTTTCGCGCACCCAGCGCAGCGTTCTCTTCTGCCACTCGGTGTAACCCTCCGAACTGTCGATGCACAGAACGTCGGCTCCTGCCTCCACAAGCGCCGGAATCCTCTGTTCATAGTCGCGGGTGTTGACGCCGGCGCCGACCATGTAACGTTTCTGGCTGTCGAGCAGTTCAAGCGGATTCTGCTTGTGCTCGTCATAGTCCTTCCTGAACACGAAATAGAGCAGCCGTCCTTCGCCGTTCACTATCGGCAGGGAATTGAGCTTGTTGTCCCATATTATATCGTTGGCAGTCTTGAGAGTCGTGCCCTCCGGCGCGGTAATAAGCTTTTCAAAGGGAGTCATGAAGGCGCTGACAGGCAAGTCCTCGCTCATGCGGCTGACGCGGTAGTCCCGTCCGGTGACGATGCCGAGAAGCTTTCCGTTTGCCGTTCCGTCGTCGGTGACGGCCGCGGTGGAATGTCCCGTCTTTTCCTTAAGGGCAATAACGTCGCGCAGGGTGTCGTCGGGCTTCAGGTTGCTGTCGGAAACCACAAACCCGGCTTTGCTCTTTTTGACCGACGCCACCATTGCCGCTTCGTTTTCAACGGTCTGGGAACCGTATATAAAAGAAATTCCGCCCTCCTTGGCAAGCGCGACCGCCAGCTTTTCGCCGGATACGGACTGCATTATTGCCGAAACAAGCGGTGTTTTTATTTTTATGGGCGACGTTTCGCCGGCTCTGAATTTGACGAGCGGCGTTTCGAGAGAAACCGCCGACGGGACGCACTCGGCAGACGAGTACCCGGGGACGAGCAGATATTCATTGAACGTATGTGATGCTTCTTCGAAAAAATAGGCCATTTCAGCGACCCTCCCTCTGTATAGTACCTATATATATTATATCATAATTTCCCGGTTTTGTAAACAGTAAAAAAGGAAAACCCGAAGAAAATCTTCAGGTTCGGTAAATCTTTTCCCTGTTGAAACGCAGTATTTCAAACGCGGCGACCGTTGCGGCGGAAGCGGAGGAAAGCGAGCCGTCAAAATCCCGCCCGTAGTCTATTCTGATATTCAGATCAGACGTTTCAAGGACCCTGCGGGAGATGCCGCGCTTCTCTCCCCCGACGATAAGAAACAGCGGCAGACTCAGATCCGCGTCAAACACCGAAACGCTCTGCCGCAGATCGGCGCATACGACACGGAATCCTTCCCGCTTAAGAAGGACTGCCGCGTCATACGGATCCGAAACGAAAACGTCAAGGAGCTCGGACGTTCCGGCCGACGACCTTGCGACGATACCCGACGCGCTCATCCAGTTGCGTTCGCCAAGCACTATTCCGTCAGCGCCTGCCGCATAGAGCGACCGCAGAGCGTATCCGAAATTGTACGGATCCTCAATGCCGTCAAGCATTGCGAGAAATTTTCTTCCCGAAACCGCCCGCCCGTCGAGGAAAGGAAGCGTACGGCCGGTTGCCTCGGCGGCAATATACCCGTGAGAAGACCCCACGGTCATTCCGTCGATATAATCCTCAGACACCGTCTCGACCTCAAATCCGAGTTCAGCGCCCCGCATTTTCAGCCATGAAAGCTCTTTTCTCTGTTTTTCCGCACGGGAACGCCCGACGTAAACGCGGGTTATTCTCCTGTCGTTCAGCCCGCCGCTCTGCATGGCGCCGACAACCGTGCGGACCGATATTATTCCCTCAAAGAGCACGCCGCCCTCTATTTTTTCATTTTCCTTTTTCATGTTTTTTTCCGGAAAACCGTATTCCGAGCAAAGAGGTAACCGCGACAAATGCGGCCCAGAGCAGAACCGTGCCGATATATATCCACGGCCTTTCCCACATTGTTTTAACAGCGGCGAGTCTGCCGTCCTCTATCTTCCATTCCCTGCCGCCCTGCGGACTGACAGCAAAATGTCCGCTGCACTGCGCGGCGTACTCGCCTTGAAGCAGGAGCGTCCCGGGAGTATAATCGGTAGATGCCGTATCGCCGGAATACCTCCCCGGCGTGATAAAACATATTGTCTCCGCCTTCATCTCGGAGGCTATTTCCGGAATGCCGTCGTGGTTGTTGAGATCCACGAACACGTCGTATTTTTTATCAATATACGGGTATTCGCTGAATACAAGCCGGCCCGTGTTGAACAGAGCCGATCCGAAATCCGCGGTACAGACGGAAAAACCGCCGCCCTTTACGTAAACGGTTCCGCAGTTAAAAGCCCCTCCGCCGAGAGCTGCCGTGCCGTGCGAGACACTGCCTCCGGTCAGTTCGAATTCGCCCGTCACGTACAGGTTGCCGCCTTTTTTCGCCGTTCCTCCGGAAAGCGTGCCTTCGGTCAGACTTCCCTTTCCTGCGCAGAACACCGTTCCTCCGTTGCCGTCTGCGGTTGAGCCGTCGATAAAAGTGCCGGAAAACCTGATCTCGCCTGTTTCGGAGTTGTATACCGCGCCTCCGTCGCCGTGAGCGACCGAGCCGCTTATCTGCCCTCCGGAAAAGGCAAACGTGCCGCTGTTGTAAACGGCACCGCCGTCCGTTGCGTAGCAGCCGGATACATACGAAGACACGATTTCCGCCTCGCCGGCGTTCATAACTGCGCCGCCCGTGTCGGCGTGACAGTCGCCGATCTCCGTTCCCGCAAGGGAAAGAGTCCCGCCCTCATGATTGTATACTGCGCCCCCGATAGCGGCGAAACAGTTTCTTACCGTTCCGCCGGCAAGCAGCGCAGTTCCGTAATTGAGAAGAAATCCGCCGTCACAGTCCGCGTCCCCGCAGTTTTCAAACGTCCCCGCGTACAGCGCGAATGCGCCGCTGTTGGTTACAACACGGGAAAATCCCGAGGCCGACACGCCGAAAAGCACGTTTGCCGTGCAGCCGTCCCCGATCTCGAGCAGGCGGGCCGTGCCCGTTCCCTCAAATATAATACCGTCGGTACTCGAGCCGGTAAGGTTCCCGAGCGTAAGAGAGGCGCCGTTTCTGAGTTCGAACACGCAGCCGTTCTCAAGGGAAGCCAGCTTTGCGCCCGCCCCGGTCAGGGTGTATTCTCCGCCGTCAAGCACGATCGGATTTTCCAGCGCCGCGTCAAAGCAGAGAAGCACGCCGTCGGAATTGAGAAGACAGTTCTCCTCACCGCCCAGAGCCTCAAACAGCTCCTGCTGGTTTGTCACAGTCCCGCCCGGAGCGCGTCCGCCTTCGGCGCAGACCGACAGCGTCAGCAAGGCTGAGAACGCCGCGATAACGAAAACAGTAATAAGGCCTTTTTTCAAGAAATCACCTCTGTAAAAAGATAAGACTCTGTTTAAATAATCAAAGCCGTTTAAACGGTTATAATGTTAACGCCCGCCGCTTCAAACGCTTCGGAAAGCTCCCCTCTCAGGCCCGTGTCGGTTATTATTCCGTTGACCTGGTCGCATCCCAGTATCCTGTAGAGCGACGTCCTTTCGAATTTGGATGAATCGGCAAGAACGTATATCTCGCTGGTCTTCTTTACAAATTCCTTTTTGACGTCCGCCGTTCCCGAATTCGGTGTGGAAATACCGTTGCGCATGGAAACGGCGTTTGCGCCGAGAAACAGCTTGTCAACGAAAATCCCGTTGAGCGAATCAAGAGTCATCGAGCCGCTGACGCTCGAATAATTTTTTCTTACGATGCCGCCCAGCATAATGATCGTCGCGTCGGTCTCCTTTTCCAGCTCAAGGGCAAGCACGAGATCGTTGACTATGACGGTCAGATTTCTTTTGTCGGAAAGGAACTTTGACATTTCGCGGCAAGTTGTTCCCTGATCGATTATTACCGTGTCTCCGTCTCCGATAAGAGCGGCCGCCTTCTGGGCGATCCTCTGCTTCTCGTCCTTCTTTTCCAGTCTTTCGCTCGGAATTATTTCATATCCGGTTTTCGACTGCAGGATCGCGCCCCCGTGAGTCCTTTTTATCAGCCCCTGCGACTGGAGCGTTTCAAGGTCGGTTCTGATCGTCGCGGAGGTCACGCCGAATTTTTCGCAAAGCTCGGAGAGCGTTGCGCGTTTATTTTTTATGATCTGTTCGTATATTTTCTTTTGTCTTTCTTCAGCAAACATCTTAAACTCCTCCGGAAGAAATATTATACCATATTTTTGAAAAAAAATCAACGTTTGAAAGTAAATAAAACCGTAATCGCGCACAATAAAGGCGGCAGACGGTCAGAACCGTCTGCCGGAATTTTATTTGCTGAATGTAAACGACTGCATATCTTCGCTTTTCAGACTGTCGACAATGCCGTCGCATATCGAATACGCCTTAACGTACTGGCCGTCCTTCATCAGCTCATTCGCATGGTCGATAGCCTCTATCATGCTCTCGTAGTACCCGGGCAGAGCGTCAAGCTCGGTCACAAGCTTTTTGAGTTTTCCGTTCAGAACGCTCCTCAAACTGTAGATGTTGCACAGGGAGGAAAGAACGTTATCCTTGTAAAAGCCGTTTGCGGATTTGTTGCTCGCGTCTATGGCGTACGCCATAGCGGTTCCGTAATCCATGTATGTCATAACGTAGTTGCATAGCAACTCGATATCCCTGTCACTGGCGTCAGGAAACAGTGCTTTGAATTTTCCGGCTGTGAACTTCTGAATCTCTTCACGAAGAACGTAATAGGTATACGCAATATGCTGTCTTGTCATTTCATCCTGACGTGCAGCGACCCTCACGCCCGTATCGGAATTTTCAACCCTGATCCGCAGACTTGCACCGGCATCAAGAGTGAATTCCACGCCGTTTTCAAGTTCTTCGGAAGTGTACTCTCCCGTTTTGTCCGCAAAAGATACCTTGTATTTCCCGGGAGAAAGATTTTTCTGAATAAACCTGAACGTAACACTTTCGTTATCGGGATTGAACAGAACAAAATTTCTTTCGGCGGAACGCATCGCCTCTTCGTACCCGGAAAGGATGTTCAGATTGAGCGCCATAATATCGCGGTTGTCCGCCTCGCCAAACGCGGAGAACATCATGTAGTTCCAGAAGGATATTCCCGACATGTACAGCGCGCCCTGGTCGGAGTTGCCGTTTCCGAAGCTGTTGAACATCGGTTCGGTCGGTATGCCGTAAAAATCCGACGCGTAATACGCGGCTCTGCTCATGAAAGAATCATTCCAGGTAATCGGGTAAAAGTTGAACGCGCTGACGCGCTCGCAGTTGAAAAGCTTCAGAATAAGATCGTTGAAAGCGTATTCATCCGTTGCGTCAAGGATCTCGGTGAGCGGAATGTACGCCTCGATCGTTTCCCACGGGCATGGGTGCGCGGCGCCGGCGTGCGGCTCGAAAAGGCCGAGCCAAGTGCTCGTTTCAGCCTGGTCGCAGAAATTGTCGTCGTACCAAAACGTCAACTGCATAAGCATGCCGAAGAAATCCTCGGACCACGACAGGTATTCCCTGTTGCCTCTGAGCTCGAACAGACGGTATGCGGCGTACGTGCCGTAGGCGGTGCCGAACAATTCGGTCGTCGGGAACTCGGCGCTGTCTGTGTACTCTCTTGAGTACCTGTTGTTGTGAACGGAGAAGGAAACCTCGTTTATGACCTTGTTCAGCGCGGTTACGGCAAGATCCAGATAATTCTCGTCTCCGGATATGTCGTAAGCCTTGACAAGCATATACGCGTACGACCCTATCTGCCACGGTTCATACACGGTTCCGAGCTCCGGAACGTCCTGCTGGGTGGCGGACGTTTTCGTGGACGGATAAATCCATTGCGAAACAACGTAGTTGCTGTTTTCTACAAGTTCGGTGACCCCTTCGATGGAGGAAAGGAAGTTCGCGAGCGCCGCGGGACTGTAGTCTTCAATCGAGCTTGTCATCGACGCGCGCCAGGTTTCAACGTCGTAGAAGAAATTCTGCCACGGCATTTCGTAGGTTCCGACCTGATTCCCGAATCTGAAGCCGTACCGGATCAGATTGCTCTCGGGATCGTAGTAGAACTGAAGAGCGTCCATCTTTGTTTCAATCGCTTTGGCAAACTCCGCCTTCCCGTTTATCCTGTTATAGGCGTTTGCCGCAGAGAGCCAGTTGTTGTTGCACGAAAAATCAGTGGCCGAATATCTGTCCGCCGACGGACGCGCGTAGTGCAGATAGAGCTTGCTTCCGCGACTCTCCGACTTGAGCATGGGGTCAGACATGACAAGAGAGACCATGTTATATGATTTCTCGTCCATCAGTCCCTTAGCTGTCATGTCGGCTATTTTTTTCCAGTCAAGCGAATATTTATTGCTGTTAAGATCAGATCTGATCGAAGGCCACTCAACCTTTGCAGGGTGCGCATACGCAACCGCGAGCGCCTTTTCCGCTATGCAGTCAAGGCCGGTCCTTTTGGCGGAAAAACCAGAATAGAGATAAAAATCTATCTTAAGCTCGGTCGAGGTCCTCACATTTACCCTGTCCGCGCTGATACGGTTCAGGCCGAAGAACATTCCGTCCGCGTCCTGACGCCCCATCACCTTGTACTGCGTCGGCATCGAGTTTGTCTCGTACATCCAGACCATGTCGGTATAGTCAAAAAGAATTACCGCTTCCCTGCCGCTGTCCCACAGATACGCGGCGGGCATACCGAGGCCGTAGTAATCCCCGTATATGCTGGGCGGCATCTGAGAATATGTTGTCTCCGCACCGCCGTTCATAAACAGGCCGAAAGACGAACCCGTCAGATCGATCCTGGTTGCGGCGACTAACGCGATATTGAACTCGATGAGCGACTGCTCTTCGTACGCCTTGCAGGTGATCACGAACTGGCTTCCGGTCTGAGCGTCGCGCCCGCTCAGCTTGCAGGCGGGAATTCCGTCCTGTCTGCCCGTTTTGTATTCCGTCGGATAGAGCTCAAGCGGCGCGCCGTCGATTAACGAACGGCCGCCGTCGAACATTTTCACGTAATCGGTTCCGTCAAAAACGTATGTCAGGATCGAATAACTTCCGTCTCCGCGGTCTTCAAGCGCAAGAACCTGATTACCGCTCGTAAGAACGATATTGTCAGGCTTGCCGGTTATTTTGCCGCCGTAAAGATTTTTAACCTCGGTCATGTCCACGGTTCTGTCCACCTCCGCCGGAGAATGAACCTTCTGTTCGTAAAGCCAGAAGGAATCGTTGTTTATATTGTCCGGAACAGCCTCCGTATCACCCGAATCCTCAGGATTGTTTCTGCCGCACGAAGTCGCAAGAATGACGGCGATCACGGCAAAAGCAAAGATCAGACTGATTACTTTAAAAAGATTGTTCATGATTTATCAAAAAGGCCCGCGAAACACGGGCCTTTGCTTTCAGGAAATTTCAGTGTTTCTTTCTGATAACGAGTACTGCACCGCAAACTGCGACTGCAAGAACTGCGATCGCGGTATAGTCGGCCGTATTTGCAGCACCGATTTCTGCAAGTGTCGCCACCTCGTCGGCAGTTACCGCACGGTTGTAAATGCGGAGCTCGTCAATAAGGCCGTTAAACGGACTGTCAGCGCTTCTTCCGCCTACATAAAAATAG
>JAEEGL010122346.1_pt1 | contig 15942 bp, 13 predicted proteins | sample 9134231 | NCBI WGS metagenome assembly JAEEGL01 (sample SAMN16246548, study PRJNA631951) | gut metagenome | biome: gut microbiome; feature: rumen; material: fiber-attached | host: Bos | place: Iran: Karaj | collected 2018-10 | reverse complement strand
GCAGTGCCGCCGATACTCGTCCGGCGGCGGACCGGGAAAATAGGTCAATGCTGACATCCGCCCGAAAGGTCACGGACGCACTGCCGCCCTAAGGGACAGTACGTGCCGAGTCGGTGATCCTAACGCAGAGGGTCCACCCGTTCCCATTCCGAACACGGAAGTTAAGCTCTGCTGTGCCGAAGATACTTGTCCGGCGACGGACCGGGAAAATAGGTCATTGCCGACATAAAACAGCGCCGCTCCGATCGGAGCGGCGCTGTTTTTATTGCAAGCTCAACCGAGTTGTGATATAATTATATCATACGCAACAGGAGGACAATATGGAACTCGCGTTTGATAACATCGAAAAATCCTTCGGTACGCACCGCGTGCTCGACGGTATCTCACTCGTCGCGGAGAGCGGGAAGGCGTGCGGTCTGCTCGGACGCAACGGAGCGGGAAAAACGACGGCAATCAGAATACTGACCGACGTTTTACCGGCCGACGGAGGAAGAATACTCGTTGACGGTAAACCGATTGACTACAGGACGCTCAAATTCGGATATCTGCCCGAGGAGCGGGGTCTTTATCCCAAAAAGAAGATAATCGAGCAGCTCGTATATTTTGCGCAGCTCAAGGGAATGAATACCGCGGACGCAACGGCGGCTTCCGACCGCTGGCTCGCCCGTCTCGGAATGAGCGAATACCGCAACCGGAAACTTGAGACTCTATCAAAGGGAAATCAGCAGAAGATACAGCTTATAACGGCTCTTACGCACGATCCGGATATCATCATTCTTGACGAGCCCTTCTCCGGCCTCGATCCGGTCAACGCCAAGCTCCTGAGCGACGTCGTCGTCGAGGAGATCGAACGCGGGAAAATCGTATTCTTCTCAAGCCACCAGATGAACTATATCGAGGAGTTCTGCGAGGACATTGCAATACTCAACACAGGGCGGATCGCGGTGTCGGGCAGACTGCGCGATATCAAGCGGAGCTATCCGCGCAACCGGCTCGAGATTTCCGGTCCCGAAGCGAAAAAGGTCGCCGCGGATTTCGCGGGCAGCTGCAAAGTAACCGGAGACGACGCGATAATTCTTAAGCTCGGGTCGCCCGACGACAAACGGCAGGTTATGCGTGCGCTCTCCGAACAATACGATCTTGATATGATAAAAGTCGCAGAGCCGACGCTGAACGATATCTTTGTCGAGTATGCCGACCACGATGCGGAGGAGACAAAATGAAGCAGTTTCGTGTTATTCTCGGCTTTGAACTGAACAATTATTTCAGGAACAAGATCTTTATGGGCACGACGATCTTTCTCGTGGTCGTGATAATGATCGTAAATTTCGCACCCCGAATTTTTTCATCCTCCGATTCGGAAGGATCGGACGTCACGCCGGGCAGCCGTCCCGTCATGCTTGTCGCGGCGGGAGAGGAAACCGACGGATACGTCTCGCTCTTTTCGGACGGATTCCCGGATTACAGCGTTGAACCGTTTTCGGGAAGCGTCGACGGGTTGAAGAATATGATTACCGCCGGGGTCGCCGAATGCGCCTTCGAAATCAAAGACGCCGGGAGTCTGACCTATTACGTTAACAATCTGTCGATGTACGACTCGAACAGCCGGACGGCCGCGGAGCTTATCCGGAACGCCGTTCAGGTTCAGGCAATGTCGGCTCACGGGATGAGCGCCGAGGAGATCGAGAATCTGATGAGTACGCAGATCACGGCGGACGTCGTCAGTCTCGGAAAAGACCAGGCGAACAGTTTCCTTTATACGTACATTATGATTTTTGCCCTGTATATGGTGATCATGATGTACGGTCAGATGATTGCCACGGGCGTCGCGTCGGAGAAGAGTTCGAGAGCGATGGAACTGCTCATCACGAGCGCAAAACCCGTCGGATTAATGTTCGGCAAGGTGGCGGCGGCATGCATCGCCGGTCTCTTCCAGCTCTCCGTCGTCTTCGGGAGCGCGATACTCTTCTATTCGTTCAACAAAGACAGCTGGTCGGATGAGTCGTTCATTCAGTCTATATTCGATATGCCGCTGTGGCTGCTCGGATACATGCTCGTATTCTTCCTGCTCGGATTTCTTCTGTTCGCCTTTATGTACGGCGCGGTCGGTTCGACCGTTTCCAAACTGGAGGAGACCGGATCCGCCGTTATGCCCGTGACCCTGACCTTCCTCGCCGGATTCATGGTCGTCATGATTTCGTTCTCGTCGGGCAACGTCGACAACCTTCTGATAAAAGTTTGTTCGTTCATCCCCTTCACCTCGTCTATGGCGATGTTTACGAGGATTGCGATGAGTACCGTGCCCTGGTACGAGATTGTCGCGTCAATAGCGATTCTTGCCCTTTCGTCGGTGTTTATCGGAATTATCGCCGCGAGGATATACCGCATCGGAGTGCTGCTCTACGGCACACGCCCGAAGCTCGGCGAACTTATAAAAACCGCGCTGAAAAAGAGGTAATAAAATGAAGCTTTGCGTACCGGTCCCTTGTTTTTTCAAAAAAATACCCTTTGAAAAGGCGATTGAAAGGATAGCGTTTCTCGGTTTCGGATACGCCGAGACTTATCGCTGGAAGGATCTCGACTTTTCGCTCGTCGTCCGGGCGCTGGAGCAAACCGGGGTGACGCTGCTCAGCATGTGTACGACCGAATTCAGGATGACCGATCCCGCTTTCCGGAGCGAATGGCTGGACGGCATTCGTGAAAGCTGTGAGGCGGCGCGCGTTCTCGGCGTCGGAAAGCTGATAACGCAGGTCGGACCGGATACCGGCGACTCGCGAAAAAAGCAGCATGAATCGATTATCGAAGCGCTGAAAGCAGGCGCCGAGATACTTGAAAAGTACGGAGTCACCGTCATGATCGAGCCGCTTAACGTACTCGTCAATCATCCCGGGTATTATCTCACTTCCTCCGCCGAGGCCTTCGAAATCGTGCGGAGCGTGGGGAGCGAGCGGGTGAAGGTGGTGTACGACATATATCACCAGCAGGTGACCGAGGGAAACATAATTCCTTCCGTTACACGCAATCTCGACTGTATCGCGCATCTGCACGCCGCCGGACATCCGGGAAGGAACGAGCTGCAGTTCGGAGAAAACGATTACCGCAATATCTTCGCGGCGATCGATAAAGCCGGCTACACGGGGGCCTGCGGACTTGAATACAAGCCGCTGATGGACCCAGAGGAAAGCCTTGCGGCGGCAAAAAAACTTTACGGATGAAAAGGAAAAAATGATATCAAAAGAACTGTACGGCGAAATATCGCGGTTTATCGAAGAAAATCGCCCGGCCGAAATACCGGAATGTTTCGCGCCTGCGGCTGACATTCTGTCAGCGGAAGAAAAACGTCCCGACGAAATCCCCGCGAATCAATTAAGCCGGAAAGCTTCCGCCGAACGCCCGGAGAGGACGAAAAAAGCGAAAACTCGGTTCCGCGCGGCGTCGCTTGCGGCGGCATGCGCCCCGGCTCCTGTGTTCGAAGCGGAGGAGTCTTCGCTGGGAGAGGCGCTTTCGACGATCGACGAAAGCTTTTCCCAGATGCTTCTGCGCAAGATAGACGAAAAAGGGCTGAAAGATTCGGAATGCTACAGGCGCGCCAATATCGACAGAAAGCTTTTCTCGAAGATCAGAAGCAACCCGCAGTACCGTCCAAGCAAGCCGACGGCGATTCTGTTCGCACTGGCTCTCGGGCTTTCCCTCGGCGAAACGAAGGAGATGCTGATGAAGGCCGGGTACGCCCTGTCTCACAGCAGCAAATCGGATATTATCATCGAGTTTTTTCTCACGAAGGGGATCCACGACGTCGCTACGATAAACGACGCGCTGTACGAATTCGATCTGCCGGTCCTCGGAGGATGAGATCCTCCCGCATAAAAATCCCGGGCTTTTTCGCGCCGTGCGGCGCGTAAAGCCCGGGATTTTGATAAATACTGTCAGATCTCGAACAGATCCTTCGGAGATTGCGTGAAATCGTAGGCGCCGCCTTCAAGTATGGCTACCATATCTTCGATGCGGCAGCCGTATTTTCCTTCGATGTAGATCCCCGGCTCGACGGTGACGACCTGGCCGGGTATCAGCTTTTTCGACAGAGCGGCGCGGGGCGAAAGATTCGGCGCTTCGTGGATGTAAAGTCCGACTCCGTGTCCGAGACCGTGTCCGAAGCATCCGGCGTATCCGGCGTCGTTTATGATTTTGTCGGCGATCAGATGCATTTTGCGGCATCCGCTGCCGGGGCCTATGACGTCCAGAACGGCGGTCTGGGCGGCGAGTACGGTATTGTAGACCTTTTTAATCTCCGCGTCGGCTTTTCCTATCACTATCGTCCGGGTCATATCGGAGCAGTAACCGTCGACGTTGGCTCCGAAGTCCATTGTCAGGAATCCCTTTTCGAGTTTCACGTCGCGCGGTACTCCGTGAGGTCTCGACGACGCGCTCCCGGATACGGCGATGGTGTCGAATGCGGCTCTTTCGGCTCCGCGGGCTCTCATAAAGAACTCGATCTCAAGGGCGACCTGCTTTTCGGTCATGTCCGGACGGATCCACTCGAGTATATGGGAAAACGCCGCGTCGGTGATCGCCTGTGCGGCTTTCATCGTTTCGATCTCGCCTTCGTCCTTGAATTCACGGAGAGCGTCGATAAGAGCCGACGCACCGCCCGAAACGGTCATTCCCTCAAAGGTATCGGCAAAGCGTTTTTCCGCCGCCATCGGAAGGGTTTCCTCCTCAAGCGCCACGGCTTTTGCTCCGGTTTCGCAGAGTATTTCCTTTGCCGCCTCCGACATACGGACTTTCGGCATGATAATTTCAAATTCTGCCGCAGCCGGCGACGCCTTGGCGGCTTCGATATAGCGGAAGTCGGTCAGAAGCGCGGCGCGATCACGGGTGACGACGACAAGTCCGTCGGTGTAGGGGAAACCTGTCAGCCAGCGCTGGTTGACTTCGCTCGATACCACGAGAGCGTCGTAGCCGCTCTTTGCGAGGGCTTCTTTTGTTCTTGAAAGATGTGACATGGGTTACCTCTTTATTTTGCTGATAAGTATTGTTTTTTCATCGTGAGAGCGTCGGCGTCCTGGGTACCCGCCGATTCGCAGATGATGCGGGGACACAGACCGTCACGTGCGATCACTTCGGCAAGGGGGGCAAAGTCCGGTCCGAATCCTCCGGTATCGCCGTCGAAGGTCAGATGACGCTTTTCGCCGGAGGAGGTATATTCTATGTGAGAAAAGTGGCAGTGCAGATACAGGGCGTATTCGGCTCCGAGCGCGTCCCCGATCATATCGAATACACGCCGGTACGCCGCGGCGTCGGGAAATACCCCGCCGCAGTCACGGGCGTTGAGGTGACCGAAATCTACGACCGGGCAAAAGACCGGGTCGATCCTGCAAAGTTCGATGACTTCTTCGAGAGTGCCCAGCTGGTTCTTCTTTCCCATCGTTTCAAGTCCCAGGCGCACCGGCGGCTGTCCGAGCTTTTCAAGAGTCTTCCGCAGGGTATCTGCTGCAAGGGAAAGGGCTTCTTCGCGGCTGATCTTCGCCGCGCTGCCCGAGTGGATGACAATCGTGTCGGCGCCCAGCAGAACCGCCGCGCGGATCGACTGTTCGATATAATCTATGCTTTTAAGCCGCTTTTCCGGCTCGACTCCCGAAAGGGAAATAAAATAGGGGGTGTGAAGGGACATGGCTACGCCGAGTTCCTTCGCGATACCGCCGACGGCGGAGAGAGAGGCGTCTGACGCGTGCAGGCCGTTCCCGGCCTGGTATTCGTAGGCGTCAAGCCCGAAGGACGCCACCCATTTTATTACTTCGGCGGTACCTTTTTTTCCGGATGAGCCGAAAGCGTCCGAGGCTCCGGCGGGACCGAAAAGAGCGGTTTCGTATTTTATCATCGGTTTCTCCCGGTTGAGGGCGGACGGATGCCGGAACGCCGGCGCCGGCCGCCGGAAAAGTGTAAAATGAAGGTTACAGCAGAGGACCCCTCCGGCGGTACAGACGCATAGGGATCCTTTCAAGCAGGCGCTTGAATCTGAAAAACAGAGTTTTTTTGTCTTTGATGGGGGTGACTTTTATCGCGCGGATACCGACCCGGTGCGCCATCCATACGTCGGTGAATATCTGATCTCCGACGACGAGCGTTTCCTCTTTTCGGGTGCCGAGGGCATCCAGAGCGGTCAGAACCGCTTTTTTTGATGGCTTGCGGCAGTCGAAAAATGCCGGAAGTCCGGGAAGGCGGTTGAAAAGTTCGACCCGATCCCTGCCGTTATTTGAAACGAGACAGACGCCTATCCCGGCGCCCTTCAGGGATCCGAACCAGGACAAAAGCTCTTCGTCCGGCTCAGGCTGTTCATATGGCGCCAGTGTGTTGTCGATATCGAGTATAAGCCCGCGGATCCCGCGGACGCCAAGGAAGGAAGCCGTAAGATCTCGCCAGGTCCCCAGAACGAGGTCCGGGACGAATGGATTATTAATCATTGAGGAGGAAACAGAATAAAAGCACGGGTAAATTTAACCGGATCGGCGATATAGATTCCGTATGCTATCATGATCTGCCCTGCGTAGTAAAAGAGAAGGGAAATCCTGCCGAGGGATTTTCTTTTCTTTTTTCCGTACATCGTCACCGCAAGCAAAAGATCGCTGACGAAAAAGAAGACGGCGCCGGGGGCGATAACGTAAAATCTCGGGTCCGACGACGTCAGCGCGGATACGACTGCGCAGGAGGCAGTAAAAGCGAGAAGGAAGGCGTATAAGGGGACTGCAATCCGCATTCCTCCCCGTACGTCGAGAAGGAGGAGCAGAGGGAGGGTGATCACGGCGGCGAACACCGCGGCTGAAGCGGCGGAGATCCCCGCGATCTCCGGATGCTCCGAGATGAAAGCCGCGGAATAAAGCAGATGACCTGCCGCAAAAGAAAGGACTCCTCCGGCAAATTTTATCCCTCTGCCCGAAGCGCTTTCAAGCAGAAGGTCTCCGACGGCTCCCGCCGTCAGACCAGCCGTCGTCAGGAGAGGGAACAGAAGAGGTCCGGTATCGAATTCCCAGAAACATAACGACTGAAAGATACCCAGCAAAACGAAACAGAAGGAAGCCGCCGCCTTCCGGCGAAGCCGGGCTTCCGGCTTTTTTCCGAATACGTATACGAGCGCAAGGCAGACGCATACGGCTGCGAGGGCGAGTCCGATATACGCGTGAAACGAACAGGCATACAGCAATATCGCCATCAGGATCGAGGTCAGAATGTCTTTAATCATTATGCTTCCTTGTTCCGCGACAGTCGTCCGGAGGGAATTACCGGAGCGGGAAGAGCCCGGGTATGACAGTCGAATGATCTGAACGCCGGTCTTTCAGCGTTCCGGGGTGCCGCGCTGCAGACGGGGCACCCCGGTGTGTTATAACGGGTAGGCGCGGGCTCCGGATCGTCCGGAACGCGCCGCAAAAGCGGGCTTAAGGCTTGGTCACTATTGCCGAACCGACGGAGTAGGGGATCGGGAAGACGGTTATCGTCCCTTCGCTTCCCGCTACGAGAGTTTCCTTGTAGTTCGGGTTGTCGGAGGTGTTTACCAGAACTCTGTTGTAATCCTTTGTAACGTAACTCGGATAAGCCTCTATGCCCTGAGGCCAGAGAACGGTTGGAGGAGCCATCTTCTTGTAAGCGGCTATGGTACCTTCGCTGGTACCCCAGGTGGTGTATCCGTGGTGGGCGACCTGAACTATATCTGAACGCAGGTAGTCTCCGTAGTATCTGGAACTGGAAAGGAAGGCGGGCCCGGTCGCGTCGCCGGTGCTCATGTAGACGGTCTGTTTCCCGGTCGCGGCGTCGGTGAAGGTCATCTTCATGATGAGAGATGTGGTGTTGAACGCCTGTGCGATCGCGGGAGCGTAGTTTTCGATGGTGTAGAGCGTCTCGAGTTTGAGATCGGCAATGTGATAGACGTGGCCGACGTGGGTGACGACGATGTCGGCGTCAAGGTAGGAGGCGGCGTCGTAGACCTTGGTCCAGCCGCTTCCTTCGCTGCTGGACCAGTTGGAAGAGCCCTGGGACAGATAGTAGTTGATCGCCTTGTTTCGCTCGGTGTCGGACATAAAGTTGATTATGAAGCGCTCGAGCTTTATGTTCTGGGATTTGAGACGCTGATACTGGGTGCCGTTGAACAGACCTGAGTGGTCTCCGTGAGCGTGGGTGATGATCCAGCCGGCAATCTTGATGCCGCCGGTCTTGGCGACGTAGTCGGCGGACTGCTTCTTGAGCTGATCGATAAGCAGATCCATACATTTCGCCCGGTTGAATCCGCCGTCTATGACGATGAACCGTCCGTCGGTGAGTCTTATGAGGATAGACAAACCGTTGCTGGCGTATCCGCCGTCGGACTTCTTGTACTCAAGTCCGATCATGGTGATCTGGGAGGTGGTGACTGCGGTGTACTTGTTGTCGGCCTCGCTGCCGAAGAGGGATGCCTGGGAGAAGGGTTCAATGATAAGGCGGACCGTCTTGTCATATCCGAAGTATCCGATGTTTACGGTGTAGTCGGCGGTATAAAGCGTGCGGAAGCTGTTGTCCTTGATGGTGTGAGACGCGTGCTCCTTGAAGCCGGCTGCGTTGAGTTTTGTCAGGTATGCGTTGAAGGCGTCTTCCGTCGTTTTTTCGATTATGATCTCGTCGCAGTTGTCACCCGCGTCATACCACGCGGAAAAGGTTCCGTTTTCGTATGAAGGAAGATTCGAAATGACGGCGTTTACGGTGCCGCTCGTATCCAGGTCTTCGGGAGTAACGGTGATGGTGGTCTTGCCGTTTTCATCCTTGACCGCCAGTTCCTTGAGTTTGTTCGTGAACGCGGTGGCCGCGCGGGAGATGGCGGAATCGGTGAACCCCATGACGACAATCTTTTTTCCGATTACTTTGACGGCGTAATCGCCGAATTTCAGCGAGTTTGCCACCTCGGTGGATTCGGCATAGTTGGTGCACCCGACGAGTACCTCGATCGCGTCGGCGTCGTGAGTCCCGTCCTTGGTCCAGTCAGTATTGATAAGACCCGTTGTCGTTCCTTTTTCGCAGTAGCCTTCGAGCTTCGTGCGGATATTGACCGCGTTGTGGACGTCTGCGTCGCTGCTGGTTCCTCTGTCGCGACGGATGACAACCACGTTCGGTACTCCGTCCTTGATGAGTACAAGCTTGCCGTCGTCGGGAGCGGTCGTGACTTCGTCGGTCTGCGCCGGCTCGGCGGTAGTCGATTCGGCGCTCGTCGTTTCCGTTCCGCCCTTCTGACATCCGGTCAGCAGAAGAGCCGCAAGAAGGAGGAGGGAAGCGAGGATTATCGCTAACTGTTTTCTTGACATAAAAAATCCTTTCTCCGCCGAGGGACTGTTTGCCGAACGGCGTACGATTTTATTATTGAATTATTATATCATATATTAAAGGAGAATTCAAGTTTTTTGGTTGACACCGGAGTTTTTTTATTGTATAATTTTAATGGTTTTTTATCAGCAGAACACTCCCGGACGGTGAAAACGGATGCGGACACGAAGATTAATCGGAAAATTCATAAAGAAAGCCGCGGCTTTAACGCTTGCGGTACTGCTTTTGCTGCCCGCGTACGTATATCCGCGGCGTGTCGCCGCCGTATCCGTCCCGACCGACGAATCGATGATGGCGCAGGTTTCGACGATTTATCAGCGTGCTCTTGATTTTCAGTACGCGAGAAGCGGCGAGCGGATGTACAACTTTTCGGGCTGGTGTTCCCATTACGTTTCTCTTCAGCTTATGCTGCTCGGAGTCAACCTCGGTTACGTTGGGGCCAACGGAAAGGACGTGTTCGATACCTATCTCGGCAAAACGAGATCGACGGGCGGAAGGAAGATCCACACGATCCACTGCAGCGCGGGTTCGATTTCCTACGCTCTCCGCGAGATCGCTTCTCAGTGCCGCGTGGCGACGAATATCGTGGTCGGGTTCCAGTCCACCATGACGGCAAGCGGACAGATCTACGGTCACGCGATGCTGATTCACGGGCTGATCGACGGCTACGTCTATTTTACCGATAATTTCGCCACGAAATTCGGAAACAAATCCTACGCCCAGGGGGATCCTATAAAGTGCACGATCTCGGAGTTCGAGGCGTTTTACGGACGCCCGTCGGTGTTTACCTACGAAGGCGTCGTATGGTTCGAGGACGAGGCGCTCACCCGTGCCGTCAACAGCGGATCGGGTGACTACACGCCGCCGGACGACGTTCAGAGCGGTACCGGAACGTCAACCGGCAGTTACGGCCCCGGAATGTATACCGTTATAAACGAATACGGTTTGAGAATCCGCCAGTACGCCACTACGGCGTCCCAGACGCTCGAGGTGCTTCCTTACGGCTACGAAGCTTACGTTACCGAGGTTTCAAACGGTTTCGGAAGGATTTTCTGCCTGATGGGGGGCGAACCTTACAGCGGGTGGATCTCGCTTGATCACACGACAAAGACGGGCGATCTTCCAAAGGTCTGCGCCGACACTCTTGGTTCCGGCGGGGAGCTGGTTTCCAGAGAGTGGTTTAACGACCTTGAAACCGCAATGGGAGAGGCGGCGGAAACCGCCACGGTAACGATTTACGGAGACTGCGACCTGCGTTCCCCGATAACCGTCGGAACCGGAAGAACGCTGAAGCTCGGATCCTATTCGCTTACTTCTTCCAATCTTTCCCACGTCTCGATCGGGGGAGGCCGCGTTACTGCGGACAAACCCTGCGAGCTTATCGAAAAGGATCCCTTCGTCAGAAGGACGGGAAGCGCGGGCAGCTACGGGTACGTATGCGACGTCACGGCGTCGGTAACCGCGGTGAGTTTTTCGGTTGCCAACAACCCGGAACTGATATTCAGAGCAGAAACCAATCTGTCGGGAGTCGACGGGATCACCGTCGAACTTGAATGCGAAGGATTCGGAGGGAAGGACGTTTCCTTCCCGATGTCAGGATCCGACGGCGGCATACTCTATTTCAACACCTCGGCTCTGCCGATGAAGATGCTCGACGACAGGTTTTACGCGAAGGTCGTGATGAAGAAAACCGTCGACGGACACGAGTACCGCGTGGAAGGATCGAGAATAGCCTTCAATCCGGCGGAGAACCTGGGAGGAAGGTATTCAAAGGACAGCTCCTTCGATCCGCTGATCATCTCGATGCTCAATTACGCCGCGGAAGCCCAGAAGAGTTTTTCATATTCTTCCGACAGGCTTGCCAACAGATATCTGCCTGCAAGTGAGCGGACGCCTTCGAACGATCTTTCTCTCGCCGTTCGGGCGCTGACCGCTCCGGAAGTTCCTTCCTCTGACGTTCTCGATTATTCCGGGATCGCGCTCTCGTTCGGCGACAAACTTTCGATCTCGTTAAGGCCTCTGACCGACGGAAGAGAAGCCCGCCTGCTTGTCTTTTCACATTCGGAATACGAGGCGCTGAAGGCGGCGGATCCCGGCGCGTCGGACGACGCCCTTCTGTGCGAAGCCAACTGTTCCCGCGTGCTGACCGCCGAGGGCGGGGTGTTCCGCTTCAGCGATTTCTCGGCAAAGCAGTACGCCGACACCTTCTATTTCCGGCTGGTCTCGGGAGACGGAGACGAACGGATCTATTCGAGAGTTCTTTCCTACAGCGTTACCACCTACTGCGAATTCATAATCAACAACGGGATCGAGGAGAATATCGACGGACTCTGCCGCGCCGTATGCGACTATTCCGCCGCCGCCCGCGCTTATTTCGGATACGAAATAAACGGGTGAGCAGACGACTCTTTCAGGATTCTCGTGAAAACAAAAAAGTCCCCGGCGAACTCCGAAGGGGACGGACATACGCGAAACCGCGCGGTCCGGGATCTCCGGGCCGCGCGGTTTCGGCTGAATATCATTTTGCGCCGGTAGCGCGGGATTTGATATGATTCAGTACGAATTCAAAATCGTTTTTTCCGGCGTAGATCTGATTGTGGTTGAAGGGCGAATCCAGCTTGATCAGGCACCGGCGCGGATAAGCCCGGACTCTTTTTACCGATGAAAAAGCGGAATACAGTTCCGTCCGCGCGGCGTTCAGTCCTATCCCGGCTGTTGTCGCGCTTTTCGCCGCCGTCCCGGCGAGAACCGAAAGAAAAGATATCGCCTCTGCTTTCTTCGCCGAAGGCGGAAGCTGGACGTGATTTACGCCCTTTTCGTCCATTTCGAAAACGACGCAGTATTTCCCTCCCGATACCGCCGCGTAGATCAGATATCCCGCCAGCGTTATAAGCGTGACTCCGGTAAGGAAATACAAAAGGAAGCGCAGATCGCCCGGAAGGCGTTCCGCGAGAAATTCCTCCGGCCATTCGACGGCGTCGGCGATCATCACGACCGCGAATATCCCGAGAGTGATGCAGATCAGTATCTTCCAGACAAGAAAGAAAACCGTCGGATTTTTGTAAAGGTTCAGTTCGTAGATCCAGCGGTACTTTCCGTCGGGACAGAGGATGACGGTGTCTCCCTCCACCGACGCTTTTCCCGCGGTTCCGGCCGCGGAGTTTTCCGCTTCGCACCGGGGGCAGACGTCCCCCGGCCCGTCAAAGGGCTTGCCGCATTTTTTACAGATCATTTTTTCTCTGTTTTTGAAGAAGGAACGAAAGCTTTTCAGGAGTTTTTCTGTAATCGTCGATTTCAATATAATCAAGTCCGAAGATCCTGACGTGGCTGTCTCCGCCGCCGTCGTCGAAATCGTCGCCGACGTAAAGGATCTCGTCTTTTTTATATCCGTTTTCGGCGGCGTAGGTCATAATCGCGTCGTACTTGTTGTATTTCTTTTCGGAAAAATCGAACGACGAGGTCCCGCCGATGTAAACGGAATAATCGGGGAAAAGGGAAAGGATCTCAGGGTACATGACACGGCGCTTCGATCTGTCGGGATCGAATGCGAGTTTGTCGGCTATGTCGGCGGCGGTGCCGAGGAGAGGGAAGGTGACCATACCGGACTCGTGAAACTCGACCGGATCGCCTTTATACTCGAGGTAACCGTACTTTTCTCTTATCATCTGCGTCACCGAGAGAAAATAATCTCTGTCGGGAGACGACTTCGACGTCCGGACTATCCGGAATTCCCCGTCTCTGACCTCGCTCTGCTGCATTCCGTAATTGCCCAGGATGTCGATGGGATATTCTCCCATCTGTCTGTAGATCCTCGGGCAGTTTCCCGCGCCGACCATGAGCAGTTTGTATTTCCGGCCAAGTTTGTCGAGTAGTTCCCGGTTGGCGGGTTCGAGCGGAGAGCGGTGCTGAGAGAGGGTGCCGTCGAGATCGAAGCAGATCAGTCTTTTCATAAAATAGAATTCCTTTCGGGATCATATTCTGAAGATACGGAGTTTTTTTCAGGATAACGCCGAATAATTATATAACACTTTCTCGAAAAATGCAATAGGCGGACGGAAGAACGTGATAACGGTTTACAACTTCCTGCTAAAATGATATAATAATAAAAAAGGCAATACCGCGCGGAAGACGGGCGCAAAACGGGTATTGCCGGGAAAAAAGGATAATGTCTGATTTTTTACTTCTTGATTCGATCTCGTCTCCGGACGACCTTAAAAAACTGACGCCGGACGAGATCACGGAGCTGGCGTCGGAGATAAGAAGCTTCCTCGTCGACAGCGTAACCACGACGGGCGGCCACCTTTCGAGCAACCTCGGCGTGGTCGAGCTGACGATAGCCCTTCACAGGGTATTCGACTGTCCCCGGGACAATATCGTCTGGGACGTCGGACATCAGAGCTACGTCCACAAGCTTCTCACCGGCAGGCGGGAAGAGTTCGGAACGCTGCGGCAGCCGGGCGGGCTTTCCGGCTTTACCAGAAGGTCGGAAAGCGAATACGACTGCTTCGGAGCCGGTCACAGTTCGACTTCGGTCTCCGCCGCTCTCGGTCTGGCCGAGGCGGAGCGCCTGCGCGGGAGCGGGGCGTTTACCGTCGCTGTCGTCGGCGACGGCGCCTTCACCGGCGGGATGATCCACGAGGCCCTCAACAACTGCGAGGACAAAAAAGGCCTGAATCTCGTCATCATTCTCAACGAAAACGAGATGTCGATCTCGAAAAACACCGGAAGGTTTGCCGAAAAACTGGCGAAGATCAGAAGCACGCCGAGTTATTTCAGAACGAAGGCGGCGACAAAGCGTTTCCTCGGCAGGATACCGCTTATCGGGAAACCGCTGTTCCGGTTTATCGTCGGCGTCAAGCGGACGCTGAAAAATTTGTTTTACGGGTCGAATTATTTTGAAGATCTCGGACTGTTTTATATAGGGCCGGTGGACGGAAACGACGAGAGAAAACTCGAATCGGTGCTGTCGGAGGCGAAAAAATACGGCGAGAACGTAGTGATACATATAAAGACGGTCAAGGGAAAAGGATACGTTCCGGCTGAAAAAACGCCGTCCGCCTATCATTCGGTATCTCCCGGAGGAAAGCCGCGGATCAACGGTTTTTCCGAAAGATTTGCCGGAAAACTGACCGAACTTGCCGGAAAGGACGAAAAGATCTGCGCGATAACGGCGGCAATGACCGCAGGAACCGGACTCGGCGTTTTTGCCGAAAGATTTCCCGACAGGTTCTTCGACGTCGGCATAGCCGAAGAGCACGCCGTCACCTTTGCCGCCGGGCTTGCCGCGGGAGGAATGAAACCCGCCGCCGCCGTTTATTCGACTTTTCTTCAGCGGGCGTACGACAATCTGCTTCACGACGTCGCGCTGCAGAAACTGCCTGTTGTCATAGGAGTGGACAGAGCCGGGCTCAGCACGTCCGACGGAGCCACGCATCACGGCATTTTCGACGTCTCTTTTCTCTCTTCCATCCCCGGAATGACCGTTTTCGCTCCCGCGACCTACGCGGCGCTTGACGCATCCGTCGCCGCCGCATTTGCCTCGGGCGGACCGGCAGCCGTCAGATATCCGGCGGGTGTCGAGGATCCGGCTGTTGTCGGCGCGTTTTATCCGGAGGGCAGCGCGGGACTGCGCGGCGTAAGGTTTTACCGTGTCGACGAGGGAACGGCGGTCGTCATCGTCTGTCACGGAAGGATCGCGTCGGCGGCGCTGGAAGCGGCGGATATCCTTGAAAAGAAGGGCGTCCGGACGGGCGTGGCGCTCTGCGAAATAATCAAGCCATACGAGATCGCGGCGTCGATCCTTGCTGATAATCTTCCCCTGTCTGTCGAAAAACTGGTATTTGCCGAGGAGGAGATAAGGGCGGGGGGATTCGGAATGAATCTTTCCGACAGTCTGGACAGGTTCCTTCCCGACAGAAGCTTTGTAAAAATCATCCTCGCATCCGACGACGAGTTTCCGGTGCCCGAAAAGGGGCAGACCGTCTTCGAGGCGGCCGGAGTGGACGCCGGGGCGATTGCGAAAGCCGGATTGCAGGGAGCAGTTGACGGTGGGCAGTGAGCAGTGGCTTCGCGCCTGACGGCGCTCGCAGTGAAGACGCGCCTTCGGCGCTGGTGAAGACGTGCTTCGCACCGGTGAAGACGCGCCTTCGGCGCTAATGAAGTGTCCGGCTCACGCCGGACGAGAAAAGAGACTAAAGAAAAAACGGCGGCGGCACCTGAAGAACCGCCGCGTCTTTTACCTTCCCCTTGGGGGGAAGGATGGCGCCGTAAGGCGACAGGATGAGGGGGCGAGTCGAAACGGTACAGTCGCAGAAATGACAGTGTTGCCGACGTTACCGCCGTTCCCTTGCCCTCCCCTGGGGTAGCGAAGCGGCGGCGCGGTAGTGAATGACAGCCCGGTGGGCTGTCAGAGCCGCGCCGTGACCGAGCCGCAGCGAGAGGGTGGCGCCGTAAGGCGCCGGGTGAGGGTTGCAGAATCGGTTAACTCTTGATGGAGCCCGCGCGAATCACCGGTTTAGCAGATTTTAATGATCGTTCCTCCCAAATCAGCGGGGCGAGCGGTTCCGGATAAGAAACAAAGACTTCGCTTTTGCTTCGTATTCG
>JAEEGL016379651.1_pt1 | contig 15943 bp, 39 predicted proteins | sample 9134231 | NCBI WGS metagenome assembly JAEEGL01 (sample SAMN16246548, study PRJNA631951) | gut metagenome | biome: gut microbiome; feature: rumen; material: fiber-attached | host: Bos | place: Iran: Karaj | collected 2018-10 | reverse complement strand
GAACCGAGATGCAATGAATACCGAATACGATTGGTTGGATTTCTTTGTCAAATCAAATGTCAGGGTATTCAACATTTTCAAAAAAGCTGGGAACTGTAAAAATGTTTGCCCCAAATTTATGCATCCTACATGGAACGGAAAAGGAGTTGTGTGGGTGCTAAACCCAAAGCCGGAGGTGTTCAGAGACCATGACAACGAAGTATGAAAAATGGCTAACCCCCGAAGATGTCTCCGAAATCTTACAAATCTGCCGAGCATCGGCATACAACCTCATCAAGAAAGTTGAGGAGTCGGGCGGAAATGTATGGAGACCATCTAAAAGAATGACACGAGTCGAACCAGAATCACTATTTGCTTATTTGGAGAAAAAATGAAAACCAACATCTACCATCTGTTTTTTCTAATCATCGGAATTGTCTTTGGTATAGCCGTCTATGGCTCATACGAATCCCACACAAAGCACTATCACATGTCTACCACAGACCCTATCGAAAAGGAAATCGTAGTCGAGTATGTCTACGTTCCCGGAGAACCCCAAATCGAATATGTCTACGTCCCTTATGAAGAACCTTTCTACCGGAACTTTACCGAGGAAGATGTCTACTTCCTCAAAGATATGGCGATGCGAGAGGCAGAGGGCGAGGGAGTAATCGGACAATGCTGGGTAATGTATACGGTCATCTGCCGAGCAGAGTATTTCGGCAAGAGCATTAGGGAGATATGCGAATCGTCCGCTTTTGAGACTTCAAAAGATAGGTCGGGGCTGACACCGAATGAGAATTGCGATAGAGCCTTTGCCTTGATTGAGGAGGGGTGGACTCCAAAGCCCCTATGGTTCAGGAGAGACGGCTATCACGGATTTGCAGAGCCGTTATGTCAGGTGGGTAATCATTGGTTTTCCACAACATTAGAGGAGGAATGAAATGGCTGAAAAGAAAGAGAAAGAGCCTATGAGGTTTCTTGAAAAACTGTCTGCTATTCAGACAAGGATCAAAGCACCGAAAAATCTCTACAACAAGTTTGGCGAGTATAACTACCGCAATGCAGAGGGCATTTTAGAGGCGGTCAAGCCGTATCTCTCGGAGTTCAACTTAATTCTCGTTCTCAATGACGAGATCGTTCAGGTTGGAGAGCGATATTACGTCAAGGCAACAGTAACTCTCAAAGATGCCGAAACAGATGCATCTTATGAGGTTTCCGCCTATGCGAGAGAGACGTTAGACCGACCAAAGATGGATGTAAGTCAGATTACCGGGTCTGCATCTTCATACGCAAGGAAGTACGCATTAAACGGATTGTTCCTACTGGATGACACAAAGGATGCCGATACGGACGAGTTCCATAAGCAGACCGAACAGAAGAAAGACACTCCTGAAAAGGAACTTAAGGCTGAACTCAAAGACTTATGGGCAAAAGCTGGTGGCCCCAAAGATGGTTTTGAGGAGTGGTACAAGAGCAAGACCACAGACGGATTTTCAACTCAGGCATACGCAACGATGAAAGCATCGCTGATGGCACAGATCAATAAGAAAGCGGAGGAGAAGAAATGAACAAGGTAATCGTTATGGGCAGATTGACCAAAGAGGTCGAGATGCAGACAAGTTCGGGCGGAACTAATTACATCCGCAATTCCGTAGCCGTTGACCGCAAGTTTAACAAGGGAGAGGAAAAGCAGACAGACTTCTTTAACATCTCCGCATTTGGCAAGACGGCTGAATTTATCAGCAAGTATTTTCACAAGGGATCAAAGGTTCTTATCACGGGCAGACTCCAGAGCGACTCTTACACCGACAAGAACGGCAACAAGTCTACGACAGTTTCTATCGTAGTTGAGGAAGTGGATTTCTGCGAGGCAAAGGGAGAAACCACAGAGCAGAAACCCGGAAATGATTTTCTCAACGTGCCTGAGGGTCTTATTGAACAGTTGCCTTTCTCATAAGGAGGTGCTTATGAACATCGGCCCCAAAACAAACGGAAGATATCATCGGCACGGCTATTCCCATACCCGAATAGATAACATCTACAAGTCGATGATAGACAGATGTTTTAACCCCCACAACATAAAATATCCCAGCTATGGAGCAAAAGGAATCGTTGTTTGTGAGGAATGGAGAAATGACAAGAAAGCATTTTTTGAGTGGGCTTTCAGCCACGGCTACCGAGAGGATTTAACCATAGACCGCATCGATTCATTGAAAGGCTATAGCCCTGAAAACTGTCGTTGGGTTGACTACATCGTGCAAAACAACCATCGAAAATCAAATCGATTTGAAGAAATAGACGGAGTGATTCATACGGTGGCGGAGTGGTCAAGGATATCCGGCATAGCACAAACAACCATTGGATATCGATTACGAAAAGGTTGGAATCCGAAAGATGCGGTTTTCAAACCAGTATTAACAGGAAAGGAAAAGTAAATGGATAACGAATCACAGAGTAAGAAAATTCTCGCATATTTAAGAACCCACAAAAAGGGGATAACCCCTATGGATGCTTTAAGGAAGTTCGAGTGTTTTCGCCTCGCTGCTCGTATCTCTGATTTAAGAGCAGACGGACACGACATCTACTCCGAGATGGAGACCATCGAAAACGAGGACGGAACGAAGAAAAGATATGCTCGATACTTCTTGCACGGGTAACGGCTATGTTTATCGGCACGATTATGGAGTGCATCGCTCATCTCTCAACTCTCAAAGAGGGACTTTACGAAATCCACGAACACAAGGAAAAGCGAAGTCTATCGGCTAATGCCTTGTATTGGAAATGTGTAGGCGAGATGGCAAAGGCAATGTTCATCACTAACGCATGTATGCACAACCAGCTTTTGAGGAAGTACGGATCACATGCGGTGGTAGGCGGAGAGGAAGTCTACGTTGCACTCCCAAACACGAAAGAAACCGAAAGGCAAGTGGATGAGGATGCCTACAACCACTTTCTGCCGACATCCAAATGTCTCAAATCAAAGCGATGGTACATCCTACTGAAACCCTCACACGAGTTCGATACGGCTGAAATGAGCCGACTCATAGAGGGTACGGCAGATGAGATGAGGCACATGGGATTGATACCGCCACAAGACAAAATCATCCAACAGGCGATAGAGCAATACGAGAAAAAGGAAAGGAAAAACGAATGAAACATCTCGGAGATATCACAAAGATTGATGGTTCAAAGATTGAACCCGTTGATGTTATTACTTTCGGAAGTCCATGCCAGGACTGTCCGTAGCCGGAAAGCGAGAGGGTCTTTCCGGCGAACGAAGTGGTCTCTTTATAGAGGCGGTCAGAATCATTAAGGAGATGAGAAATGCTACCAACGAATTATCAATGCGAGGGGCAGATGTCGATATTCGATTTCGTACAAAGCCCTCAACCGCTATCTGGGAAAACGTCCCCGGAGCCTTTAGCTCAGGAACTCCAAAGGGCGGAGATTTCAGATGTGTCCTCGAAGAATTGGCGAGAGTCAAAGACCCTGAAATTTCAATTCCTATGCCTAACAAAGGAAAGTGGATGCTCTCAGGGTGTATCCGAGGAACTGATTGGAGCATCGCATGGCGAACCCATGATGCTCAATGGTGGGGAGTGCCACAGAGGAGACGGAGAATTAGTGTCCTCGCCCGGTTCGATGACACCGATGCAGACGAGATACTTTTTAAATTGCTCGGAGAAACCGACAATCCCGAATCCGAGCAAACTCTCACAGATACTCGAACGGAATCCCGACCCGAAGTACAACCTATCTCCGACCGCATGTCTCGGAATCCTGAGGAGAGCGGAGTCGAGGGGGAAGAAACTTCCCGGCCTATTGGAGAGGACGTTGAGGATTCAATCAGGGCTATCAGTTTCCAGGAACGAGCTGGAAAGCCCGGAGGCGGTAAAGGAATCCTAATTCAAAATGAACATGTCGGCTCGATGGGAACAAGCCCAAACCAGTATGTTGTCAACGATGATTCCTGTTTCTGCGTGGATCAAGGCGGTGGAAAAAGCGGAGCAAATGTTACGGATAACGTCAGCCCCACGTTGGCTACCACTCACGGGGGAGAACCAGCGATATGTGAGTCAAAGGTCTATGGCATCGGCTCATACGATTCTAACGGAATGAAGTCAGCCAACCCAAATTCGGGAATATATGAGGCGGAAACATCAAGGACGTTAGACAACAATGGTGGAAATCCAGCTTGTAATCAGGGCGGAATGATGGTCGTTGAGAAATGTCTGAATCCGTGGGATGTACAGAGCAAACACATTCAACCCGAAAATGGCATAGCCGAGGCTCTGTATAGTGGCGAGTGCCGTGGCGGTGGCGGAGAATCTTATGTGATGGATTCACATGCGGTCTGCATTGGAAATGGTCAAGTTCACGATGCTATCAGCCCGTCAGATGAGGTCAGCAAAACTCTGAATTGTTTGGTAGACCCGATGAAAGTATTGGTCGAACCCAAATGCGTAGGCAACGGACAGTTGGCTCAGGCGAGATTACAAGATACTGTCGGGACTCTGAATTGTATGCACGACCAACAAGCGGTGTTAGCCCCCATAGTTGAGGGACTCGATTGTTACAATCAATCATCCACCGGAGACGTTTCAAAACCTCTGACAAATTCTGCCACAGATTCGGATCATATCCCTTGTGTGGCTATTGACAGAGCAGCATTTAACCAGGGTCAGAACGCACAGTATAACTTCTCCGTAGAGGAAGAATTGGCACAGACACTCGTGGCAAAGGGTCCAGGCGGAGTGATGCAAACAACCGAGGAAGATGATGTTCAGGACATTCAGGAAAACAGCTCATGCCCATAACAAAAACGAGGGGCAAGGCTACGAGGAAACAGAGGTAAACGATACATTGAATGTTTTTGATTTTGGACAAACCCGTACCCCGACACTTGTAATAGAGAATCATCCAGCAGATAGCAGAGTAAAAATCTGCGAGGGCGGAATTGTTCAGACCCTATCAGGGCGAATGGGTACGGGTGGCGGAAATGTTCCGCTACTGATGAGAGGAGATGATGAGATGAATGGTGTGAGCTCGGTTGTTAGGAGACTTACCCCACTTGAATGTGAGAGATTGCAAGGCTACCCCGATGGATGGACGGATATAGGAGATTGGAAAGATTCAAACGGCAAGGTTCATAAATGTGCCGACTCAAATCGCTATAAGGCACTCGGAAATAGTATTGCATTGCCCTATTGGGCGGAGTTAGCCAAAGCGGTAGTTTCAAAGTATGACTACCCGATAACGATGGGATCATTATTTGATGGCATAGGCGGTTTTCCTCTCGTGTTCGAGAGAGCTGGAGCGAAAGCAATTTGGGCATCCGAGATTGAGGAATTTCCTATAGCCGTTACGAAAGTGAGGTTTCCCGAATGACAAATAGTATTATTCAGACGGGTAAGGCAATGTGCTTTATCTGCAAGAAATATCTGAATGTCGAAACTCCGACAGGATTAGCGATTCATCATTGCATCCACGGGAGGGGGCTGCGTAAGTTAGCCGATGAAGATGGTTTAGTTATTTGGATTTGCAACAAGCATCATTCAGACTTACATGATACTCCCGAACATCCTTACGATGATGAGTTAAAGAAATTGGCTCAGGAGGCTTTCATAAAGGCTCGAATGAAACAGGGCTATCCACAGGATGTCGCAAGGGACTTGTTCAGAGAGAGGTACGGACGATTCTATGATTAAGTGCATCGTGAAGATTCCATACAAGTTTCCGAGTTTGAATGATTATGTGTTCGCATGTCGCTCAAACAAATTTGCCGGAGCGAGTATGAAAAGGAAAATCCAAAAGGATATCAAGCCGTACATTCAGGAGATTCCCCATATCGATAGACCCATAAGAATCAGTTTTGTATGGATTGAGAAAACCAAACGCAGAGACTACGACAACATCGCATTTGCAAAGAAGTTCATTCTCGATGCTTTGCAAGAAAACGGCAAGTTGGAGAACGACAACCGCAAATGGGTCAGAGGGTTTTCCGATGATTTCAGATATGGGGATGAAACAAGAGTGATTATCACAATAGAGGAGATAGAAAATGAATAGGGAAAGGATGTATACCATACTCCACAAATTGAGAGGATGCACCGCCTGTCAGCATAGTGGATGTAAGAATAATTGCAAGGGATGTATGTATGCCGTAACCGAGGAGGAGGCTTTGGAGTTCTTTGATACCTTGATCCGTATGTACCGCCCAAAAAAGGTAAAGAGGTCGTGGTTCAGAAAGAAAGGAGCATGAAATGGTACACGATGCAAAGATTGAAAAGCCACCCGTTAATGATCAGAAAGTGTCAGACCCGGTAAATGTCTTTACCGACAATGAGATGGTTCTTGTAGCCTGGTGGAACGCAAAGTTGGGGTGTTGGGAATGTATTGAGGCTGATGATTACGGAATCCACCTTGAATGGTTCGGAAATGTCGTTTGGTGGGCAGAGATAGAGTTTCCCCCATATTGGGCATACGACTCGGACATATACGGAGGTGGCGAATGAAATTAGTTGCTGACCCTATCTATGTTCCGAATGATGCCGATTGGCAGACGATAGAGGATGCCAAAGCAAGAGCAAAATGGCATCCCATCAAGAGCCGTGAGGAACTGATGGCTGAAACCAAACTTGATAACAAGTGTGGATCATGTAAACACTTCTGCCTATTTGATGGCACGGAAGTAATGGGAAGATGCGAATTTAAGTGTTCGTTAGATTACCGTCAGCGATCCACTCCTAAATGCAAACAGTACGAGAGGAGAGATGAACATGCTTGATTTTTTCAAACTCCATGTCTCGGATTACGGAGCAGCTTTGTTGGGGATGCCGGATGAAAACGTTGGCAGAATCATCAAAGGTCTTATCGAATATTCGATGGATAAGGAGCAGACTCCGATAGATGATCCGAGTGTTTCGGGATTCTGTATGGTAATGAAACTCCATATCGATAGAGATGAGGAATACCGCCAAAACAAGATAAATGCTGGGCGGAGCGGTGGTAAAGCAAAGTCAAGCAAAGTTAAGCAGAGCGTAGCAAAACGTAGCAAAGGTGTAGCAAACGATAGCAAAGCCGAGCAAAGTCTACCTCCTAATCCATATCCTAATCCATATCCTAATCCTAATAATAATAATTCTCTTGTCGAGGAGGTTGTTAAATACCTGAATGAGAAAACCAAATCTCATTATCAGGCACAGGGGAAAACTTATGAACTTATCAATGCAAGATTGAACGATGGTTTTACCGTTGATGATTGCAAAAAGGTAATTGATAAAAAGAGCAAGGAATGGAAAGGCACTCCTTACGAGAAGTTCATAAGACCGTCAACCTTATTTGCTCCGAGCCATTTTGAGGAGTATCTGAATCAGCCGGACAAAACCGATACGGGAATCAAGCCAAATTCATTTACCTCTGGAGTGATGTCAAGAGACATAGACTTTGAGGCATTGGAAAGGAGTCTGATAAAGAATTGAGAAACGCAACGAGGATAGATGAGATAGACAGTTTTCTTCGTGATGGCGGATCGTTGGAGAATCTGATAATCGAAACCGAGCCGAGCGACCATAGACGAGTATGGTCAAAGGTAGGAAAGGAAATAGAGCAGAGCAACGATGAAACCCACGAATGGGGATACAATCGACTTTTAGGAGGGTATGAAACTTGAAAACACTTAACAGATATGATTTCAGGGACAGATACAATTCATCTCCGTCAAAGATGTCATCGTGTCCTATTGGCGGAAACGTAAAAATCGGAGACCACAAGTTACATGTGCTGAATAAACAGAGAGGCAAAGACGGACTCGAAATAATAACCATAGTTGACGGGGACGATGAGTATGAGCTGGATTTATCTCCTCATTGGGAGAGAGGTAGCAGCGAACCGATTAAATGTTGCCACGAGGGAGCGGTAAATCTCATCAAGGCGGTATACGCACAGACCGAGCGAGATTACGAGGAACTGTATCTCAAAGGGGAAAAGGGCTACTACATGGAAGAAATGCCCGGAGAAAGCAAGAAAGAGTACGAGGCAAGACGTAAGAGCCTGTATTACGGAATGATGAGAGATTGCGAGAAATTTCTCGGCCCCGTTTTCACAAGGTATGCAAAAATCAGAGCCTTATGGAGCATATCCCACGATGTGAATTATATCGCAGAGATGATTAAGTCCACTCCTTATCATACATCTTGCATCATCGATAGATTGGGGCTGAATCGAGCAGATTTGCCCAAAGAGAACGATGAATGGGAATAGACGATAAAATTATCAATCGATTTTGTACCGCCCCTTAACGGGCAAAATAAACGCAATAAAAGGAGAGCAATATGGCAAGTAAGAAACTTACGGAAAAGAAGATTAAGCAATATGTGGAATCCAGAGCAGAGGAGGCATTAAAGGAACACATATCGGGCGATGAGCTGCTGATGGATAATAAGGCATTCAGAGATATTTTTATCGGTGGTTTCTTTGCCGGAATGACCACCCACGCAAAGATAATGTCTGACCTCGGAAAGAACATCATCGACAAAGCGAAAGGAAAGACCGAATGAAAAAATATATCTGTGATTGTTGCGGAGGTCAGATAAACCGGGCAACGATGAAATGTGAATACTGCGGCACGGCTTACAGAGAGGAATACGACAACGTAATTCGGTTAGAGACGTACCATAATCCGGTACGGGAATACACCGCAAAAGTAATAGTTCCTGAGGAAATGGTTGATAGCATAGGCCCGGAAAAATCAAGCGAGTATATAATAGATCGCCTGGCAATGGAACTATCTAAGGCTATAAGAGAAAACATGGTTATAGTTTCAAGAGCAGACCCTTTCAGGAATACGCAAGAAGTAGCCGGGTATATAAAGATGATTCACCCGGTACAAGTATCAGAAATGGAGAGGAGATATTTATGAGTATATTCAGCGATTGCGAGTGAGGAGGACGAGAATGTACCGGGTACGGAAAAGGATTAAAGGTGGCAGCGAGATTGTTGCCGAGGGAGTCAGCCTTAAAGAGGCATATCAGACAGTTATAGAGCTGGGCAAAGGCACAAATCATCACTTTATGATTGACAAGACCGACTACAAGCCGTTCTCAAATCTGACCTCACGAGAGGCAAAGATAAGAATGGAGAGAGGAGAGTGCGATGCGTAAAGGAACGGATTTTGAGGTTTCCAAAGATGTGTATGACAGAGCCGTAGCCAACTATGTCGGCAAGGACAAGCCGTTGAACGGAGCATACTACATGGCTAAACAGGATCAGGAAAAGTTATTCAGCGAGGCAATTCGTTGGGGTTACGGCTTATACAGTTGCACGGTAAGAGAGGAAGATGGAAAGTACATCTGCTCATATTGGACGGGAGATACATGTGATTAACATAGGCGATGACATAACAGTAAACGGAAAGGTAATCGAGGCAGAGGGCGAGGTGCTTATCATCCGGCTGAAAAGCGGAGATTTAAAGACCATCAATGTAGCCGATGTAAACACCTACCGCCCGAACCACAAGTGGGATGGCACAGACCATAGAAAGGGGAACTAATGGAGAGTGAAACGCACTTTTATAGATTTAACAAGAATGTCGGAGTGATAACAACGATAATCAGCGGAAAGGTAGATGAAATAGATGAGATGTCGGACTTCTACAATCAGCCGACATTTGAGACGAACCTCGGAGCAATCCGCAAGATGAGCGTTGAGGAGTTTGAGGTTTTAGCCGAGGATATTTTGAATTACGATAACCCCGACCACGAATGGAAAAGCAAGATAGCACCGCCTTTACCCTTTGAGAGCTGGGGAGCGTGGCTTGAAAGGAGAGCGAGTTATGGGGAACGTTAAACTGATAATTGAAATCCCTGAATGGTATTACGAGGAGACAAAAGAGTTCAAGCACCCTACCCTTATTGATAAAGCAATCATTAACGGCACTCCTCTTGATCCTACCGGGGAATATATCAAGAAGTCTGATTTGATGGCTAAAGCGGTAACAGAAACATTAAGCGACTATACCGAACATGATGTTGTACACGCTGACGATATCTTTTCCTTGCAGACCTATTCATTTCCTGGAAGACCCAAAGGGGAATGGATACTCAAAGAAAGAAAGACCGAATGCAGCATTGACATAGATATCGTCTGTTCAAGATGTGGCTATGTCGGAATTGAAGAATACGCTCACGGCTATGAATTGAACGAACTTCCGGTACAGGAAGTGAAAGACTTTATGAAGAAGTTTGATATGAATTTCTGTCCTTGTTGTGGGTGTTCGATGGATAAGGGGGCGAGTAAATGAGCGATACAATAAAACTCATTATAGAGATACCCAAAGCAGAGTATGAACGTGCTAAACAGAGATGGATGATTACAAACGATGTTCTTAAAAGGGAATACTATAAGCCACAATGGATGAAAGAAAATGATGCCCATAAAATGGATTATTACATATCAATCGGCACTCCACTTGACGACTTAAGGGCAGATTTACACGCAACGGCAGAAATGCACAGTGATGGCGATTATTATTTGCGTGATGAATGGATAGATGAGTATTTTGACGACATAGGCAAGGCAGAAAGTGAGGATAAGGAATGATAATATTAAAACTCTGTGATAGATGTAAACGCTTGTTTTGGTTAGAGCCGTACAACATATCTTATAAAACTGTTGGAGTAGATAGTTATTCTCTTGAACAGATAGAGTGCAAAAATTGCGTAGGCAAGGCAGAAAGCGAGGACAAGGAATGATACTTGCTATAAGACATTTCCCCGACAAGAAAAGCCCTTGCATTGTACTTGAAGAAGATAACAAAGCGTTGGTGTTGGGCTATCTGACAGACCGAAAGCGTGAGAAGTGGTTAAGGATGGCACTAATGAGGGAAGACATATTTCAATTAGCCGTACAAGTGAATAGTCTGTATACAATAGACGAGATTTTAAAAAGTGAGGATAAGGAATGAAACTGACAAACGAGAATTATTATTCAGCCGAGGCGGATATGGAGTATATGTCCGTATCCCAGTTTAAGGACTTCCACGGATCATACGGAATCAAGGGATGTGAGAGAACCGCTATGATGAGATTAAAGGGTCTGTACCCGAAGAAAGAGGGTCTGCCTCTGCTCGTAGGTGGATATGTCGATGCTTATTTTGAGGGAACTCTCGATGCCTATAGGGAGAACCATCCCGAAATGTTTAAGAAAGACGGAACTCTTAAAGCCGATTTCGTCAGAGCCGATGCAATCATCGAGAGAGTTGAGAGAGACCCGATGTTTATGTATTACATTTCCGGCGAAAAGCAGAAGATAATGACGGGCGAGATTGAGGGGATCAAGTGGAAGATTAAGATAGACTCCCTTTTGCCTGACACGATTGTCGATTTGAAAGTGATGTCGGAAATCGGCAAAAAGAAGTGGGTACAAGACATTGGCGAGTTCCTTGATTTTATCCGTTATTGGGGATACGATATTCAGGGAGCGGTCTATCAGGAGATTGTCTATCAGAATACAGGAAAGCGGTTGCCGTTCGTCATAGCTGCCGTTACAAAGGAAGAACCCGAACCGGATATTGAACTGATAGAAGTGGATCAGGTATTTCTCGATGAGGCTATGGCTATCGTCCGCTCTAATAGCCCGAGAATAGCCGATATCAAGATGGGCAATAAAATCCCCACGCAATGTTATGTCTGCCCTTGTTGCCGTAAAGACAAGGTTCTGACGGGTGCTATAAAGTTGAGTCAGTTATACGATCAGAAATAATTATGTTACAAGTAGGCGAATGTAAAAAAGATATACCGTGTGTCGATTGCGATAACACAAAATGCATTTTTCAAGGAAAGAAAGAGGCGAACTGTCCGAAATATCGTTGCGATAGACCCGACCCTCATAAATACGAGTGCCAAAGATGTGGTTTTATTGACAAGTTTATAGAGGAGATGAGAAGAAATGCCGAGAAAAAGTAATCCAGCTGAATCAACAAAGCGATGGAGAAAGTGGTACGACAAGCACGGAGACCCGACCAGAGCCGAGAGAAAAGAGAAATGGGAAAAAAGACACGGCAAGGAAACCGTCAGACAGAAAGAGCGAGAGTACATGCGTAAGTATCGCAAGACACATGACGTTTGACTATCCGCCACAATTTGATATTATGGTTATGGCATATAAATTCTTTGCATAATAGGTAAACCTTTCCGGAAAAGGGGCGGTAGAAAAACCGTCCTTTTTTCGTGCAATAAAAAGAGAGGGCAGATACACCCTCTCTTGTAAGGAACAAACATATATTAGCCCTCATCCACTTCTTTCGGAGCAGATTCACCCGATTCTTTTTTAGCCTTGCGGTATTCACGCATGTATTCACGCATATAAGCTCTGTATTCCTCGGAGTTCTGCTGCTTTTTGAGATGATCCCGTACCTTGTCGGGATTCTTCTTCCTCCATTCTTTGAGGTATTCAGGGTTTTCCTCTCTCTGCTTTCTGCTCTTTTCTCTGTTAGCCATCTTTCCCTCCTCGGTGGATGCGTACTTTGCCCAATCCTTGCGGTATCTTTCTCTGCGTTTAGGAGTATCCTCCAAAAACATCTCTTTTTCCCACGGGAACATTATATCACCTCCTGTTTCCAAAAGGTCTTACCCTCTCTGTCGTAGTGGTATGCGTTGAGATGAAGATCGTAATAATCGCAGACCTTGACGAGAGCCATCAAAGCTGGGGTAAAGCCTGTAACGTAAACATTCACAGTATCAAAGTTAAAAGGCTTTTTACAGATAAAAAACTTAAAACAGATATCTTCCATATATGCAGAATCGCAGATATGCTCCTGGGGGATGTCATTACAAAACACAAAGTCTATTATATCATCCGGCACAGAATGTCTGCCACGGATCAATCCAACTGAAAGCTCCATAATTTTCTCCTTTCATTTTCGGGAAATAGGTTAAAGGATTCCCCCGATTCTTCATCGGGGGTTTCCTGGGTGGTTGTTTGTTATGCAAAATTCATTCTTATATAGTCTTTTGATTCGGACTCTGTGAATTTTTTTAGATATAGGTCATAAGCAAGTCTGTATATATCCCTCTGGGGCCAGTTTGGGGTATTCCTTTCAACAATTTTCATATAGTCAACCAACTTCATGGCTTTCTCCTTTCATTATACGATATCTGTCAACAATGCCGGTATCACTTAATCTTTTTCAATAAGTCCATATCTTCGGGGTCGATTCCGATTCTTCTCATCATCCACTTTGCAATGGAGACCGCACTCTCATTATCGTCATAGTGACCTTTTGCGAATTGTAAGATATTTACAATTAGTTTGATGGCGGTCTCGTGGTTAAATGAATACTGTACGTTAAGGTAGTCTACAAACTCTTTCCCAGTAAGAGAATAACCATCATAGTTATTCATAAATCCCATCAGAATCGTATCGAATGATACTCCGCTGCGGTTACACTTCCATAATACACGAGCATCCTCGTACACCTCGAAAAGGGCAATCCTGGTATCCGCCTTACAATAATCATTCTCATAATCAAGGAGATAAAAGGGGATGGTTTTAACACACTCGTCTATTACCGCTACTACCCATAACACCTTGCAATTATATGGGCGGATGGAGTTTGCAACGTCTATAGCCATCTCAGGGGTCTCAAAGTTACCTACATATATCTCGTTGGTCTTGTCATAAAGGGCAAAACTTGTGTACTTGGGGTCTTTCACGCTATTCTGAATCATCTCGTTCATATCAGTAAGTTTCATAGTATTCATAATTTATTCTCCTTTTTATACGTCTAATCTATTCCAAACTTCATCTGTGGATATTTTGAGCGGTCTGCTAAAGTTATCTCCGAAGATATAACAGAATCCGATTCGGGGCAATTTACAAGCATCCGGGATTCCGATAAGTTCTCGGGAATCGATGGGTTTTCTCTGTCTCAGGCAGACGATATCGAGATTGACAACGATATCACGGGGCAAGATGTCTGCCGTTGATCTCTGTGTGCAGACTATCAGAAATACCTTTGCAGCTCTGCCGAGTGAAGATATCTGATAAAGCCTTTCCCTCACTTCCTTTTTACTGTCTCCCCTTACAAGGGGGGCTACCTCATCAATAATGATATACAAGGGGCCACCCTCGTAGGTTTTTAAGCCCTGGTTCTGCATTACACGGTATCTGTCCATCATTATGGATTCAGCCTGATACAGACTATCGATGCAATCATCCACTTCTACGGCATATCTGATAACTTTCGGATGGCTCTTATACTCGGTAAGCTCAACTCTTTTCGGATCAATCAGAATAAGAGCAGAATCCTTTTCGAGTAGTTTCTTTATTAAGTTGTTTTCGGTGTAGGATTTACCCGAACCGCTTACTCCGGCAATAAGTGTGTGCATATCACTCCCCCTTTTCTGTCTTTCTGACGTACAGATTCAATCTCTCGGATGGCTTTTTCCATTTTTCGGATTCCCATATTGCGTTGATGGCATCTTCTCGGGCATCAAATTCCCTCTCATCGTACAGAACCTCGGTATTCCCGTTAGAATCAGGCTCGTCAAGATGCAGATATATCTGATATACCACTTTGGGACCCATAATGTTGTCAGCCATCTCGAATAGTTTGGAGACAATCTCGTGAACATAGTCGTTCATTTCGTCCGCATAATCCCCGAGCTCGTCAACCTCATAGAGCTTTACTGTCATCAGTGATCCCGGATTCTTCTTATGGATGATACGAGATAAAACATCTTCAAAGTATTCAAACATTCTGTCGGATTCGTAGGTCATATCACAAAACTCATCTTCCTCAATATCCACTTGTCTGATTTTTTCTCTCAATTCATTGATATTCATATTGTTTTCTCCTTTTTAAATAATTCCGTTTTCTTTGTATTCACGCAGAAGTCCGTACTTCTTGCCGATATCCTCGAAAAAACTCTGCTACTCGGAAAGTTCCCCGTAACTATAATTGCACTCTCCGAAAAAATTCTGCCACTCGATTGCAATAGCCTGGGCAAGTTCCTTTTTTCCTTTATAACTCTTGCGATTGTTAAGCCACTCCCTCTTTTCTATTACAAGGAATGTGTTTTCGCTTACCTGAGCACAACCATATTTGCAAAACATCTCGAATACTCTCTTGTTTGTAGTGGCTATATAAGGGTTTCCCTCGTTAAAAATAAACTGTATATACATTTTTCATCCTCCCTTTAATAGTTGAAGTATGCGTTGCGGTTCTGCCGCGGTGTTAATCTTCAATGCTTTCAATGATCTCGACAACTTCGGTGGGGATGCTTGATAATTCGTCAGAGTGGTCAATTATCGCATCTATGAAATAATTGTCGAGGTGGTCGGAATAGTCTTTTACATCGGTGCTCACTAAATTGCCGTAGCCGTTATAACGGAAATAATCTCTGCTGGGGTTAAAGTCTTCGGTGTGGTTTCCGTCCTTGTCGGTGTACATCTCGTCATATCCGTAAAAAGCTCGGGTGAGAATCTCGGAGGGTTTAGCATCACAATAAAACTCATCGAGCATTTCCATATCAAAATAACGGTCGTCGCCAAGGTAACCATTGTATCCGTCAAGGTCTTCGATGACCTCATTGAACTCGCTTTCATTCTCCTCAAAATATTCGGTGATAAGGTCATAAGCCTTTTCTTTGTTCATTGTCCTAACTCCTTTCAGCTGCTCCGCTCCCGTTAGGGTTTTAAGCGGATGTCTTTGTTAATGTGTTCGGGTTCAGCCGTCAAGCGGTGAAATACTTTGATTCGTTCTCTACTATCTCGTAAGAGGTGGGATCATCAATGTCAATTATCTCTATAACTAAATTATCCATTGTGTGTTATTCCTTTCTATCTGATGAGGTAAGTGTATTTAAATTCTAACCACTTTCTTATAATTCTCTCTGATGTTGTTATGGTCTGCTCCTTTCCCCCTCGATGCCTGGTGTCGCTCCTTTCATCCGACCGGCAT
>JAEEGL014548947.1_pt1 | contig 15943 bp, 18 predicted proteins | sample 9134231 | NCBI WGS metagenome assembly JAEEGL01 (sample SAMN16246548, study PRJNA631951) | gut metagenome | biome: gut microbiome; feature: rumen; material: fiber-attached | host: Bos | place: Iran: Karaj | collected 2018-10 | reverse complement strand
GATGGCGCACCGCAGTGAGGCGGATGGTATCGGTCGCACTGTTACAAAGAAATTAAAGGAAGTGATTCCGCGCCAAAACTTCGAAGTTGCCTTGCAGGCGGCGATTGGCGCACGCATTATCTCGCGTGAGACTCTTGGCGCTTATCGTAAGGATGTGACCGTTAAGATCCATACTGGAGATCGTGATCGTAAAGCGAAGCTCGTCGAAAAGCAGAAACGCGGTAAGGCCCGCATGAAGCGTTTCGGTAAAGTGGATATTCCAAGCGAAGCCTTCACGGTCATGCTAAAAAGAGATTAAAAAAATGCCCCTCACTCGGAGGGGGATTTTTAATCTTCATGTTTGAGGTTTTCGATATGCTGTAGAATGGCATTTATCGTGTTAGCGAACACTTCCTCTTTTGTACCATGTGCCGTGACGGGAATTAAAAGGCCACGCTTGCGATAAGTCTCAATCACTGGCATCGTTTTTTTGATAAATTCTTCAATGCGCGTATCGAGAACCTTACGTTCGCGATCGTCCTCACGTTGGCCGCGATCTTGAAGAGCGCGGGCGCCTTCCCAGCGCTTCTTAACTTCCGCCTCGGAGACGTTAAGCAAAATAGCGCCTTTGATAGGATGACCAGCGTCATTAGCGGCGGTAATTACATCATATTCTTCGCCTTCCCAACGCCCAACACTACTCAAAACGAGCGGAAAATCTTTCAAATCTGGGCGAGCGAGATATGGCAATACGATGGTGCGGAATTTATTCGTATCCGCGAGCATGCCGGCGCTCATTTCTTTGAGAAGATCTGAATCTTGTTTTTCGGCAGCGCGCAAAATCAAGCCCGAGCTCAGGAAACGTCCGCCAATAGTCTCAGCTAATCTGATACCGACGGTATCCTTTCCAGAAAAGGGCAAGCCAAACACGTTGATGCATCCAGTGCCTAGCCACTGACGAATTGTTTCAATATTATTATCCATAACTGGTATAATAATATCATATACGGAGTAAAAAAATAATGGACAATCAGAATCCAAAGAATGGTGGGGTGCCGCAGGGGCGAGGCCAATATGGCGGACAGAATACTCCACCGCAGAATCAGAACAGCAATCCGCAGAGCGACGTAGTTGTTCAACCAGGTTTAGATAATCTTGAAAACGTTCAGACTCAGAGCGTGGTCGAGTCGGCGCGCGAAGAAGCCGAAAAGGAGCTTGAACAGGTACGTGCCTACAATGAGGCATTAGTGCGTCAACAGAAGGCTCAAGAGAATGCTACTAAAGCTAAAAAGACCAGTGTTGCTATTTTTGGCATAATCATTGCAATCATATTGGTTGGCGTGATTGGCTGGATTGTAGTTAATTCAATTATCTTAGCGCAAGCCCCAGCCGGTCCGGGCAAGGGGCCAGAAGTTGTTGACCCGACTAAACTTGCGGAAATCGATGGCTATAAATGCACCACTACAGACTGCGCAAAGGTAGTAGATTTACCGGATGGTCGCATTATTATTCGTGATACTGCTTATTATATTTACGACCTTGAAGAGAAAGAGGCTACTTTAACCTCAATTGAAGAGAAAGATTATCACGCTATTACGCCATTCTACTGGGGCGATCGTCTACTGGCTGAGCTTGATCCGGAATCTGGTGCGTCTGCACTATATAGCATCACGGAAAACCGTTCCCTTACAGGATATGATTTCGACACGATTTATCGCGATATTAATGATGATGTTTACAAAAATCAAACAAGCATCAATGGTAGCTATATTATCGTAAAAGGTAGTGGTAATTACCGCATGATTAATATCGCAACCGGTACTGAGGTTGTGCGCGGCTCTAATAAGGTCTATAAGTATGGTAATTTCTTCTTCGGTTACGAGAATGGCAATGAAGTACGTGCCTACAACTCGTCTGGCCGTCAGATCAAAATCGCCTATGCTAAGGAGGATTTTTATGTGAAGGACGGCAAGTATCTGGTCTATGTCGAAGAAGATGGCTCCTATGAAATCTACGACGGCATTAGCGCGGATGATATTGATGAAGGTGCGCTCTATGATTACCTCTGGAATATTGACGAAGAAGTAATGCGCGCTACTCTGAATAGGAATAATACTTTCTATCACATCTCGAAGAATTAGCAGACCTTGACCACGAGTGCTAAAAAGCATACAATAGAAGTATGACAGACCGTCAAAGAGAAATTCTTTACGCAATCATTGAAGAGTATGCGGAGTTGGCGACCCCAGTCGGAAGTGTGACTTTAGCAAAACTTTTTGATTGCTCATCGGCTACGATTCGAGCCGAAATGGTAAAACTTGAGGCAATGGGCTATATTACTCAGCCTCACACTTCTGCTGGCCGCGTTCCGACCGATGCTGGCTACCGTCTATACGTTAACTCGTTGCAGGAGCGAATCGATCATCCAAAAGAGAATGGTGACGTTATTAATGAAGATCCGCTTTATGCTACGGAAGAACGCCACACGCGTGCGCTAGCTACGCGTATTCAGGCGCAGAGTCAGGCCGATTACGCCATTCGCGCCGCTGTAGATAGCTTAGTCACCTTGACTGGCAATTTAGGTCTCGCCACGATTGGCGATCAGGTTTATATCTCAGGCTTCGGCAACCTTTTCTCGCAGCCAGAATTCTCGCAAGCTGATCACGTCCAAGCTGTCGGTAAATTGCTAGACAATATTAAACCGTGGCTTCGCGAAGTGCAGCCAAATGAAGCAATCAATGTCTATATCGGCACGGAAAACCCAGTCGGTAAGGCCTCGAATGTTTCTTTGATCATTTCACGTTTCCGCTCGCCTTATTCCGATCGTAGTTATATTGGAGTATTGGGGCCGACTCGTCAATCATATAAGCGTGTCATGTCGCTCGTGCGTCATGCTGGATTAATGTTGGAGGATATTATTTTATGAACGAAGATCAAGATTTTAACGAAAGTTTAGCTAGCGAAGATGCTACGAAGGAGAATCTCGACGTCACTCAAAACGATGAGAATAGTGAAGGTCTTGGCGAAGCGGTAATCGCAGCCGCAAAGAAGGGCGTTAATATCGAGAAGAAAAAGAAAGCTAAATTCTTTTCAAAGAACGACAAAGACGATCAGCAAGATGCGAAAATTGCCGAACTAACGAATGACTTACAGCGCACGCGTGCGGATTTTGAAAACTTCCGCCGTCAGAGCGATATCCAGAAGCAGCATTATGGTAACGTTGTAAAAATGACAACAGTTAAAAAAGTATTGCCTCTGCTCGACGATATTGAACGCGCCGCCGCCGCGCAGCCTGAAGCAATGGCTCCGATTATGAAGAACTTCGAAAAGACGCTCAAAGAATTAGGCTTAATGAAAATTGCCTCCGATAAAGGCGAGGCGTTCAACCCTGATTTGCATGATGCCGTAATGGTAGACGGCGATGGCGACGATGAAGTGATCGAGGAGACTTTGCGTGCCGGCTATTATTATGACGGCGAAGTTTTGCGCCCAGCCATGGTGAAAGTTTCTAAGCAATGAAAATCTCGATAATTACGCTCTTTCCGGAGATGTTCGATAAGGTTTTTAACCAATCGATGCTTTGGAAAGCGCAAGATCGTGGCCTAGTTGAGTTTGAATTAATCGACTTGCGCCAATTTGGTCTCGGTCCCCGCCATCAAGTAGACGATACGCCATATGGCGGTGGTGACGGTATGCTCTTGAAACCAGAGCCGATTTTTGCGGCCGTGGAAGACGCAAAAACCCGTAATCCAGACGCTAAGGTCGTATTAATGACGCCGAAGGGGCGGATCTGGGACCAGACTCGCGCCAGTGAATTTGCCAGTAGTGGTAATAATTTTATTTTTATCTGCCCGCATTACGAGGGCTATGATGAGCGCATTTTAACGCTCGTTGACTATCAGGTCTGTCTTGGCAAATTTATTTTAACTGGCGGCGAAATTCCGACTATGGCTGTAGTGGATTCAATTGTACGTTTAATTCCGGGCGTACTTGGTGGCGAAACTTCGGCCGAAATCGAGAGCTTCTCGGATGGCGATAATTACGAATATCCGCAGTATACGCGCCCAGAAGAATTCCGCGGCATGCGCGTGCCGGAAATTTTGCTTTCTGGTAATCACGGCGAGATTGCCAAATGGCGCGCCGAAAACGCCCCAACCGAACCGCACGAATAAGATATAATTTCCGGATTCCGAGCGTCGCGACGATAAGCTTGCTTGTCGGCATGACCGAGGAAACGGACATTACATCGAATGGTATAATATAGATATGGACTTGGGAGCGCCGATTCAAGAGGTCAAAGGAATTGGGCCAAAAACCGCTGAAGTATTACACAAAGCGGGTATTTTTACTTTGCGCGATTTAGTTTATCATCTGCCGCGCGATTATGAGGATTTTCAGCAGGCGCAGAATATTGCCGACTTGAAGCCAGGCAATGTGACCGTACGAGCGCGGGTAGAAGAAATCAAGACACGTCGTATGCGCCGGAATCTTGCAATTACGGAAGCGACTTTGCGTGATAAGACGGGCGCCGTACGGGCGGTGTGGTTTAATCAGCCATACCGCGCTAAGCAATTCGAAAAAGATGTCGAGTATTATTTTACTGGCACAATGGCGCTAAATTACGGTCGCTACCAGATTTCGAACCCATCTGCCGTCTCGTCAAAAGATTATGACTCAAAACTCAATACCTATAAAATTCAGCCGGTCTATCCAGCGCGCGGTTCGGTTAAGTCGCAAGATTTCAAGAAATTCATTAAGACGATAGATAATAACATTGCGTCAATTCCAGATATGATTCCAAACTTTCCAGGGCGCGCCGATGCGTTGTTTGCAGTGCATTTTCCAGAATCTATCGCGCAAGCTCGCACGGGCCGAGAATATCTCGCAACCGAAGAGCTATTTAGCTTACTATTAGCTGCTCGTTTGAATTGCGAAGAAAATCAGAAGCTCCGCACGGATCCAATCAAATGCGACATGGGGGAATTTAAGTCCTTCGTCGAGGAGCTACCGTTTAAGCTTACGAACGCTCAGCGGCGTGCCACCTGGGAAATCTTACAAGATATGGCGGCCGATATCCCGATGAATCGCCTATTGCAAGGCGATGTTGGCTCTGGTAAGACGATGGTGGCGGCGCTAAGTGCTTTCGCGGCGGCGAAGGGTGGCTATCAGACGGCTCTGATGGCGCCAACTGAAGTACTCGCAACGCAGCATGCCGAATCTTTGGCGAATTTATTTAAGGGGCAATTGAGCGTGGCGTTATTAACCGGCTCCACGAAGCATAAAGATGAGCTTAAGAAGCATATTAAGGCTGGCGAGGTAGATCTAGTCATCGGTACGCACGCATTAATTACGGACGACACGGAATTTGCACACTTAGGCCTCGCGATCATCGACGAGCAGCATCGTTTTGGTGTCGCACAACGCCAGAAATTACTTAGTAAAGCACATACAATGCCGCATCTTTTATCGATGACTGCAACGCCGATTCCGCGCTCCTTGCAGCTCACGATTTTTGGCGACTTAGCGGTTTCGATTTTGGATGAGTTGCCAGCTGGGCGTCAACCAATCACGACTAAAATCATCTCGCCGAATTCTACTAAGCAAATGTGGAGCGCTATCGAGAAAGAGCTGCTCGCAAAGCATCAGGTGTACTATATTTGCAAGAAAATTGACGACAAAGGCGCCAGCGAGCTTTCGAGCGTCAAGAAGGAAGTACAGAAAATTGCGCGCCAGTTCCCGAACTACAACGTGGCGTATCTGCACGGCAAGATGAAGCCGGCCGAAAAAGACGAGATTATGACCATGTTTGCGAACGGCGAGATTGATATTCTAGTTAGTACAACTGTGGTCGAAGTGGGCGTAAACGTGCCAAACGCTACTGTAATGGTGATTGCGGATGCGGATCAGTATGGCTTGTCGCAGCTACATCAGCTTCGCGGTCGCGTAGGGCGTGGTAGTGCGGCTTCGTATTGCTATTTAATTAACTCTAACTCCGACGCGCCAACGCGCCGTCTGCGTGAGATTGAACGTTCGCAGGATGGTTTTTATCTCGCCGAGGTGGACCTCAAACTACGCGGTCCGGGCGAATTATACGGCTCACTCCAGCATGGTGCGCTCGACTTACGAATTGCAACAATTACTGATACAAAACTCGTGCATAAAGCCGACCGTTTGGTTAAGCAGTTTAGGCAAGAAGGCTATAATATGTTAGAATATAAAGAGTTGAGTGATTCCGTTCGTAAATACCAACGCTTAACCACCTTGAATTAAGTTTATGTATGCAACATTATGCGTAAAGTCGGGATCGAAACGATCGGGACGACTAATTGGAACGCACCAAAAACTAGATAAATCAGCACGGCTCCTTTTGGGGCAGAATTTGCCTGTCGCGCGGACATTCCCAATCGCGAAGGAGATTTTGCGCTTCGAAGGCATGCAAGGGCCGGACGGTCTCAAGCGCAAGTCGCCGGGAGTTGACGAGCCAGAGCATTTCATTTTGCCAGACAACGACGACGGTGTGCTGATTGGCTACATTCGTGATCATCATTATAATCTCGTGCAAGCCCTCAAAAAGGGCGACCGCGTCCGGGCGAGTTTTGAGGCGGCCTGGATGGCGCATGCAATTACTGATGGTCTCACGCCGGCACACCATTATCCATTCCGCGAAGAGCGCGATGAGTTAGTGGGCGATGCGGATTATGTAAAAGTCTTCGGCGTAGAGCTAAAAGGCGTTTCGAAAGGCGATAGTTTTGCTGAGACAATGCGCAAAAACTGGCTCTATCTTGGCGCCGGTGGCTTGATGACGAAGCATATCGCTTTTGAGTATGGCGTGGCGTATATCATTACGCCAGCCCGCCTTACATCTTTGCAGCCGAAAGATTTTAAACGTAGTGATGCAGAAAATGCCGACTTCGAAAAAGCTTTTTATGCTGGTCTTGAGCGCGTGGTGGCATTAGACATGTATCGGCGCTTCCTTGAGAAAGGCTGGACAACGGATCTAGCAATAGATACGAGAGAAGTACTAATTCCGGAAATCGTGCGCGCTATCACTTTAGGCTGGGCATCGGCCGTAAATCAGGCTAAACTAGAATTAAAGAATGAGAAGAAATAATTCCCAGATTCGCATTATCTCAGGCCGTTTCGGTGGTCAATATATCGACACGCCAAAAACTAACGCCACTCATCCAATGGGCGAGCGTGAGCGAATGGCAATTTTTAATACTTTGCGTGATGAGATCCCGGGTCGCCGTGTGCTAGATGCTTTTGCGGGCTCGGGCGCGATTGGCCTTGAGGCGCTCTCGATTGGTGCGGCGCGGGCAGACTTTATGGAAAACCATCCGAAGGCGATCAAATGTATCAAAAATAATCTCGCTAAATTTCAGCAGACCGATTCGTTGATTTTGAAAGCGCCAGATGGCGACTATACAATCATTTTTGCCGATCCGCCGTATGATCATCCGCAATATGAAGTGGTCTCTAGTTTGATTCAGCATCTCGTGCCAGGTGGCTATTTGGTCTTATCGCATCCAGAAGAGCCAGAACCGCCAGCATTTCCATATCTAGAATTGCTTAGTTCGAAGAAATACGCCGCTTGTTGTATTGAGATTTATCGCAAGAAATAAAAAATTTTCAGGATAACGAAAAAAGGATCGTACTCCATTGCGCGATCCTTTTCTTCCAAACTATAACGAAAATCCGGCGCGCTTCACAACCACGCGTGAACTCTCGTCTTGAAATGAGACGATGTTGATTTTCATTTTAAACACCTCTTTTTTAGTATTTTTGTTTGTCTCTCACTCTACACTGAGCTTAGTTTAGCATGAGCGCGCGCCAGAACACAAGCATTTTGTTATAATAATTTTATGAATGATGACATTATTAAAGATCCAATTCAGCCAGGCGCCATTCCTCCTCGGCCGGCGAAAGACAATAAGACTGCGTTAATTATAATTATCGTAATCGTAGTAGTACTTTTCTTATTGCCACTAATTATGTTCTTGGGCGTCATGCTGCTCATCATTAGTTCTCTCGACGAAATGTCTTACGTGTCGCCAGGGCAGAATACTGGGGGAGATCTAACTATGACAGCCGAGCAATCGCGTACTTTTAAGTCGGTCTACATATTGAATGATGCTGGAATGCTCGCAAAAAATGGCATTTCGCGTCAAGATTGTATAAATATATACGGCGCGGCGGTGGATTATTACTATGATTCCGGCGATATGGATGGCTTTGGATGGCTACCAATGAGCTACTGCAACGGCGAATATGTAAATATCTCACTCGAAAACTCCGACGATTATTACACTGTATATCTCTACGACGATGAGACCTGCCTGTCGTATCAGATTTCTTCAGATCACAGCACACTTGAAAAATACGTTTACGGCTCGATGAGTCCTTATTGTAGCGAAGGCGCGAAGGCGCCAATTATCGACGATGGCAGTATAGATGAAGGTGGGAGCGACGATATTTATGATGCGCCATTTATACAGGATCCATCAAGGCCACAAACTAAAACTAACGCTGTCTAAAAATAGCCCCTCGCAAGAGGGGTTACTTAATGCGAACATCGTCGAGCGACTTGTGCGGATTTAATACATCTAAATCGATATATTTTTCGCCACCGTTATATCCTTGAAGTTCGCCTTGGTCTTTGTATTGCCAGACTAACCAATTATCGCCATTTTCCCAGCGCGCGGGGAAATAAATGCTACGTACCCAGCGTGGATTTTCATCAAAATCGCCTTTAAGATACAAATCATACAAATCGCGCTGAGCGTAAATCATTGGCTTGGCGCCATATTGCGCCTCTAGACGATCGGACATGGCTTTGACTTCGCGTACGATAGTTTCGCGCGTAGGCGGCGCGGTCTCGTATTTGCCATATAGTTCTACGTCGATAACTGGCAATAAATCACCTTTCAAGTCTGCTCCGACGGTATTGATAAAACTTTCCGCCTGCGCCTCTCCGGTACTATCAAAAGAGAAGAAGTGATAGGCGCCTCGCGCGAGGCCGGCATCTTTGGCGTTTTGCCAGTTCGTTGCGAAATAATTGTCTACATAAGTGCTACCTTCGGTCGCTTTCATGTAAACGAATTTAATATTCTGAGCGGCCAATTTCTGCATGTCGACATTAGCCTGATGGTTCGATATATCGACACCCCGAGTGGCTTCGTCGGTAATAAACCACTCATTGATAAATATCTGTCGGTTCTTTATGGCATGATAGAACCAGGCACTAGTGGCCGCGATAGCAACAATAATTAGAACTAAAACTAAGACAATTCGAAAATGACCACCTGAGGTCTTGCTCATTATCTCATTATAACAGACAAAAGCTTGTTATAATAATCACATGGATAGGGAAACATTTTTACGAAGGTTAGATGAATACTCTTTAGATCGCAATCGCTACTATATTATCTCCGGTGGAGCGTTGTTGTTGCATGGATTGCGTGCACAAACGTCCAATATCGATATTAAGGTATCGCCAGAATACTTCGCGGAGCTCCAGCAAAAATATTCCTTTAAGAAGTCACCAAAATACGATTATTTATACAAATTAGCGGACGATTTCAAAGTCACCGTACAAGACGTATCGTCTGATGATTTTGTAATGATAGACGAATATCCTGTTGGGAGACTCGAAAAAGAACTCGAATGGAAAATCGCCAACCATCGCCTGAAAGATGAAGCGGACATCCGTCGAATTCAGGCATATTTAGACATAAGTCAGGCGAATGTTAACCCCGCCTTGAAAGAATATATCTTAACTAAAGTACTGCCAGAATATGCCTTAAACGATGAGGGGCATCAGATAGATCATATTGGCTACGTAGTAGTGCACAGTTTAAATTTTGCCAACCAAGCTAAGGCCGATTTAGATATGGCGTTTACGGTTGCCGCCTATCATGATGTTGGCCACCATATCGATCACAAAAACCACGAGAAGATATCTAGTGAGCGTGTATTGGCGGACAAAGAACTACGAAAATTCTTCACAGAGGAACAAATTCGGACTATGGCAGAGGCGGTCTACGACCATCGTTCGACAATAGAGGGTGAACCGCGCTCGGTTTATGGCAAAATCGTATCTTCTGCTGATCGTAATACTACGATTGAGGAGCCACTGCGCCGCACTTACGCCTATCGTAAGGAACATGGCGCTGAGACGTCGCTCGATGAAATTATTGAGGAATCGCGCCAGCATCTTTTGCAGAAATATGGCCGTGCTGGTTATGCGCGCGAAAAAATGTATTTCGACGATCCGGCATATGAACAATATCTAAAGAATATAACCGAGCTGGCGGAAGATAAGGTGGCTTTTCGTCGTCGCTATCTTTCTGTAAATCATCTTGAAGGTTAATCATCCATCGCATGGGCGCCACGCGCTTCTAGAAATAACCCCGAGTTAAACTCGGGGTTTTCTATGTCTGACGATAACTAGAATTTGTCTTAGCCTGGGAATATGAAGCCCATAATTAGATCGAGCATTACGAATAATGCAGCGCCGATGACCATATTGAATATTCTGCGCTTAGCGGCCGTTACCTGTGCGACATTATCCAGGGCGGTCATCCAAATTATGCCACTTATAATAACTCCTATCGCACCTGTCACGACGAACCCGGCAGATAAGATGTCGATTACTAAGTTAAGCAAAGTCATAATACTGTCGCCCTTATCGGATTTGCACCAATCCTGCGGCAAGAGGCTAGTGCAGTTAGACTCTTCTGCGACATTTAGTTTAAAATTTTCTTTACGCTTTATGCCGGATGCGCTTCTGTCAGGATTGCTACCAGATTTGACCCCAGTATAGCTGTAATCTGGCTGTGATAACCATCCGCGTCCGGGGTAACCTTCATATGGCACGCGATAGCCGTTCATATGTGCCGACGGAATGGACGCTAGGGCCTTATCAGAGGCGGCGTCGTCAATGACATACCCGGCGGCGAATTGCGAATCTTCAAAACCACGGACCCACGGTCCATTTGCGCTGTTTCGGATTGCGTCTGTCGAACCGTGATCGTAAACCGTCATACTTCCGCTATGTGGCGTGTATGATACTGTGACTGTCACATGGTTTCCGTCGCCAGTATATGGTGGCGAGGTATCCATAATCACGACGGCGCCAGGGGTTATCTGTTCTAGGCTATCAATCTTTATCCAGCCGTGGGATGTTAGATAGTGACCTAGCTGTCCTACGCTAGCGCCAGAAATAATAACATTAGACGGATTAGATGGGCTTACGCCAATCGGGATATCTTTAAAACCGAGATCCCATAGCGCCCTATCTACGAGGCGATCGCATGATGACCTGTCGTTTCCAGGTGGAACGGAAACGGAATTTCCATAGGTAAGTCCGCCCGCACGCCTTGCGGCATTGGCGACAGCATTTAAGAATTCTTGTGCCGTCACGGCGCTACACGAATTAAATGACGCAACGTTAGCGAAAACGCATAGAAAAGCAAATAATATGTATGGTTTATTTTGAAGCAGTTTCATTTGTAACCTCTTTACATTTTAAAGAATCCGTGCCACCCGTAAGGTATTGTTCGCCATCTACGGTCATCAATTCAAAACTTGAATCGTATGAATCTATTTCCGTATAAGGACCGCCATCGTAAGAAGATGACTCGGCTGTTGTTGTAATGGTATTTTCTTTTCGCGTGTATTGACCAGATGTGATGCGGCTATGCGCTTTGCCGTCTTTGTCTACAGTTTGCAAGGTGTAATAGTATTTGCCGACATTATTAAAGACATACTGCGAAGCGTCGGCGCTCCCGCAAGTAAGCACTTTTACAATCTCTGGCTCCTTTTCTGGGGTAGCAAGCACTCTTTTTAGGATAATTGCGCCACCAAATATTAACATAGTAATTAATGCTACTCCGATAAAAATTATCGCGCTCCGCTTTCCATTCTTATTGGAGTAACCATATTGTCCTGACAAGGAATTGGGGTTCATCGATTTATTAGTACCTCGCTTATTTGCATTATTTATAATTTTAAAATAGCTTATATCTACATTTTAACATAATTTTAACATAAGCATCGGATGCTTTAAAAAAGAATAAACTCGAAAGCTTGAGCGTTCTTTGCCCCCTCGATGCTGCCGGAAGGCGCAGGAGTGCGATTCGGCGCGAAGTTGGACGTCAATATGATACGCCTAGTCAATATTTTGCTAGAACCTTGGAAGATATTGCTTTTGGACTCATATTAGGCTCAGTGGTTGGTCTGATAATTTTTAGCAAATAATTTGGCAAGAAAAGGCCCCCGCGGTTTTCCGCGAGGGCAGGTTTTTTTGGAAGCTTATGACGTCGCACGGTCGCACGGGACGCGTTTTTCGTTTCTAGGTCATGTAGGGTGGTAGCCCTTGTTGTTAGAGCTTCATCATCTTCTTCTCGTTAAGCCACGGGGCAATCGCCTTTATTATCCACTCCCATCCGGAGAAGCATGTCATAACGACATATGCCACGGCTGTTGCGATAACGATGGCTGTCGAGACGTCTATCCCGTAAGTCCACGGCTCGAGCATAAAGATCAGCCAGCCGAGGAGCGACAGGATCGCAAGGCAGACGACTGTGATGGTACCCCAGAAGGGGCCGGTGTGATCGAATTCGACTTCTTCGAGCCAATCGAAGAATTTCCCGATCACATTTCGGGGGATCTGCTCGTACACGTACACAATCCCATTTTCCGTCTCGACCAAGTGGTATCCCTCGATGTAGAGGAGCCCCCTCTTGGTAATTACGTTCTTTTTGCCGTCTTTCACAAATGTGGTTTCTCTCATGATGTTACCTCCTTTTACCCCCTTCTTGGGGCTGCGCGACAATGTAATCTGCAAGCCCGCTCAGGTTTCGGGCTAGCGCCTAGCCGCCATAGACGAAGTATCTATAGAAGCTAAACGCTAGCTCGAATAAAGGAGGGATAAGCGATGAAGCCAGTTGTATATGACCTAATTAACGATCTTGTGTTGCCACTTCCTGCAACCATACACATATTTTAGCATAAACAGTTAAAAAAGTCAATAGGAAAATTATGTTTTATGGGATTTTTATGGCAAAAATCGTAAAAATCAACAAAAAAGACCTCAAAGAGGACTTAATTTCATCTTGGTGCACCATAGTGCGCGAAGTTCGAACCATAATCCAGGCTGATATTTTGGATAATCTGGGTCAAAAGGAGGCTAGCATGCTGTAGTAACTAGCTTCTTTTTAATAACTATAACTACGAAAGGTTTAAGATGATTGAGATTGACGATAACGTAATAAAGCAAGAATGTGGCATATGTAACCACATAACACACATAAAGCTCACTGACGACGAATTGGAGGCTTACGGAGGGTATTTGGCGGGTGGTGGACCAATTCAAGAATGCCTGCCGACTCTAAACAGGGTGGAACGTGAGTTTTTAAAGAGTGGTTATTGTGTAAAATGCCAGAAACTACTATTCGACAATGGGGAAACAGATAGACTGTATTAAAAAAAATAGCATTTAAAACTGTTTATTTTTATAAAAAGTATAATGGGGTCGTGCCCATTATATTTTTTGCACGTTTTTCAGGGGCGGCAGAGCCCCCCCAAAAGCCTCACGAAGTATACCCCTGCAAAGCAAGGGGTGAGATTTGGGGTCAAATCACTAACTATTCTTCATCGAGCGGATACTTGCGATTTAGCTTCCACATAGAAATCCAGTGACGAATAAGCTGATAGATAAGCATATTTACTCCTTTTTGTTAGTTTTATTAGTTCACAGATTATATAAAACTGCACAAAAAGAAAGCATGAGTTCATTATTTTTTAAAGCATATCATCATCTTCGTCTTCGTAGTTCTGCTCGTCTTCTGGAAAAGTTGGTATTGATTCTTTTGCTAGCTCTTCTCCGGATGTCCCTTCTTCGCTCAACAAATCATCAATTACGCTATCGATCAGGCGACTCTCTTTCTTGCTCAAGGTATTTTGTGCAAATTTATTCGGCTCGTGATATAATTTTGCCATGAGAGAATATGTTCCTGATGGAATCATGACAATTCCAAAGAATGCGAAAAGGGTCTTTGAGGGGAAAATATTTGATGTCTATCAGTGGCCGCAGAAGCTTTATGATGGCGCCACGGAGACTTTTGAGATGCTACGGCGCAACGACACAGTAAATGCGATTGGCGTTAAAGATGGAAAAATTGTGATTACGCACCAAAAACAACCGCGTAAAGACTGGTTTTACGATTTTCCTGGCGGTCGACATGACTATCCAGACGAGAACGAACTAGCTGCTGCGAAGCGCGAGATGCTCGAGGAAACTGGCATGAGCTTTCGTTCATGGAAACTAGTAAGAGTGTGCCAGCCCTATCTGAAAATGGATTGGTTAGTTTATACCTTTATTGCTACGGATTTTATCGAACAAGTGCGACAAAATTTGGATGGGGGTGAACAGATTGAGGTAGTAGAAGTGAGCTTCGAGGAGTTAAAACAACTCGCTCACACCGAAAAGCGCTTTACGGATAACGAGATTATCAACAATGCAAATTCATTGGACGATTTATTAAACTTGCCCGCCTTGCATAAATATAACTAGTCGGACTTAAGTTTTGCGATGAGCTCGGCAGCAATATCGAGGCTGGAGGCAAAATGCTGGTTTTCGAGCGACTCAATGGGGACCCACTTCGCTAACTCGGCATATTGTTTCTCGTCGGCATCAAATCCTGAATCGGTTAGCTCGCCATCTATCACTTTTACTTCATAGTAAATTTGGTAGCTTTGATAGTCCACATTACGCAAATGGTGGTGAAAAAACGAAGTATAGATGCCAAGAAGTCGGACCGGTTCAATCATATAACCAGTTTCTTCTTTAAACTCGCGGACGAGAGTCTCCAGATGCGTTTCGCCCTTATCTGCCGTGCCACCAGGAAAATCGTAACCATTGCCCCATTGGGGCGAGACAAGAATCTGGTCACCCTTGCGCGCAAGACCATAGACGTGAACCGAAATAATTAAATCGTCTGGATTTGCTACATATTCTTTGCCATAAACATCGCAAGTGGTGACAGTCAATCGATCATTATTCTTCATGCTCTTAGTGTAGCATACTTAATTATTGGCTTCACGCTATAATAAGGGCAGAAGTAGGAGAAAAAATGGATAAGGTTAACCCAGAATTAAAAGATTATATAGAGCAAAACATTTTGCCAGAGTATGAGAAGAATGGCCCGTCAAACGACCTCGCGCACGCGCAACGCAGTATCGAGCGCAGTATGAAGTTCGCGGCAACTGTGCCGGATATTAATTACGACATAGTATATACCGTTGCGGCCTAACGACTCGTCAGGGCGGCAATCCTTTGTGCCACAACGCAATTATTACCGAGAAACACACTAAAAACTAAAAGACGGCACCAAGAAAGAGTTTCGATACTGCCATTGCTGCGGTAAAAATCTGGACAAAAAGTGTAAATATCATTCCGTTTACGTGCCCGAAGGCGAACTGATTGAGCAGATAAAGAACGAACTCGGTAAGTATACGATTGATGAAGATTTTTATAAAATTGCCCTCGAAGCGCTAGTCGAGGAAGATGAGATTGAGGTTTCTCGGCAGAATGAGAAAATTGGCCAAATTAATAAACAAATCGCTGATAAGAAAAATCAACTAGATTCGCTTAGACGTTCTGCCTACAGGGGGCTAATCACCGATGAAACATTTATCTTATCTGAGCAGGAGTCGCTAGAGAAGGATATATCTCATCTCGAAGCGAAGTTAAACGAGGTCAAAACCGTGGCCAGCAATTGGTGCGAAGTCGCATTGGATGTTTCCATGTTTGCCCGTTATGCAAAAGAAGACTTTGACTCCGACGACTGGGAACGCAAAAGGCTAGTAATCAAACAGCTTGGCGCCGATTTGAAACTTTCGGGTCGAACCATTGAATTTACCCCTGTTAAATACCTAATTCCAGTAGCTGAGAGTCAAGAAT
>JAEEGL012749469.1_pt1 | contig 15943 bp, 10 predicted proteins | sample 9134231 | NCBI WGS metagenome assembly JAEEGL01 (sample SAMN16246548, study PRJNA631951) | gut metagenome | biome: gut microbiome; feature: rumen; material: fiber-attached | host: Bos | place: Iran: Karaj | collected 2018-10 | reverse complement strand
TGTGATCCTATGCAAAAAATATGAGTGTTTTATTTGGAAGTTTCAGAAATAATACCTATCTTTGCAGCATATACTAAAAAACAATCTGAATATGAGACGATTTTTACTGTTATTATGCTGTTTTTTGGCTTATCAGACGTTGAATGCAGAAAGTGTCAGCAAAAATGATGCCTTGAAGAAGGCACAGAGGTTTATGCCTGGAAAGCATTTTGTGGAGAGTAAGTCCATGGCTTCAACCCGTGGAGAAGCATCATCCGATGCCTTCTATGTGTTTAATGCCGACAACGATGGTGGTTATGTCATTGTCTCGGGCGATGACCGGACAACCGAGATTTTAGGCTATTCCAAGACGGGAAATCTTGACATGGACCATCTGCCTGAAAATCTGAAGTGGTGGCTTGACGGTTATGTCCGTCAGATTGAGGCTTTGGGCACATCGGTGAAGCCTGCACAGACGCAGAAAACCAAAACGCGAGGATCAGGCAATTGGAAGGCCATTGAACCGCTGATTCAAACGAAGTGGAATCAAGATGCACCATACAATCTGATGTGTCCTGATTCTAAAGGCAGAGTCTGGACTGATGAAGGTTTTGCTACTAACAATGAAGGCGTTTACAGTGTTAATAATATCTGTGTCACAGGCTGTGTTGCCACTGCGATAGCACAGATGTTGTATTATTATTGTAAAAATCCGAATTTGCCGAGCACTTATCCTGCTCTTGAAGGTTATGAGACCAGGAGCAAGGAATGGTCAATGAAAGCCTTACCGGCGACGACCTTTGACTGGGATGCTATGAAGTTATCCTATAACGGGAATGAGACAGATGCCTCAGCCACTGCCATCGCAACTTTGATGCGTTATTGCGGTCAGTCTGTCAATATGGACTATACTTTGGGCGCATCAGAAGCGTCCGTAAACCCATTAGTCTTAATTAATGTGTTTGGTTTTAGCAAGAATATCCGCCAATTGTATCGTGATGTTTATACTACCAGTCAATGGGAAGAGATTATCTATGCGGAGTTGGAAGCCAAACGTCCAGTTTTTTATTCAGGACAGGCGGATGATGGTGGTCACCGGTTCATCGTCGATGGTTACGATGGTAATGGCCTCTTCCACATGAACTGGGGTTGGGGTGGCTTTCACGACGATGAGTATTTTGTGTTGTCGCTTGCGGATCCTGACGGTCAGGGTCTTGGGGGCAGTGTGACTAATGGTGCCTTCCAGTTCAGACAGGATGCTTTGATAGGTGTGGAACCTGGTAGTAGCGAGGAAAAGATAATGCCGCAGATAGAAAGCTACATCGATTTGATGACTCAAGACTATTCTCGTACTGACGCTGATGATGATTTCACAGACGTTCAATTCCAAGGTACTTTTCATACCCATTATAATTTACCTTCCACAGAGAGCCTTTCTGTTTGGGTCGGATGGGCACTCTGCCAGAATGGAGTGATCAATAAAGTCTTTTCGCTAGATGAATACTATATTGCAAAAGGTCAAACATATCCAGGAAACAATGCTGATTTGGAGGTAACCTTTGGTGCCGGAATGGCATTAGGAAAGTATGAGGTTAGTATGGTCTATAAGTATCGGGAAGACGCCGAATGGAGTCTTTGTTCCCCTTATCATTATACCAATTTTTTCATAGCAGAAGTGACAGAAACAACCTTGAAAATCCGTCAGGTACAACCATCATTCACGGTGAATAGCATTACAGTTCCTGAATATCCTGGTACTGATAGCCCTCTGGATGTGACACTTAATGTTACCAACGATGGCGAGACATTCGAACAGGTTATCTGGCTATGGGCTCAAAAGGAAGGCGAGACAACGTGGACTCGTGTTGCCACAGCTACAAGAAGGATTGATCCGGGCGAATCAGATGATGTTGTCATGTCGTTTATACCATCGGTAGCGGGTGATTATACCTTAAAAGCTACAAAAGCGGATTCCGAAGAGGCATTGAAATCTGCGACAGTTACCATCTATGCTTCTTTTGAAAAAAACATCAACAATGTTACTTATTTTTGCAATGTAGGTACAAAGAAAGCAAAAGTCATAGGAAATACCCTACCATCGGGTTCTCCTGTTGCTGTCTCGATTCCTACCACCATTGAGGATAATGGTATTCAGTTTACTGTAACGGAGATAGCTGATGGAGCTTTTGCGTATTGTTTTCCTATGACATCGCTGATTATTCCTTCGACAGTGGAATCAATTGGCAAATCTGCTGTGTATAATTGTTATATGTTGTCAGAGATAAAGATTCCCGAGGGTGTGCATTCTATTGGCTCTAGAGCATTCCAATACTGTCAATGGGTAGAGACTATTGAACTACCAGCATCGCTGACGAGTATCGGTGACTATGCTTTTGGAAACCTCAGATACCTGACATCTGTGGTTTCATCTGTTACCAACCCGTTTGCCATTGCAGATAATGTCTTTGGTGTTGAGGATGATGATATAATGACAGCTCCCACCGCAACCCTGATTGTGCCTATCGGCTCCAAAGAATCTTATGATGAGACTGCAGGTTGGATGAAGTTCCCAATTATATATCAGGGTGAAGTGAAGGATTATACTGAAAACGATATTACTTATACTTATATTACAGGAGAGGATTTTGCCATTGTCAAGAAGGGAAACAAAACTGCTTTGGAGGGTAAAGATGTAGTGATACCTTCAACGATTCAGGTGGACGGGAAATCATACAACATCAAGAAGATCGCAGAGTGGGCTTTCAACCAGGTTGCTATGAAATCGCTGACCATTGAGCCTGGCGTGGAAGAGATAAGTGACTATGCATTCTATAACGCTTACATGATTGAGCAAATAATCATCCCGAAAGGCGTGAAGAGTATTGGAGCATGCGCATTCCAATATTGCAATGGGGTAGAGACCATAAAGTTGCCTGCATCGCTGACGAGTATCGGTGAATATGCTTTTGGAAATATCTGTAAATCGGTATCGTGGAAACCTGTGGTGTCGGTGGTATCATGTATTACCAACCCGTTTGCCATTGCAGATAATGTCTTTGGCGTTGAGGATGGTGAGACATTGACAGCTCCTGTTGCAACCCTGTCTGTGCCTGCCGGCTCCAAAGAATCTTATATGAAGGCTGCTGGCTGGAAAGAGTTCCCGACACCAGTTGAGATGGAACCCAAACCGGGTGATGTCAATGTGGATTACGAGGTCGATGAAAAGGACCTCGAGGCCATTGCTGAATATATCAATGCAGGACAGTATGAAAAGAAAGCTGATTTGAACAACGATAATAAGGTTAATGCCGCTGATATCGTTGAGATTGTGAAAATAATAAAAAAATAGTGAGTCTATAGTGAAATTTATGGCCAAAATATTTGCAAGTATCAAAAATTAATCGTATCTTTGCCCCAAATTATAGCATATTAATAATTTAATTTTAAATATTTAATCAATTATGAAGAAAAAACTTCTACTTTCAGTCGCAGTATTGTTCAGCTCTATGCTGGGCTTTGCGCAGAACAGTTTGTCGATGGATGATGTAAAGATTGCTCCGGGACAGACTGCTCAGGTGAGTGTTAACTTAAACAATTCTACTGCCTACACGGCATTCCAGTTTGACATGACCCTGCCAGAGGGTATTACAGTGGAAGATGTTACTCTCGCAGAACGTGCTTCTGGTCATACTCTTAAGAAAGGTCCCGTGAATGGTAAATACCGTGTTCTTGCTTACTCTTATAATGAAGAAACAAAAGAGGGAAACAAACCTATTACAGGTACTGAGGGTGCTATTGTTAATTTGACACTGAAGGCTGGTGAGTCAGTAGCAGAGGGCGCAACGATTGTTATTGATGCCGGAAATGCTGATCAAGAAGGCGGACAGGTCTTCGTTGAAGCAGACGGTACGACAAACTACAGTATGGGTCAAGTTACTGCTGCTGTTACTGCTAGTGAGGGTGTTGATATCACAGTACCTGATGGAAAGAAGTTGATGATGGTAAGCGACAAGGCACTTGATTTCACTTCTATGGAGTCAAAGGGTATCAAGGCTTATATCTGCACAGGTTATGAAGTTGTCGGTGATAAGAACAGATTCTGGTTAACCCGTGTGAATGATGTTCCTGCAAATACCCCGATCATGGTTAAGGCTGATGCTGCAGGTGACTATACTGTTCCTTTTGGTGCATCGACTTACTGCTATCCTAAGAGTTTCCTCAGTGGTGATGCTACCAATATCGTGACCGTCGATTATAGTGCAGATTATAAGTACTTTGGTGTTTCGAAGAGTTCAGGTAATATCGGCTCAATGTCCTCTGCTAAGCAGCCAACTGTTGAAGCAGGAAAGGCTTTCTTCCAGGTTCCCGCTACGATTGCTTCGAATGTTGCAGATAGCAAGCAAGAGTTTACGCTTGGTAAGGGTGGAAGACTTGCAACGGTTAGTGACTACGACCTTGATTTCACGGAGTTGGAGGCTGAAGGCGTGAAGGCATACACTGTGACGGGCTTTGACAAGAACCGCAAGGTTTGGATGACTCAGGTGTCTAACGTCAACGCGGGAACACCGTTTGTGCTTCGTGGTTCATCGGAGCAGAAGTGTGAGGTACCCTCAGTAGCTGGTAAGGCTGCATATGTGAACATGCTTGATGCCAACACTAGTGCGGATGCAGTGACTGTGAGTCCGACGATAGGCGAGAATACAGTCTATGTTCTGAGCCTTGGCAAGGGAACATGGGGTACTTTGGCTAATGATTGGTCAGCCGTCAAGGGCAAGGCTTGGATGCTTGTTCCAACCACATTCCATAATAGCTTGCCTGCTGCAACCCGCGGCAATGGTCAGGAGATTACTGATCAAGAGGCAGAGGTGATTTGCATTGAGGTTAGAGGAATCGGTAATCTTGACGATGACGACACAACTGGTATCAGCCGTGTTGCTGAAGAGGTTAGCAACGACATTTGGTATAACCTGAGCGGTCAGCGTATCGATACTCCGACAAGAAAGGGCTTGTACATCAAGAATGGCAAGAAAGTCGTGGTTAAGTGATTGAATTAATAAAAAATCATGATGATTTTAAAAATAAATCCCGAAATGTTTGGTCATTTCGGGATTTATTTTTAAATTTGCAGCGCAAAACCGAATTTGCAATCATAAAAGATTTTAATTATTTTTTAAACGTTTAAAATATTAGTGAAATGAAAAAGAAGTATTTTGCTCCAGAAATGGACGAAGTTGAGATTGAGGACATGGTTCTTTTGGCAGGTAGCTGCGAAGACGAGGCTCCGAAAATTGGCGATGACGCATGCCCAGGTGAAGAAGTTGACGACATGTAATAAATTGACCTCGTCCAAAAGAAAATCCCAGAATTATTTCTGGGATTTTCTTTTGTTCTCATATCAGGCCTAACATTGGGCCTTTCTTCATCAGTATTTCTGCAAACTTTTCTTCATCTTTGGTGATTACATCTAGAGGCATGCCGTAGATGTCAGACATTTCATTTGCTACAGCTACTATATCTTTATTCTGACAGAAGAGCCTAAGCATATCTGCACCACTTTCGTTCAACGTGAAAGTCTCCTTTAATTCTGCTGTTTCCTTATCTTTTACTGCCACAACGAAGTAGTTGGACAAAGGCAGAATCTCAATTCTATAGTTCATCATCTTCTTCCTCCTCTCTTTTTTTGTTCTTGTAGTTATCGTAGGCTACCAGCATTTCATGATAGATATTGTCTTTGCTATCCTCGCGCACCTCTGGGTAGCAGCGCTTAGTGGCTTGGCATCGTTTGAGGATGAAACAATTAGGATAGTCAAAACAGGTGGCGCAGTCTGGAATCTCGTCATTTATTTCTCGGAAATTTTGCAACATCTTTTCATCCCAAGACTCGCTGTTGATATGACTTACAAACTGGTCGTTTGTGTAATGGTCACATTTGCCGATATTACCTATCGGGGTAATGGTAATACATCCATCGTTGTCAGCCATGCATCTGTTGATCTTGACTTTTCTTCTTAGTTTGATCTTTTTTAAGAACCCATAGTTAGCAAGACTGTTTCGTATTTCCTTCATCTTTAAGAAGACAATTTGGCGTTTCTGGTCATCATGGATGGCTGTTCTTCCTTTTTCTTCCTCAAAGAGTTGATGTACGTAAACGTGTATACCATCAGTCTTAGGAAATTCACGATGGAGTTCTTCTGTAAGTTCCAAGAGATTGTCAGCGTTGTGCATATCGATGTTCAGACGTATGGCAACTCGTATTTCTGCATCTTGAAGCTTATGAATATTGGAGATAACACGTTGGTAGGCATTTACATTCTTGTAAATGAAGGCTTTGTTCCGATTGTATACCTGCTCGGTGCCGTCGAGTGTGATCTGTACACGTTCCATTAACCAGAGTTCTCGAGCCTCTGCTATAGTCTCATCATCGAATAGGTAACCATTACTAATCATATTTGATTTATAATCGATACCGGCATCCTTCAGCAGGTGACTGATTAAGGTGATGACATGTTTATTATATAAGGGATCACCGCCATACCATGTAATGGATACTTTTTCACCATTACTGTGGCTGATAATGTAGTCGGCAACACGTTGTGCCATGTCATCACTCATTGGTACGCGGGGCTGTCCCATCTCAAAACAATAGAAACAGCGTGCGTTGCAGTCGGTGGTGGTCATGATAGTGTAGTGAGTGATGGCAGTCACAGGTTTGGCAATCATTTTTGCCACATCTCTCATTTGTCGGCTCAGCAGTCGGTCATCGTGATCTAATGGAACAAGAAACCACAGACCGATAAGTTCCTGTAAGTCTGCTGGGTTTGTTTTATATATCTTTGTCTCTTCAGGGGTGAGCAACAGCAGGGCCTTCGTCATTGTATGGTATAACAACAGCCCTTTATCAACGGGCTGTTCCACCACATAATACATCGGACGGTACTGTTCTCCAGCCTTCACTTTCTGTTTCTTCAAAAGTTTATCGAAGGGCTTGGCTATGTCGTAAATGATTTGCATAATTGCTTTGATTTGCCTGCAAAGTTACACATTTATTTTTGATAAACCAAGCCAAGCAAACATTTTTGCATATGTCGCTTTTATTTATGCCTTGTATTTTGTTTGTTTGCTGATTAATTCGTACCAGTTTGCATCTGGATATGACAGACAAGACAAAAGATATCATATTGCTGCCAGAGCGATGGCATGTGTTGAGTGGCAGCTGGCTGAAAGTAGTTGCGATGGTATCGATGCTTATCGACCATACGGTTAGTGTTATACTTCGCTACGATCCGGCATTTACGGAGCCGCTCATAACGATGGGACGTCACTCTATCACATGGTATTACCTGCTGCGTTGCGTTGGACGCTTGGCATTCCCGATTTTCTGCTTCCTGCTAGTGGAGGGATTTCAGCATACCCATGACCGCAGGAAGTATGGGCGTAATCTGCTGGTGTTTGCACTGATCTCAGAGATTCCCTTCAATCTGACGCACGGTGGGCATCTCTATGGTTGGTCGCAGAATGTGTTCTTCACGCTCTTCTTAGGTTTCCTTGCCCTTTGCGTCGTCAGGCGTTGGGAGGAAGACCGGCTAGTTCTACCTCAGAGTACAATCTTTGCTGAACACAATCGTCGTATGGCCTTGCGTCTATTAGCACTTATTGTCGCTGGTTATCTTCTGCGCTGTGACTACGGCAATTGTGGCATATCGTTTATCTTGCTGCTCTATGTGTTACGCCGTAATGAGATTTTCCGTGCCGCCATTGGCTGCTGTTTCTTGGGATTTCGGTGGATTGCAGGCTTAGCCTTTATCCCAACAGCCTTCTACAATGGCCGACGTGGTTTTATCCAGGGATCTTTTGGTAAATTCTGTTCTATCTGTTCTATCCCCTCCATTTATTAGCGCTCTACTCCATAAAGGTTGCATTAGGTATCGGTTGAGTCGTTTGTATGTTATCCCAGAATTGTGCTGTATCGGAAAGAACTTGACGGATCATATCTTCTTTTCCGGGGATGTTGGCGTAATTGGAACCGTTGATAATGTGGAGCCATGATTTGTCAACGACCTGGATATAGTCGCTATGAAGAATGTCACATTGTCTGTTTATCGAAACACTTGGTCGTTTCGGGAATATTTCAATATTAATAGATTCTCAGCAGCCAGAGTGCAAAGAACTGATCATAGACGAAATAGGTGTCGCCCTCTTGGGTGATGAAGTCCTTGTCAAGGAGGGCCTTGACGGCGGACATCACGCTACTGGCAGACCACAACTGGTATTTCTTGATGAATGCTCCTCCTGTGATGTTTTGGGCCTTACCTTCTCTTGCGATGGCAGAGAAAACGAGGCGCTGGCGCTCTGACATCTGCCGGAAGAGCGTCTCATAGTGTTCTGAATAGAGGTCCAACAGGTAATCAATCGCTCTTCCCACCATATCCACCGAACAGCGTTTCTTCCGTTCTGTGTTGAGATACAGGACGTTCATCACCCTTTGCAGACATGAAGTGACTCCGCTGAAGCGCGAATAGACATCATGGACAACAGCCTCATCGAGTATCTTGTCTCCTTTTTGGAATTGCCTAATGGCAAACTCTGTGTATACATCTTCTGATATAGGAGCCAACCCCATCGTAATGACCGACTGATAGAAGGGACGCGATGGGGAGAGGAATATCTCGCTCATCATGTGTCGCTTGGAACCAGAGAAAAGGAATGTCGCATTCGGGCATCGCTGGATATGGGTTCGCAAGGCAGCTTCCACATTTTTGTCAGCATACTGGGTGATCTGTTGAAACTCGTCAATGGCCACCAGACAAGGTTTGTCGGCTGTTTTCAGATAACTGAATATCTCATCGAGGGTCGTGGAAGGCACAGAGTTGTTCCCGAGTCCGATTCCCCATACGGGATTACCGTTAATATCGAATGAAATCTGTTGCTGAAGGCTCTTCAGCGCAGACACGAACTTCTCCCATGACTTACGACCGAATGGTTTCAGTTCATCTAAGATGGCCTTACCGAAGACGTCCACAAAGTCACCTAACGAATTAGTGGCATAGATATCTATAACAAAGGTATAGTAGTGTTTTTTTATCTTCGGCTGATTAAACACATGATGAATTAAGTCCGTCTTTCCTAACCTTCTGGGAGAGATGAGCGCCATGTTATTGTCATTGGTGAGCAGTTTCACCAAGTCCTCGGTCTCTTTCACACGGTCACAGAAATACTCCGGACCAGCATAGCCTTTTGTCACAAATGGGTTTGTCATACGCCTATTGTTCTTTGTCTGCTGCAAAGGTAAGCATATTTTTTCAAAAATGCAAGGTTTTTATCGAAAATATGATAATCATAAATACGATAATCGTAAATTCGACAATGGTTCGGACTTTCTGAACTACTCCATAAAGGTTGCTTTAGGTATCGGTTGAGTTGTGTGTATGGCATCCCAGAATTGTGCCGTATCGGAAAGCACTTGATGTATCATATCTTCTTTTCCTGGGATATTGGCGTAATTAGAGCCGTTGATAATGTGGAGCCATGATTCGTCAACGACCTGGATATAGTCGCTATGAAGAATGTCACATTGTCTGTTTAATCCTTCTGTTTTTTTGTAACGCCATGTCTTTACAAGGGGAAACGGGATATTTTGGCTATTATACTTGTAATAATAGCGCGGGTAATTGCTTCCACCAGTGTCTAAGAAACTCTTTTTGGTGTATATCGGCTCGAAATTTGGTTTGGTGGTGAACTTGTCGAAATTGAAGATACACCATCCTGGCCATAGGTACCATTCTCCATCACCAGAACGCAGAACACCATAAAAGTCTTTCTCGCCTAATGCTGAGGTTAGGTTGTATGGTTTTACAGGGAAAATGTCGTGGTCTATAAGAGCAAAGCGCTTTGGCTTCATTTTTCGTAGGAAGTGGTAGTAAACCCAGTTAAGGGCAGCCCCGTGAGAGACAGCGCATTGGTGGTTTGTAAGAAAACAGATCGTTTTCGGGATTGCTATGTAAAAGATCCCATATTTCTGGCATATATGTTTGATAGCTTTCCGCTTCTGATTGTTCGTAGAATTGTCTGCTACCATATAACGATAGTTCTCATCTTTGATGTTGTCTCTGATTAATTCAATCTGCCGTTCTATGAGTTGTTCGTTATTGAATGCAACTGTCAGTATGAGCATCTCACAATGTTCACTCTCTCCGGTTCTTCTATAAGACGGATACCATCTGGCAAGACGATAAGCCAACCTGCTATACGTATTAAAGGTGCGATCGTGAATGAATTGTTTGATATTCTTTTTTAACATGAAAACTAATTGTCTATTTCAGTCTGCAAAAGTACAAAAATTCTTTCGTATCACAAAACCTTTTTATATAATAATATAAATAATGTTCGCGCGTGTGAACAATAAACATTAAAATTGTATCTTTGACAATATCGAAGAAACTTTCGTTTTACAATATAAACAAAAAAGTTGTTTTTTTATTTTGTATTGTCCTCTCTTTTTTGTATCTTTGCGGCATCGTTCTATTGATCTGTAACAATAAGAATATTAACTTAAACTCAAAACAATAAAGAATTATGAAGAAATTATTAACAATCTTAGTTTCTGTTTGCCTCGCAGTCGGTAAGGCTGGGGCGGTTGATGATGATTATCTCGGGATGTACCAATGGACAGATGCCAATGGTGTAACTTGGGGGTTTGATTCACAGTATGATTATACTGGTGGTCAATACCATTGGACAATTACGGGTGCGAAAGGGTATAGTGGTATTGTTAATGTACCATCGACAGTCTCAGACGGTTATTCAACCTACACCGTAGAGGGCTTCTCTGGATATGGTTTCAACGGTTGCCATGTGAAACTCCCTTCAACTATTAAGTATATTTCAGGTGTAATGACGTCGGGTATTATATCCATCGATGCTGCAACGCCTCCAAGGCTTGAAAAGGGCCCCACTAGTGAAGGCTCTCAGAGTGGTGTGACCATATTAGTTCCTGAAGCTAGTCTTAGTACCTATAGAAATGCTGATGGATGGAAAGATTTAGAAGTGAATATCATTAGCCAGAGTGCGAAAACCGATTACGACATTAATGTGACAGCCATTAGTAACTCTTCAGGCATACATGCCGCAATTGGCGAAGATAATCTTGTAAACGTGATGACGATGAAAGTTACGGGTACTATTAATAGCTACGACATCATGATTATGCGAAATAAAATGCATAACCTGCATTATTTGGATTTGACAAATGCTAATATCGTAGCCAACACGTATTATTATTTTGAAACTTATTCTACTACTGATAATGTGTTAGGAGACAGAGCTTTCATGGGGATGAATAAACTCATAACTGTGAAACTGCCAAAGACTATAACAGCCATAGGTTATGAAGCATTTCGTGATTGTTATGGCTTACAGGATGTTGAATTCCAGGAAGGCCTGAAAACGATTGGATATAATGCTTTTTTCAGTTGCGGAAATCTGAATAGTGCCTTATTGAAGAACGGATTAGAGAGTATAGGTTCCAATGCCTTTTATTGTTGTTCCAATCTGAAAACTGTACAATTGAAGAATGGATTGAGGAGCATAGGTTATTGTGCCTTTCAGAACTGTTATTCTCTAACAGCAATTGAGATCCCTGAAGGCATAACCAGAATAGAAAGTAATACTTTCGAAAATTGTAATAGATTGAAAAGTGTGTTATTACCTCTAACCCTTATAGATATTGGTTTTTCTTCTTTTCGTTGTTGTAGTTCTTTGACTAGTATTATTTTACCAAAGAACCTTGACACCATCGGAAGTGACGCATTCTATGGATGTAATAACCTTGCCGAAGTGCATATTCCAAGTACCGTTCGAACCATTGGTGAAAATGCTTTCGCTAATTGCCAAAATCTCAGGGATTATTATGCTTATACCATGGAACCGACAAAGATTATAGAAAGTACGTTCAGTAATTGGACATCGTCTACTTTGCATGTTCCTGATTTAGCCTATTACAACTACTATTGGGACACCCAGTGGAGCAAATTCGACAGGGTGGTTATGGATAACGATTACAAATACGATTTTTTTTATCTGACTAGGGACTATGTGTTCACCGATGCGGTGGGCACAATGACCAGTACGCCAGACGTTCAGCTTGACGGTGGATCTGGTCTGGTGGTAGAAACTACTAATACTGTCAGTCTCAATGAGGTTCACATGGGTGATAATGGTGGTGCGACAGCCAGTATTATTGCCAACGGCAATCTGAAGGCTGAAAAGGTGTTCATCGACTTGAATGTAGAAGCTAACCGATGGTATTTTATCTCGCTTCCTTTCCGTGTGAAAGTCACCAATATTACGGCCCCCGGCCTGTACGCAATTCGCTATTATGATGGAGCGGTGCGTGCTTCCAATGGTAGTGGTGGTTGGAAGAACCATACTGGTGATTATCTGCTGCCTAAGCAGGGGTATATCCTACAGTGTAATGCTGGCGGCCAGTTTACTTTGGCAGTTGAGAAAGAAGACCTTGATTTCACTGGTGGTGATCGTCAGGATGCACTGGCCAGCTATGTGTCAGAGAATACGCAGAATGCTTCTTGGAATTTCCTCGGCAACCCGCACTCCAGTTACTTCGACATCGACGATACAGGTTATGAAGCACCTATCACCGTGTGGAACGGAACCAGCTATCAAGCTGTACGCGCTGGTGACGATCAGTATCACCTTGGCCCTCTGCAGGGGTTCTTCGTGCAGAAGCCAGACGGCAAGTCTGAGATGAACTTCCCTGCCAGTGGTCGTCATACCTTGAACCAGTGGGCTGACCGCGTAGCCGCCAAGAATGCTACCAGCCGCAGTCGTGCTGAAAGTCTGAGCCAGCGTCAGTTGGTTAACCTGACCATTGGCGACGGAGAGCAGGTGGACGATCAGACTCGTGTGGTGTTCAATCCTGTGAAGAGCCAGAGCTATGAGATGGATTGTGATGCCGCCAAGTTCATGAGCGACCAGCCTGTGGCACAGCTCTATTCTTTGGACGAGCAGACGAAATACGCCATCAACGAACGTCCGCAGGGCGAGGTGACTCTCGGCTATGTGGCTCCCACAAAGGGACTCTTAACCATCAATGCCGTTCGTATGGACCGCCCGGTCTTGCTGCGTGACAATGAGATGGGCATTACCCACGATCTGACGATGGGTGGATATACTTTCAATACCGAGGCAGGAACCTTTGAGACGCGCTTTGTATTGACATTTGATCTCACAGCCATCAACAAAGTTGAAAATAACTCAATGGCGGAAAAGGGCACCGTCTATACCCTTGGCGGTACACAGTTGCCAGATGGCAGTCAGCGAAGCGGTGCCTATATCCTGAAGAATGGCAACAAGGTTACCAAGGTCCTGAAAAAGTAAGAGCGTATGAAGAGACTATTATCCATCATCGGCCTGCTGCTGACGACGGCACTCGTTAGTGCGCAGACTGATGATTTCAATCCCTCAAATCCGCCAGAGCCTTCGGCTACTTATAAGCTGAAGGTGAAGGTGCAGCCTGAGGAGGTGGCGACCACCAGCGGAGCGGGAGAGTATGCTGAAGGAGATAATGTTTATGTCAGTGCCTATGCTAACAGTAATTATGTTTTTAAATGCTGGAAGAAAAATGGCGAGGTCATGACTGAGACATCTACATACTTCAGTATGAACATGCCAGCTTCAGACGTAGAACTGGTTGCTGTTTTTGAGTACAGTGAGCCGACCTTCAATCCCATCAACCCTGACGAGCCGCAATATACCGAGCAGTCTTTCAACTTGTATCTGGTAGCAGATCCCGTAGAGGGTGGTTCATTCAATTCTATGAATGTTACAAGTGTCAAAGAGGGTACTGTGCTGAATTTGGATGCCTATCCTTCGATGAACTTCCAGTTTGTGGGCTGGTACGACAGCGAAGGTAAAGAATTGGCTAAAACCTCCTCGATGAACTACACCATGCCAAAGCGTCATACTACCTTAACGGCCCGCTTTGTGTTCTCGCCCAGCAACCCTTCGGAGCCGTCGGGAGGGCAGGGGAGTATTGATAATACGGAGCATACGGAGGTGTTTATTGCCTTTGCCGACACGAAGACCAAGGCTCTTTGTGTGCAGAACTGGGACGACAACAATGATGGAGAATTGTCGGAGCTCGAGGCGGCAGCGGTGACGACTTTGGGGAATGTTTTCAGGAATAGCGACATTTCATCGTTTACGGAACTAAAGTATTTCACAGGTCTGTCATTTATCAACGACAATGCCTTCACCTATTGTACCAGCCTAACGTCGCTCTGTATTCCCGCCAACGTGGCAGGCATTGGTGAGAGCGTCTTTGCCGGATGTAACAAGCTGACGTCTCTGACTATCGATGCGGAAAACAAGTATCTCATGGTTGAGGATGGTATCCTGTATAGTGCTGATCAGTCAAAGTTGCTATTGTGCATGCCGTATAAGACAGGAGCACTGACTATTAATAATAATGTACGTGTATTGAGTGACAATGCTTTCTATAACTGTACAGGCTTGACAACCATCACCCTGCCATCACAACTCCAGTATATCAGTCTGGCCGTGTTTGTGGGTTGTTCATCTTTGTCCACCCTCAATATCCCTGCCTCTGTGCTGAGTATCGGTTATGGCAGTTTTACCGGATGCACCAATCTCCAGAGTATTACGGTGGATGCCGGCAATGAGAACTATACCTCTGTCGGTGGTGTACTCTACAACAAGGATATGACCACGTTGTTGGCCTATCCTTACAAGGGGAGGACGGTCTTTGAGATTCCCAAAGGTACAACTTCGGTAGAAGCCTACGCATTCTGTATGACCAGTATTCAGGAAGTAGATATTCCAGCGTCGGTCACCCGTCTGGGTAGCAACGCTATGTCGTATTGCGGTCAGCTTACCAAGATAACGGTTCACGCCAAGAAACCGTTTACATTAGAAGAGAACGCTTTTTCTGAGGATGTCTATGATGCGGCTACGCTCTATGTGCCAAAAGGGAAACAATCTCTTTATGAGGAGGCTGAGGGCTGGAGTGCATTCAAAACCATCAAAGAGCTGGCATATTCTGAGGAGTTAGGCGATGCCGACAATAATGGGGTCGTCGATGGCGACGATGTCAAAGCCATTGCCCGTTATATCACCGAGGGAGATTACGAAGGCTTCTGCTTCGATAATGCCGACATGAATGGCGATAAGAAGGTCAATGCCGCAGACCTCGTGCTGCTCATAAACAAAATCAAATCTGCTCAATAACAATATGGAGGCCTCGCAACGGCCTCCATATTGTTAATCATGATTTCTTTACACTTTCCTTTTTACCCAATAGAGGGAGCCGGAGGCGGCGCGCTTGCTCTGGAACTTGTATTCTGGACGGCTGAGGTAGTTGCCGATCTTTTGAAACGTTGAGGCTTCCTCCTTGTAGCCCTTGAAGTGAGTCTTCAGCAGGGCGGATAGGTCTTTCAGCGACAGCCACTCTCCCTCCTCGTCGCTGCGAGGCTTTTGGATGATGGCCAGCAGCATCTCCCCCAGACCGTTCAGTCGCTGGTACTGCAGGTTGTGCTCCATCAGCGTGCGCTCCTCATCTTTCGTCAGCCAGTAGCGCTCGCCCTGACGGATCTCCTGCATCAGCTGGGCATAGAGCTGGTCGTGCTGAACGGGCGACGTGAAATCGATGTCGCCATCCACCAGACAGCACACGAACCGTCGTGAGCCAGTTGGGTCTGTCAACGGCATCTGGTCGTTGGTGGTGCCGATGAACGAGGCATAGCGACGGTTCACGGTGTAGGCCTTGCCGTAGGGCGGACGGTATTTCAGGTCGGCAGTCGAGACGAGATACTTCAGCACGATCTGTTGGCGCTGGGTGACACGATCGAACTCGTCGAGATTGATCAGCGCAAACGAGGTCAGTCCGAGGTTCAGGTCGCTCTCGTTCTTGAAGTTGATACGATCGTTGTAG